>Ga0126342_10006518_pt1:0-17500 | contig 20722 bp, 14 predicted proteins | sample Cyp1metagenome_FD_92528 | JGI IMG/M metagenome (GOLD analysis project Ga0126342, IMG submission 92528) | Coral microbial communities from Lord Howe Island, Old Settlement Bay, Australia - Cyphastrea 1 metagenome | ecosystem: Host-associated > Invertebrates > Cnidaria > Coral ...
AATTCCATTGGATTTGTTAAAATTTCATGGATCAGAAAGGTGGTTGATTAATCAGGGGCAAACCCTGGTTATTATTAATGGGGGACATGGGCTCATGGGGGGTACCCTTTGGGAGCTATCCAAGCTGATGATTTTTATAAAAAAAATAATTAGAAATCGATCATTTGGGGAATAGTTGTTTTTTGAAATGTTCAATGATCAACTTAAACCTGAGGTATAACAATGATGATTATTTTCCAGTAAAAAACAATTGGAAATAAATAGAATTGGAAATAAATAACAATTGTTGGATAAAAAAAATGATTTCAGCACAGGGAGTTGATTAATCGGGGGTAGGCCAAAGTGTTTATTAAGCTGGGGGGACTACCTGTTTTTAAATTACATTTTTTGGGGGGGGGGCAGTGGAGGTTGATTAATCGGGATGGGTTAATTAATCCTAACTTGACATTACTGTGGATGGTTGCGAAATCTTATACCACCAAAAGGATGGTTGAAACCCTATACGTAAGTTAGCTGTTTTTAGAAACCGCTTGTGGAGTACAACTGGCAGTTCTTTTCATATTCTTCTATTTTTGACAATTCTTTGGATTTGAAAAGAATTGAACAAAATTGGAAAGAACTTTCAGAACAAATGAAGAGAATTGAAAAGAATTGCAAAGAATTGGAAGAAATTGTAAGAACAAATGGAAAGAATTGATAAGAATTGGAAAGAATTGGAAAGACTTGAAAAGAATTGAAAAGAATTGAAAAGAATGGGAAAGAATTGTTTTAAAAAAATGGAAAGAATTGATAAGAATTGGAAAGAATTGGAAGAAAAAATGGAACGAATTGAAAATAATTGGAAAGAATTGTAAGAACAATGAAAAGAATTGAAAAGAATTGGAAATAATTGGAAAAAATGGAAAGAATTGAAAAAAATTGGAAAGAACTGGAAGAAAAATGGAAAGAATTGAAAAAAAATGGAAAGAATTGGAAAGAAATGTAAAGAATTGTACAGAGTAAGTATATTTAATATTGTTTTTAATTAAGGTAATGAAAACCATTATAATTCTCTTCAATTCTTGACATATTCCCGGGGACGTACGTTAGAGGCCTTCTAAAAACAGCCAACCTATTAAGTAGTGGGATAAGACACCTATCAACTGGTGCAGGATTTCGCAACCATCCACGGTATCCACCATACAATACAGCCTAGGTGAACCACCTAGTTGTGAACCAACTGAGAGAGAGCGACCTTGGGCACCACCGAAGCTATGCAAAGTTTTTTCTTTTAGGACCAAAACGCATATGTTTTCATCAGAAAAACATTTTTTTGTTGTCCTAACTTGGAGGCGCTAGAATGTGTTCATCTACATAGGATTATTCCATGTTTTGGGGTAGAGGTGGGCAATATGCCACGAATAGGTCAGACTTGTCAACGCGTCTAATTCCGATGGTTTTCAACTCAATTTTGACCCATATCACCAACCATGTTTGGATCATTTGTAGCTAGCTCATTTATGACCAGGCCCCTTGGCCATAATGAGTACATTGCCATACTGTCGAAACCATCAGACCATGATGACTACTATGTCAGGTCATGTTGGGATATGTCAAGTTTCTAGATATTGTGTCCGTGGTTGTGAAACACGATTTGACGTTGAACAATCTGCACACACACACATCAACTTCGCAACATTGATTGTTCAGCTCCTGTATATGTTTTACACATGTAGTGCCCCCAAAACATAATAGACACGTAGTTTTGGCAAACATATTGTCTTAGGATTTGATTTGTCATAGTTATGTTAGTTTACCATGGGGGTGATATTTGGATTTAACCACCAGAGGGCATATTATTGCTGGTTAAACTGCATCAAAAACAAGTGAGGACCCTTCATAGCTATTAACAACACTGAAATGCAACAGTGACTTAGCACACAATGTTAGTAAAACAATAGTAATTTAGCCCCAAGCCAAATTCACATTATTTATTGATGGTATAAACCGCTTATACCATGATTTTTAGTGGATGGTGTATGACATTTCTTTACCCGTATTAGCTCTTGCATTCTCAATTTGAATCATTCATCTTTATGTACTCTTAATGGACTATTAAATATGGGTAAACCACGGTAAACCAATATATGGATGGTTATATTTACCATGGTTTACCATGGTTCTCTATGGTTATTTACCAATTATATATATATACATATATTACTAATACCAATTATATATACACATATATATATATATTACTAATGGTTATTTATTTCACTGCCAGTGGATGAGTCATCCATTGCTTTTTTCCTTCTGAAGCCAAGGAATGGAGATCCGATTCTTCAAGGTGCAAGGTGCGAAAATCCGAAGACGATAGGATTAATGGGATTATATATACCCATGACGGATCCATGGTGCTGGTAGAAAAATGCTAACATGACTGGGGTATATTGATGGGATATATATATATATGCTAACCATATATAGCAGCACCATGGATCCGTCATGGGATATGAATTATAATTATACGTTTGCATTTTTGTTTCTCGAACTTGAGCAGATCTGCAGAACTTGTAGCTGGTGTTGGGGCACCGCAGGTGTGTCTGCTTCACAGGGGCAAATGCGATTGAAGGTTTGGGTACGGATGACTTGGAAGCTGGGCTGCTGGATGTTTGCTGGGTGGTGACAGGAGTTGGCGGAAAGCAGGCGTTTATTATTATTATATATATACATGTTATATATGTATTTATCATATGTACATATATAATACATGTATATATATATAGCAGCCAGAAGATATATATCACACAAAAAACAATCTTACAAGTCGGGAAGTATTATGGATGGCCAAAGGGCATTCTTTCAGACACACGAGGTCTTAATTGAGTAATTGAGTGGATGGCAAACGTAGAACAAACGCCAGGCTGTGATTTAATATGTGCTGGGGTTGCCTGTTTTTCACTTGACGCCTTTTTTGTACTGCTGCTTGTTTGCTGAAAAATGTGGCACATTAAGATACATGCAGGTGGATGGATTGTAAACGACATGAAGAGTCTCTTTGACCAGTTTCGCCAACCGGAATCCTAAAACCTTATGGATCCAACAGGGAAAAGCTGTCCAGTGAAGCGCCTGAGGAGCGACCTGAGATTGGCTTGGGATTCTGCAGCTTTCGGCCCCTCGCCTGCGAACTTATCGAAGCCTTGGCTGGATGTAGTTTAGTCTTTCAATCTTTTGACAGACACGACTATGTATTTATGTAGTGTACTTTACTGTACTGTAATGCAATGTAATGTAAATGGTATGGTATGGTACCGTACGGTAGGGTGTGGTAGGGTATTTGGATTGTATTAATTGTAATTATTTAAAATCATAAATGTATGTGTATATATATTTATAATTATATATATATACATATGCATATATGTATATGTATATATACACACACATATATATATAACGGGCCCCCAAAACGATAGCTAAGTTGGTTTACTTTATCAACAGGTTAACTCTGCTTGATGGAGGATACAAGTATAGTTACTAGGGTTTATAGACCAATTCATAAGTAGGGGGCACCACCTTGTATGAATACATAATAATGTATACATTAATATACCTACCAGCGAAGGGTATCTAAGATTGGCCATGTGATCTGGAAACTGAACAATCATGGTGCTAGACTTAGTTTGGGTGTCCTAAAAGCACCCGCCTGGATGAGGCCTTATCCAGGCCACGGATTCTGCTTTGTCCCAAAACGGGGCAAAATTAATGTTAATCAACTTAAATAAATAAATAAACATATATATATATACTTTGTGATATATATATATATATATATGTATGAATATATATATATATGTATATATATATATGTATATATATATATATATATGTGTATATATATATATATGTGTGTGTGATAATAATATTTGTCATGTATGCATTCCCGTTTGCCATCCTTTATCTCAAACGTGGATCAATTCCAAGTGTTCCAAGATCATCTGTCCCCCCTTTCCGGCCTTTCGCGGCCGGAGACTTGTTGAGGCAATGTCACCCAAACCTTCTTCAGGGCGGTTGGTAGCACCGACCTGGAAGGTACCGAGATTTGGGTCCCAGCCACTTCGCCGGGTCCTGGAAGGTGTCGGGGAGTGAACGCCAGTTGGAACATGTTGTAACTGGAAATTGCGGCCCCCTGCTGAAGTATATCAGTGGGTTATAGTGGGTTTTCTATGCATCTACTAGGTGGGATGAAACACTTTCCGTATATTTCCATTTGTTAAACGTTGGTTGAAATGGGGAACTCCCCAAAAACGTGCTGGAGAAAAATCAACTAAAATGGTCATGGGTTGGATGATCGTTTTGGGGGCATTTCCAGTTTGAAGAAACTACCAGTCGCTAATGATCATTTAATGTACGAGCTGGCTTGCAGCGGTATGATCCGGTTGAAACACTACTTAAGACTTAAATCAAGTCGTTGTCCAAGCTTCAAAATGCAAAGCCAACTCCCCAAGGACATCCAGGTCTACAATTCGAATGAAGCCAATCAAGCCACACTGGATGGTGCCAACCCGATGCACCTTGGCAACACATGGCATCTTTGTTGCAAAACGAACATCATATCGACATGATTCAAACATATATTCAAACTGGATTTGCTTCAATAATCCGGGAATATTTGAAGCCTTTTTGCTGGCAGGGCATCTTTAAGCCTTCCGAAACTGCAACAAAGCTTCCCTCCGGCACATGTATCAATCGATTGACTCAAGTAAAAAGTCCAGGAAACTATGGTGTGCACATGTTTTTACATGTGTTTTGCATGTTTTACATATCTTACATGTTTTTTTAAGCACTAGTTCAAAGGGTTGTTGGAACTTTCCATTCAGCCCTGAGAATGTCGTACCCAGTGTCTACAGCGACGGTACGGTCTTCTGGTCGAGACCTGGAACCCTGGACACCATGTGCAAGTTCCTTGGTGGTGATTCTTTGGTTGGTTGGTTGGTTGGAAGACCTGATTGGGTCAGGCCGGGACATGCCGGGTTAGTTTGGAGAGGGAAATCCGACAATTTGGTTTGAAATGCACTGTAATGTTAGTAAAGCAATAATCCGCAATAATAAACCACAAGCCACCCATATGTTGATGCTTAATTCCACCCATGATGGTAAAATCGGGTATGGTTTACTATTGCGTTACAGTATAGTATCAATTTATCATCATTGTTTTAATCGATTTTCTGGTTGATGTTTGGAATAACACTCCGAATTTCTCGGAAATTCGGATGAGACACTCCTAGTTGCCACGCCTAGTTAAACAACACGTGGCTTTTACCATGCCAAAGGGCGCCTCAAAAGATGGGAAACCAACTTCAAGGGGGTGAAATCTGGGTCCAGCGGATGATCGCCAAGGGTGCCATGAGAATCTCTGTTAGAGAATGGAAGACCAGCAATGATGAGATCCATCTATAGAGTGCCCATTCAAATCCGAGAATATAGAAATACTTGGAAACTTGGAATTTATGGTCTTTCCGTACCATTCTGGTAAAAGTTTTGTATTTTTTTCGAGAGCCATTTTTTGGAGGTCCAAATCAAAGATAAATAGATCTTATGATGTATTTTTAAAATAGATACAGTACTATAATATATATATATATACATATTTGCACGTAATATTGTTGATAATTATATTGATGTATATGATATTATATAAACATATTATATATGAGAATTATATGTGCCATGTTGTCTTATCTTATGTTCCCCAGATTACTTGGTGGTCGTTGACTACGACCTGAGGTTCACAGGCTTAGTGGCCTTTCCCTTCGATCGATTGAAGTGTGCCATGGAGTGGGGTGCCTGGGTCCTGTCGGATGGATTTCAGGCGCACGGACCATCCTGGATTTCTGTCGGGTTGGTTGCGTTGGTTGGTTCCGGAAAATTTTGAAACGCTGAGAAGCCCCCATATTTCATATTATTTCATGGGAAAATCCCATGGTGTCCTTTTTCGATGTCCGCTGAACACCAATCCATTGAGACACGGAATGCTCGTCATTTCTTGGTATCTCGATGGATCCAAATAGCCTTGAAGGAGTCAAGTACCTTCTCAGGATGGAATCCATAGGGTACTGAAATACACGTTAGCCTTTGCATGGTCAAATTTACTGACATGTACACATGGAAATGATCATTGAGTTAGACGTGGCGGAGTGAATAAAGTGTCTATTGAGAAATGTCATGTGTGTTTGTTTTACCACTTGGCTGACAGCTGATGAGAGCAATTTACATATGTATTCAATTTCAAAGTGATAAAGTGTACACTTGCATTGGCATGGGTTTGACCCATCACGTGTTCACATTTGTACAAACATACGAATAGCACATACTGTAACTATAACAATAATATATATATATATATATACACATACAACTAGATATATGCATATGTATATACATATGCATATATATATATATATAATATTCAGCAACCCTTGGACACCAGTTCTTCTTTTGCATCTTTTGCAAGCTCAAAGTGTCATGATCATCCCCCACTTGAACTGGGTATTGATGGCAAGCATCCAGTTGCCATCCAACCTCCATGGCGCCAGGGCATCAATCTTACAAATGCTGGCTACGTGTTTCTCACAACGGAAGACACATCGGGTTCTTCCTACCAAGAATATGGGATCAGGAGCCTCGTATTCGCCGTTGGGCCGTTGGGGTGGATACTGAAGGTCGCCAAGCCGAACCGGCACACCACTGCCAGCCACGGCTACGCCCGCTGAGGACTGTTGAAGTCTCCTACAAGCAAAGTTTCTATGATACCTTCCCCGATCAACCTTGGCTCCTTGGCTGATCGCAGTCACTTTGCGTTTGTTTTACCAGCAGTTTCTTGGCAGAAACTGCAACGTAGACGGGGTCTTTTGGACACATTTGGGTGTATCTGAAATCTGAACATGTTTTTTTTCTTTCAGGTTGCAACGTGTTAAAAGCCACCAGCTAGATTTGCTTCCCTATTCTTAGTTGCAATGATCGTCATTCATGACCAAGATATGTTGCACTGCTTGGTAAACATCCAGTAGACTCAGCAGACAGCGAAGCTTTGGCAAGTTATCCTTGAAGGCCTTGGACGGTTGCTGGGTTGAAACACCTGGGCGACCAGGACCATTGTGAAATACACGATCGAACTCCATAGGGCAACCTTCTACTATGGCACCTTGATCCTCTTCCCTACCATCCTGATCACCTACCTTTCCTTCGGAGTGTTCTTTATGTCGCACGAAGTGGGGGCATCTGGGCTGCAAGCTGGTGATTTCTTTGGCTGATCCGAAGTTTTTCTTTATCACCTGTCAAGTGAAGATGAATTTACTGCAACAATATGCAACAACTATCAAATTTGTCGTTGCTGGCGCAGTTCGACTATAGTTTGAAGCTTGGAAGCTGATACCGATAGCAATCCTGCAGCACAAGAGGGAACTTCATGGAATTTCGTCATTCTCATTGGGCGTTTCTTCCTATGTACATTTCTTTCCGTCGCGCCCTGCAAACATTCACTGTGTCCTGTGGGTGAATCAAGAGTCAGCATGGCCACATGAGCCAGTAACCCTGCGTAAGCATCAGCGTAAGCTGCCGCGCAAGCATTCCCTTAGCGCGTTTTAGCAATTGAAACCACGTTGGTCCACTCTGTGAAGTCTTGGGACAGCATTTCCGTTAAAGACCATTTTGCTCTGCACTTCATACTTTTGACGCAAGGAAACATACAAATGCTGTATTTTTCCTCTAGGGTATTTCATAGCTGGTCATACTGATCTTGATCTTATGAACAGTCCCAGGGAGCTTGCTCCCCTGCTCCCTATCTACAGGTTTTTCAGAAAAGATGGTGGTATTCAGTGGTTTTGACTTTTTATTTGCATTTAACCTTTTGACCAATGTATCTGAATGTTCTGCTATTTGGAGATGTCGGCAATTGCTCAAGCTTGGGGTAGCCCTTTTCTCCATTGGTTTCCCCATTAAAAGTCATCAAACTCATTTCTTTTCCCGCCGTCCATTTTCGGAAAACCCTATATCTTTACTGCAAATATATATATATATAATTATAATCATATTTATTATCATATATATATGATATGATATATATATATAGTCCACATCTTCCCCCAGCTCCATGCCATAAACATCATAAACCAGGAACGGCTGTCCTTTGGCATCACGCTGCTGCTGGTGGTGGAGGTCATGCGGACCTCAGTGGCCACCTTCGTTCCCATCTGCGGCGAGCTGCTGTGGATCGATCTCTTCATGTTGGTGAACTCCGTGACGTGGAGAACTCGCTGCCGTGGTGCCGGTTGATGTTAAACATACCTTAAAGCCACAACAAAGGTGAGGTGGGAATTGGGTGACATCCCTGAAAAACATGTAATATAGAAAATAGTTGTTTTTCTTTTTTCTAAAATATAATTATATATATAACTATTGTGTTATATTAATGTTAATGCACTACATTTTGTGGGAAAAAATGATGGAAGGATGCTTGCTTGAGGAGTTTTTTAATGAGATGTTAATGGGTATCAAAAACCAACAAAGAACGGGGGATATGTCATGGGCATGGGGTGCCTGGGACGAAAGATGGGCGTGTTTGAGAATGGTCCACCCCATGGGACATAGACATACAAAGGGAAACGTGATGAGGAACCACATGTTAGGGTCCGTTGTTTTTTTTGGCTTAGACAAACCCAAATAGTTTATAAATACAAATATATGTGTTATTATTTGTTGTGTGCTCTACCCTCCTGATGGGTTTGTCTGAAGATATGGTGCCCATTCCATCCAATGGTTTTTCCGTTTTTCGAAAAAACAAACCACGATGTTCCCATTTTGAATGTTAATTTGGCGGCATACCCTGTTTTGGTACGTTGATGTTGAGTCGCACGACATGGCTTCCTGCTTGTGAATTTCCCCAGCCAGACCAACCGGACCAAGTATCTTCCAGAACATATGCGTGCTTGTGGCTTGCCTTGTTCTACACTACATCTCAGGTGGGGTAAGAGAATATTAAGTTCCCACTTCCCAGCAATAACATCCAAAACAGTAGCTAGATGAAGCTCTCCTGGTCCCCTTTGCAGCCACGCGCCCAGTTTTTTTGCTGTGCGAGTCTCTTAGAGACCATGACGGTGTTATTTTTTGCCTTCCACACGGATGATCCTCGCCAGCGTTTCAGCGATGGGAGCTTGGTGACCCGAACTTTGATACCAGGTTCCAGGTTGATATGGATCCTGACTTCAAGTGAGGATCTTAGATCATGTTCATCAATTTATTTAAAACAATTTAAAAAAGAATGCAAGTGGGTTTGGATGTTTTTTTTTCGAACTGATTCGATGGTCTTCTTGGAGTTCCTGTGTGTTTGGCAACAGGCAACAGGTGGCGGCGGCGGAAGAATCAAACTGTTTGGGTTGGTTGAAGGGAACACCTACAGGAAACCTTAGTTGGACCAGCCAAACAAAGGTGGCACTGCAGTAATTGAAATGAAGCCTGTTGGTCATGGCTTGAAATTACCCCAGATGATAAAATTGGATACAAGATGATAAAGGTAAATTGGGGATAGTTCTTTGTTGGCTTTACCACATGACTTTATTCCCAAATATTCCCAATTACCCATGTTTACTAGTTAAATCCCCCACGTTTTATGGTTAAACCATGTCAAGACCCAATGGTTTTTGAGTTTTTGGGTGCTCTTTAGGAGATGGGATTACGGATCCATGTGCATCCCGTGTATCGTAATTAAGTGGTCAAGAATCACATGGTCTAACACAATTAGATCAATTTGCAGGATATTCCCTCTTAGAATACTTAGATCAACGGTTTATCATCCTGTTCCGCTGACCATCCAATCCCGAGTTGTCAACAATCCGTCCTTCTCCGCAACTGCTCTGGATTGCGTTTGCTGGAGTAGTATCATGGGGGTCCCTATAATTTTAACTAACCCTTGGTTAGTAAGTCCCCTAATCAAGTGGCATATCCCATCTACAAATGGGTTTTCAGTTTTAACTAACTTTGCTTATGAACCACTACGGTTCGAACTTTGCTTATGAACCACTATGGTTATAACTATGGTCATTAGTCACTTTTTTTAGGCGAATATGAAACAAAAAATGATTCACCATGGCTGTTCCTGAAAAAAGGAGCACTTGTTGCCCGACTGGTTGGCATGGTTGGCTCCCTGGCTCTTCTGCTCTCAAACGGACCGATGCCTGGCGATGAATCTGCGGGGGACGGGCGAAGTTGTGGATTTCATAAAGAATATTAATATACATATATATATTAATGGCTTAGAGATATTAGAGATATATGGGTTTTAATATCAACTAGTGTATGAACATAATATATATTATATATATGATATATGTATATTATTTTTATGTATTATATACATATATGTATTATATACATATATGTATTATATACATATATGTATTATATACATATATGTATTATATACATATATGTATTATAACTATATATATATGTGTGTTCTATATATATATATATATACGTGCATGTATGTATATATATATATTTATGAACAAATGGGTTACTTGTTCTTTGATGTCAACTACTCCATGGTAATATATGAAATCATTGGTCATCTGGGTTTTAATATCGACTACTGCATGAACATATATGAAAACATTGGTTCTATGGCGGTATAAATGTTTAACTACTGCATGATGATATTTGTCAAGAAAACAGGCCATACTGTATGATGATGTTCGTCAACAAAAGATTGGTTTACTGTAATTGTTAACTGTTAACTAAGAACATATCATATGAGTTCAGTTTGGAGTTGTGAAAAATGAACCGTTTCTTTAAAGCAAAGAACATGGAGATTGAGCCAACAAAACTGTGATTTTACCAACAACAGTGTGGATCTAAACATCAAAACTGTAGTTTTCGCAGAAATATGTTGTAGCTGAGGACGGTAGACTGTTTGCTGGCTGGTGGTTCCCTATGTTGTCGCTTCGTTTTCCATCCAGCCTGTGATGATCCAAATTGAACGACTCAACCAGGGTTGAGTATGTCACAGTGTCTGTATATTTAATATCCCGAACAAAAAAAAAACTCTTTTTTGGGGGGAGAGATCACCCAGTTCCTAAACATTTGCTGGGCTATTTATATGCAGTAGCTGTCTCCAAGTTCGTGGATCATCCGGCGGTTTTTGGGAGTCGGTGCAGTCCTCTGTTGTGATGGCTGGTGAAAAATCCCCGTGAGGGGCGCCATCATGGACCCTGATGAAATTGGGTGCAGGGTTTCAGGTTGAAGATCTTTACATCTTTGAGCGTTGGTGATAACAACCAGGGCCAACATGTTCTGTGGTCATGTTCTCCTTGGTTTACAAGGGATATTTTTTGATGTGGTGTTGGAACTACAACATGGGCCATGGGTATGCGTCGAACTTGGAGACCAGGGGCCCGGACACACAGACACAGAGAGAGAGAGAGAGTGAGTGAGACAATTAGTTGCGCAAACACACATCAGATTTTTAACTTGTTTAATGGTTCTATACATATATATATATATATGCATAATTACAATGTCTTTCAATGTATAGCTGGTTGCGTTGGTTGGTGGTTTCAGATATTTTTCATGTTTTGCGATCATACAATAGGGATGATTAGTTGTGATGCACGCTATATTTCAAATGGTTAAACCCACCCAGGATTTCCAGGAGGTTGGCCACGGGGAAGTTGATGACTCGATGGCCAAACATACCTTGGGGGATTTTGGGGGGCTCCAAAGGTTAAGTATCATGAAGAATTGCCGAAGAACTTGCCTAATTACTTGCTCCAATTTCGGGCTGGTGGCTTTTCAAGCCATAGAGATTGCCGGACTGCTGGCACCCAATGCAGTCCAGCGAGCTTAATGGATGGGAAGATTTCTTATGCTCATACTACTAGTCAAAATAGTAGTAGCATCATAATGGTTAAAATATGATAGTTTCGCTTGGACATAGCCTCGTCAACTGACCAACAATGGGCAATGAAGGGTAATAGGAAACCCCTACCAAAGAGATGATAGTTCTGGTTCTGGTGGTCATTTTCAACATGGGTGAAGGCTATGTTCAAAGCTTACCCAATCACCAGAAAAGTAATTCAGTTATAAGTTAAATAGTTATAATCCACTACAGTATATCCCACTTACAGGTCGTGAACCAGTATTTGGAGGTGCATCACAGTTAGTAAGTGGGTCACAACATGTTATAACCAAATTTCACTCTAGTTGTCATTGTAAACGACACTTAAACTATATAACCGGGATGCGCATCCATGATGAAATGATGGTAGTTTACTAACCGGGGTGCAGTTGAGATCACACTAGGGTGAAATCCCTCATAAATGGAGTTTTTAATGGGAACACCATTTATAAATGGAGGTTTGACTGGGACGTCCATGAAAGCCGTGGATCGCAAGATATCGCAGCCCAGGCCGGGAAGTGAAAGCCGTGGAGTCGCAAGCAGGACGTGAACTATGGGGAGAAACAAGAGGATCACCATCAAAAATGGGAGCTATATGGAAAATATATGAAAATATGGGAAACAATTAAATGTAATAAAATATGCCTATGAAAACATCGGACATCCGGACATCTTGGATTCCAATAGGATGATTTTTGGTTTCAATTTGAGGGACATATATTTTGAAAATATAAGAACATATGGGAAGGTGGTACCCTCCAGTTATGCTTGTTGGTCTATGAATCCATGTATCTACCATTTACCCTAGTTACATGGATATTAATAGTAAAATTTATTTTGAATTTCAAAAACATGAAAAAATATGAAATAATAGAATATCGATATATAATTATACAACCCATACAGTTGCCTACATGATTTCTATGTTTTTGAGTCATGTTGGCAAGGTGTTCATGACTCACGCACCTCACCATGCTTAAACCATGGCTTCTCCCGGCCACATCCGTAGGACTCATCTACCGACGAATCAGCAAAGAGGTGCTGGGCAAAAGCAAAGCCTCGTGCTGATCGGCTTGAAAACTGGGCGAAGAACAGCCATGGGAAACGATTTGTGATTCATAATGGGGTAATAATGGGTTAATGATGATTAATAATGATTAATAATGGGATAATGACGGGATAATAATGAGATAAAGCTTAAAGTGATGGTTAGACTAAATGATAGGATAATGATTGGCTAATGTGGTAAACCCAAAGCCATAGATCATCCCCCCGAAAAACCGCATTTTTTATTGGTGGTATAAACCATCCCCAAATGGTAGGTTTAGTGAGTTGGCTTGCCCATATAGCATTTTTCTTTGCTGGTGAAACTTCTACTGTATTTGTTTAACTTTTAAATCTATTAAGACCTGGTTAAACCATATTTTCCGGCAGAAAGGGGCGGCTCCTACATATTTCACCCAACCTAGCTAAGTACCCTTCCTGTATGGTTATCTTCCATTGGTGGGTTGGATTGCTTGAAAAGTATCCTATGGTACCCTATTTTTCAGAGACAGGATCCCTCCAAACTCAGTAGTGCAGATGGTGAAACAGTTTGGAAGCCTGATTTCTTCGACTATTTGTATGACCTATTTTTTGTATATTTACACATGTAACATGTAGATGCATGAATCGAATTTATAACATGCATAATTCAAAATTTATCATGTATACGTATGTCGTGCATATATTCATATAAATGTATATATGTATATGTATGTTATGTCATTTGTCCATACAACTTCTTATAGTTCTGCATATGATGTTCATATTATACAAATGCGTATATTCTAATATATGTATACATGTACATAAAATTACACGTGCAATCTTAAACCCTATATATGTATATCTATCTATCTATGAACCTATCTATGAACCCATCTATGAATCTATCTATCTATCTATCTATCGATCTATCTATCTATGAAATCTATCTATCTATCTATCTATCTATCTATGAACCTATCTATGAACCCATCTATGAATCTATCTATCTATCTATCGATCTATCTATCTATGAAATCTATCTATCTATCTATCTATCTATCTATCTATCTATCTATCTATCTATCTATCTATCTATCTATCTATCTATCTAATCTATCTATCTAATCTATCTATCTAATCTGTCTATCTATCTATCTATCTATCTATCTATGAACCCATCTATGAATCTATCTATCTATCTATCGATCTATCTATCTATGAAATCTATCTATCTATCTATCTATCTATCTATCTAATCTATCTGTCTATCTATCTATCTATCTATCTGTCTATCTATCTATCTAATCTAGTATGATCTAATCTAGTATGATCTAATCTAGTATGATCTAATCTAGTATGATCTAATCTAGTATGATCTAATCTAGTATGACTGATCTGGTCTAATCTAATTTAATCTTACCTTATCTTATCTTGTCTTTATATTTATTTGCATCTTAATCTTAATCTTAATATATCCCATCTCATCCCATCCCATCCCATTCCATCCCATCCCATCCATCTATCTCTCTGTCTCTCTGTGTGTGTGTGTAACCAGGCCCCTTCAAGTTTCTACACCCCAGGTTTCTTGCAGTGTTTCTTGGATACAGCATCGGATTTACAGCACGACATGTCCATGTTTTCCTGCAGGGCCTGTAGCGTGCCGGACCAGATGTCAACACAGATAGTCAAGTTCCTTTTTCTATTTGTTGGTCATGCATCTCCCCATGTTTGGGGCTTCAAACGACTAAAATCCATGTTTTGCTGGTTGAAACCACTTTTATTGGCCCTAGATCCCCATTCTTCAGTGCTTAAACCCTCATTCCCCCAGCGTTTTTCTTGGGAAAGGCGTATATAGCCTACCGCCGCCAATTGAGGCTCCATTCAACAGCTTCAAGAGGAACAGGGCCAGCAACAACTCACAGAGTCGGACCCCTGGCGCTGGAGGTCCCATCGTTGGAATGACATTGCGAAAAAAATTGCCAACCAACCAAACAATCAAACACCAAAAAACAAATCCAACCAACAAACAACCGTCAAACACATTTAGAAACACTAAGAAGCAAACAAAGAGAGATTTGGAGTGCTAGGCTAGTGGCTCAGAGTGGTGCAGTACTTAACGTGCGTGTTTGTGAGTTGGTATGCCATGGGACATTTTGTTCATAGGGTCTGGAGATACCGCGGCTGCGTCAACTACACACTAGGCGCAGTTGATAATGTCAATTTGGATCATATAACTAGTTGCTCCGGGAGGATCGCATCCACACATATCCCCAGTACAAGGCAAGAGAAGAATCCTAGTACAAATGTTGCACAAATACCCAGTCTGTTTGATGATATCATTGTCAATACCTAGTACGTGGCAAGATTCCAAGTTCCCATTTGGGTGTTTTTTAATTCCTGAGTGATGAAGAAATCAAACAAGTCAAAAAACAGAATAGCAAGAAAAAATCATCAACTATTGCTATATACTATTATCATTAATGACCATTGTACACTTTGATGATTTATATTGCTATATACTATTACCAATCATCAATCATCAGAAATCATCCCTGGCATAGACCTGACACGTGGTACGATCGTGGTACGACCTGGCCTCCACTAAAAATGGAGGGAGCTTTTCCCTTGGGATCATGATCAAAAAAGGATGGGCCGGCCCCCCCAAGGCGTTGGATAGCGTTCAGTTGCCTGAAAAAAAGTGGCTGAAAAACTATGGTTTATGATGTTTATGGTAGATGTAACTATAGTATACTATAGTATACTATAGTATACTATAGTATTCATGGGGCTTATAAACTAACAAACATAATTGGGAGTGCCCCATCCTTTTTCAGGATACAGCGAAGCTGATCTTCTTTGAGAACCTGTTCTACATGTTGGATTCAGACTCCAATGGCTTGATCGCCATTGAGGACTCTGGTTCGTTGAGCCATGGCGGTTTGGAGATGGGGAGATTGGGATTTCCCAAAAAAGCTGACCATGTCTGATGTTTGAAGGCGTAGATTGTCAGATTCATTTTTGTTACATATAGTTGAGCCTTTTGAAGGGAACATTGGATGAGAAACCGTTGGAGTTGTTTTGGGATATATTTTTTGGGTGGGACAAAACCTCTAGTTCTTTTCCTGGGGATGTGCTATCCAGAAAACCAAGATGGCTTCCAAAAAAGAAACCATGGCCCATGGCTTCCAATGGCCTTGGTATTCGAAAGAAAACCTGGAACATGGGAACATCATGGCTGCGATGGTCAACACTTGGATTAAGCCTCCCCGTATTGGGGGACGGTAATCAATCCATGCACTCAATCGTGACTTATATACCCATCGTCAGGAATTCCCATTATGGGACAGATGTCGATAAGCCATATTTGGGTCACATATCCAACTGCAGCAAATATACATATATAGATTTCATATATCTGGGCAAATTATAACGACCTCACTGCGACCTCACGGGAATAATGGTTAGTAAGGGAAATCATCCCCAAATGGCCTTAATTCAGGTTACTGAAATATTATAATTTACTCAGATATATGTATGTATGATTATGTATGTGCTTATGTATGTTGGTTTTGCAACATAAATGAATATAAATACAACTATATATGTTTATATAATATATACATAGTTCCATAAGATTCCATAAGTTCCCGTGTGTTCCCATATGTTTTGACCATGGCACAGAGGAATGCGTTTTTCTTTGGTGGATATCATTCTCATGGGAGCCAAAACCAGAAATGATGTGCTCTTCCCTCATCCCCGCAGGATGCTGCGGTGATGTTGAGCTTCGTGAGTTTGAGACTTGGCTTCGAGCAGAACAATCAAACATAGCGGGAATGTGTTCGAACGGGGAAATCGGTATTTAACTCACGGAAATGGTGATGTAACTATGGACCTATGGGGGATGTACCGAGGATTTAACCATGCTTAGCATGGGATATTTCAATGGCTAAAACATGTCAAATCATATTAACCCAGCAATTTACAGGCTTGCTCCAACCTATCATATTGTAGGTGTTCGTAAATGATTGCCACCTTCTGGGGTGGACATGTCATTGGACATCCATCATTTATTAATAATTTCTCATGACAAAAACATGTATACAGGATTTTCAATTGCCGAATTTCATTGCGAGAGGGTAGATAGAGACATATAGAGACATAGAAGAAATAATGTAAATAATTAGATGCTGTGCATATCTATGTCAGTCTATGTATATATGAGTATATATATTATATATATATATGTAGATGCAAATGTGTGTTTTTTTGGGTTTGTGTCTTCAAACGTTGCTTACACCCAATTCGCCAGTGGCATCACTTGGTGCAGCGCCTAGGAGAACCTCGCGATTGGAATTGGAGAAGATTCTAATTGTGACCTGACTGCGGAAAATCCCAACGATTCAAGACATGGAACCCACAAAATATATGGATTTAACGGGAAATATATGAATCTAGTGGGGAAATATAGTTTTATGATGTTATATTTGTATATTTATCTAATATTTATTTGCTTATGTGTTTTATTTGTTTATTTGC
>Ga0126342_10006519_pt1 | contig 20720 bp, 17 predicted proteins | sample Cyp1metagenome_FD_92528 | JGI IMG/M metagenome (GOLD analysis project Ga0126342, IMG submission 92528) | Coral microbial communities from Lord Howe Island, Old Settlement Bay, Australia - Cyphastrea 1 metagenome | ecosystem: Host-associated > Invertebrates > Cnidaria > Coral ...
AGTTCACTAGGTAGAGACGGCATGGCATGACAACAGCTCATGACCGCAGCCCCTTTTGCACAACCGTGCGCTCAAGGAAGGAAAAAGGTGCCACTGTGTGGCAGCTTGTCCAACTAGCGGGGTAGGTAACTTGTGAGAGCCCAATACGCTGACCACTACCAGCTTTGCTTTTGCACAGATAGATGGAAGCCATGTACACAATATATCATAGTATGTATATCATGTGAATCATATGTCAGATTTTGGGATATGCATCTTATGTTCTAGTTAGATGTCATCATATACACGATGTCCAGTTAGATATCATACATAGACTTACAGTTAGACTATATATATATATATCTTCTTTTACATCACTATGTCTAGTTGGTTTGGCCGCCGAGATTTTATTCGGCTCCCGGAGGTCCAAATTGAGAGGGAGCTGTTCATTTTCTTGGGGGCCGTTCCCAATGGTCTATGATTGGGTTTCCTATTTGGGATGGTGCAAACTGAACCCCAAATGGTTGGTTAATGGGATGGTTTATACTGATTTATTGGGTCAAAACACATTGCATGTATGGAATAATTTGTCAAGGACCAGGGATGTATTCATAGAAGTCCATAAAAAATTGTGATTGTAATAGGTACATGTCTTCCGATTCTAGTCAGAATCCCCCAATCCGACCGGTGGACATATCTGGTTGCTACTTATCTGCACCAAAAAGTTGTTCTGATTGAGCATTGACCTGTTATTTTCATGGATACCCTCCTGTAAGCAAACATTGATGTGGGAAATTCACCATGAATGTAGATCAATTTCCGTGAAAAAACCATGGATTTTCCATATCTTTGTTTTTTTTTTGGACTGCAGGGTATGTTTTCTGACTTTCGACAGTCACATGACAAGCGTCTTAAAGAACATCAGAACTTTTGTGCGACTCCAGGCGGTGTAAGATGCAGCAATGGACGCAAAGGAAAAAGGACCACAGAAACAGACAGACACGGTGTAGAGGTCCACCTGGTGGTGCCCCACCTGGTGTAGAAGATGGTTCATAAACCCTGAGATATCTCATGAGATATCAAGTTATGTTTGGTGTAAAAATACCATAGTAACTATGATATATATATATATATTCACACATATATATATATATATACAGTATATATATACAGTATATATATATACAGTATATATATATATATACAGTATATATATATATACATATACATACAGTATATATATATATATTACATACATATACACAAGAGAAAACCTAGTTATTGGAGTTATTTGCACCAACTTAGCGATTCCGAACTGGGGCACCACCTTGCAGGGATTGTCCAAACATGCCAAATGCCGTGATATGAACCCCAAGCTATCGTGAATCAGAAGCAAAGCAATGACCAAAAAATGGTTGCTTTTAGTTACTTTCATTGCTTGTTTGGGAGGCACTACCGACCTTGTGTTTCTGGGCTAGCAGATACCACAGAACATGCATCATTGCTTTCTCCATTTGACGCTTTGGAAGAAATCCGTGTACATACCCATTGCTGTCAAGATATACATGCAGAGTCAAAGTTCAACACTCACAAATTACCCTACGGGACTCCGGTGGTGGCAAGAGGTTTTTTCCTGTCGGCCAGATGCGTGTCAGAGAATGGGTCATCGGCCCCCAAGGGAGTGGGCCGTTTGGAAACATTAACCAGTGCATGGAATGGGCCATGCGAGTTTTAGATTTTAGACAAACCACGGAAGAACACATCTTTGATCTTTGGAATGTTGATTTGGGTCTCATGTGTATCTCAGCCGTTTCGCTCGCTCAGAGATGTCGATAACCAAAAGGCATTCATGCTTGAAGTTGCGACGTTTTGTGATTTTCCATGTACTGTATATTTGCTGAGATCTGGCGATTACAAACTCTTTGATTTCTATTTGGACCATGAGACGATCATTATAGATATTGTTAGTTGATATTCTCATGATATAATTAGTGTATATTTGGACATTTGGAACGATATATATCCCACTTCGCCATGCAGATTCTCCGCGTCAAGGCTTGGGCGGAGCATGTGCAGATGATTTTGAACCACCAAAAAGAAGCTGCAGGGCAGGTGCAAACACGTAGCAAGTGAACAAGAAAAGTAATCAGTAATCATTTCCAAAACCTTTGTTCGATTGTTCTGTCTTAGTTTCCAAGTAGTGTTCCATGTGTTTCTGTTCACATAATTGTTTACAACAATTTGTAGCCATGTTAATTCTCACAGAAGTGGTCCGGCGATCAATTTCGTTGACACACTTTCACACTTCAGTCGACAGAGAATCTTGTGTTCCATGAGCGCTTTTGGTGGTTTCCTCAGACTCGTGCCATTTCCACTTTTTTTGGAGGATTGCAATGTTCAAAATCCTCTGTCGTCTTTTTATACTGGTGAAGTACATGTTTTCTTCTCCTGCATGCTTCGCAAGCGCTCGGTGTAGCTGTTTTTTGGATCAAACAGGAAACCACAAATAGTGAAATTGCATCCGGATTGATTGCAGCTGAAAAGATGCTGTTGCGGAAACGTTCTGCCGCGCCCTTAGTAGAAGAGTGAAACATGTCGAACTCGTGCTTTCAAAAAGGTCTCTGCAAAAGAGAGCTGTCATAGTCATATATCAGTGGCCTCTGAATTTTTCTTGCGTTCGCCATTGGTTTGATGGTTTGTTGACCGGACAATGATGACACTTGGAGGATGACACTTGAGCAGGTCATGCGCAAACCGAACCAATATATGGTTTGGAACTAGTGGGCACTTCCATGCATTTTTTTTCCTCACCTGGAACGCTTCCAGGTTCCTTCCCGGATGTTGACACTCTTGTGCCTCGATCATTGGGGGATTCATCCTGAGGTGTCTCATCCATAGCCTTCCCTGTTGGTAAATGTCCCACTTTGAAAAAACATCACCTCTAGCCTCGAGGTTGTTGGATGATTTCCTTAAATGGGCGCGAGGATGATGTGGGTCAGGGTTACTAGTTACTGACCACTTTCGATGATGGGGATGATCAACGATCTTATCAACGTGCTGCTGTGCACCATGCTACTTGTATTGGAGTAATCCTCACCACGATCAGATTTATTACTTAATATTCCTCAAAGTTCGGCCCGAAAATGAATAGGTCTGATTCCAATCCGGATTTTGATTGGGTGGTGTTTAGTATTAGGAGGAACACATTGTTCTTGCGCCATCCATTTGGTGGGCCCCTAAAAAACATCCCCAACTGCATCTGAGATGATGCTTCGCTTAGCCCAGGTTGATTGGCATTTCAATGTGTCCCTTGTGTGGTACTACCTGGAGTTTCTTGATGCTCAAAACCACCCGAGCTCCACCGACCGATGCTCCAGCTGCTTGGCGCCACAAAATCATCCCTCCTCTGCCTGGTGGTAGAATCATACGCGTTGCCATGGCCCCTCTGTAAGGTGACCAAGCTCTTTTTCACCGCGTTTTTGCTCCCACTTCAAGGGCTGGGGGTTGCTGGGGAATTCTTGTAAAAACAGGGATTAGAACCTACCAAAAGATTGTTTTTATCTGCAGAAATGGAGGGAACAGCAACGAAATGATGACCACCTGGGCTTTATCAATCGCGATTTCTCACCACTTGTCCAGATTATGATTATGTTTTGATTTGGGATGGTTAAATATAGATTCGGCATGTGCAAAAAAAGCTCAATTCGAGGGTCTTGTAAAGGTTGTATCCCCTTTCTGGAAATGAGTCGGAAAAACGTCAGAGGTCCCTTCAACTCTCCCACTTCTTGCTGGTTTGGCCATCATATTGGGAATTTCATCATCCCAACTGACGAACTCCATCATTATTCAGAGGGGTAGGTCTACCACCAAGCAGTAAAGAAAAGCATCTGCCTCGCTCCAAGGTGTTGGTTGGATCAACTTGGCCGGCCTTCCAGGTGACCGAAGATCTGGGGTCATCTTTGCTCAGTGAAATATGTTGGAAAAGAGAAAGTTTGACTTAGTAAAAGACGACTATGTTATACTATATCTGGAGTTTTGAATATAGGACACGAAGTTGTGAACATATCTTATCCTTGTAAACTTTCAACTCAAGTGAAATCATCATGGAAGTGATCATTATCCATGATGAAATGGAGCATGTTTCAGCTGCGTTTGAACCAAACTGTGAGGTTTTGACTTGTTTTAAACACATACAGAGAGATGTAGACATTTAGACTCCTACGCCGAGACACACACATATATATATAATAAATATATACTGTATTTATATATATATAATAAATATATACTGTATTTATATATATATAATAAATATATACTGTATATATATATATTCACATATCACAATCGCACAGGTATACATGTAAGTCAGTGTGCATAGCAATTCCCAATTGCCGATGCCGATAGAAAAGTGTGCCACCAGGATGGTGATATTTTGGGTGATCTGTTTCGGCATATTTCCAGGTTTCTAAGTTTGATATCGATTTTTTGGGGTTGCCATACATACCCTCTGGTTATGTCAAAATAGCTATTGAACATGGTGATTTATAGTGGATTTTCCCATTAATGGCATGGTGATTTTCCATGGCTATGTTAAATTACCAGAGGGTACACACATGCAAAAAAACATGTAGGTGAGGCTGGTGAGGTTTATCACTTGACTCTCTCAACATCATGAAGTCGTCACAGGCACATCGTTCCGGACATCTTACCAGCAAAGCACTGGGTATTGCCGGCGCAACATCGGAGGATCTGAACCTGTTGCGTGGTATGGGTTGGATATAATGAGGATAAAATGGGGATATGATAGGGGTATAGTGGGGTTACACTGGGGATAAATGGGGGTAGAATGGGGGAAGAGTGGGATACGCATACAACTAACACTATGAAATGTGTGTTGTCTGAAAGTGGGGATATGGCAGAATGGCTAGGGGCTGTTTTCATGCAAAAGATGAGGACAATGCATGAGGTTTTGGGGTACTGTACCCCGTTTGCAGACAAACCATTTTCTTGTTATTGCTTTTGCCATTTTTACGTGCGTAGGACCTTGCATGTGAGAATTGCAGATTTGTACATGCAATTGCACACGCGACTTTGTACATCAATGTTACATAATATACATATGGATATATATATATATATATATACACATACAGTATATCCACATGTATTTATACATATTATAGATACATACTGTTGATAAATAATTGTACACCTCGCTTGACCTGCACGGGTATGATTGTTTTGTGCTAGCTGAGCTGAAGGTCTTTTTGGTGTAGTTTGATCCAATCATGACTTATTCTCAGCGATGCTCAATGCACTCACGGATGTGCTTCGTGGACAGACCAGTGCACATAGAAAAGGGATACGGATATGTACACAAACAGACAAGACATGCCTCTTGACTTTTTTTCCCTTCCTGGTCCAAGCACATACAGAACAAATCACTGCCTTATGGAGCTGGGAATACCCTGAAACTCTTAAACCAAGTGATTCATTTTTGTTTTTCTGGTGCTAAACGTGGGGAATGGGGAAATGATCCAATCCATGACTATGAAAAAAATCATCCCAGCAACCCCCATTCCCTACCAAGCACCAGTAAGTTTTGGGATCTGAATCCAGCACTTGATTTGCTCCCAAGCCTCACAGCCTCCTATGGGTCCATACCTTGTTGGGGTCACCGCAATGGCGGGGGGCGTCGCTAGCATTGCTCGTGGTTTTTCACTCTCAGGTTTTTGGACCTGCTGTTGGTGATCTCGCCCATGGTGCTCTATCGCTTCATTCTCCAAACAGGTGCGCGGGGACCCGCAGAACCCGCGGGGCCCGGGGTGGATGTTTGCGCGCGGGATGGCCTAGATCCACTGACCACTGGTGTTCCAATCTAGTCGCCATAGCTGCTTGGAGTAGGCAAAACAATGTAGGCTTCACAAAATTACATAGCAGCAAGCCAAGCCAGGTAAGCATAGATTCACCAACTGTACCCACAAAGAGTTCAATCATTGGCCGATCATTTGGAATTCTAGAGGTACTTAAGTTGCACACACAAACCACTTACTATTTTGGGGGTTCTTGGACTATCCTGATGATATGCACACGGTAGTGGGTAAATCCACTAGCTCCTATTGATCTGAAGCTGTTGCTTGAATGGTTACTGCTCATTTTTTGGGTAAAATTTGGGCATAGATGAATAATTAAGGTATATCGCTTAATTCTCTTGAATATTGGATATTGCTACCCAATTTTTGGGCGCTTTGATGATTAGCAGATTAGCAATCGTCTCGATTTTTGTCCGCAAAATTATTGGGGGTAAATCCTAGTGCGACCCAGCGACCCATCTTCTCTTTCCTCCTTGGGGGTGGAGAAAAAAGATGACTGACTAAGTTCACATACATATCGTCTTTGCTGATGATATGTCTGTGCCTCGAAAATGGCTACCATCTGGTTATGACTAACAGTTCGCCATGGAAAATCCCCAAAATAAATGGAGGTATTTTTTTGCTGGGAAAATCATCTATTTCTATGAACCATCTATACCATGGCTATGTTAGTCATAACCAGATGGTGTCTTGTTTTCATTAACATAACTATGGAAAATCACCATTTATAGTGGATTTTCCCATGAAAAATGGTGATTTTCCATAGTTATGGGACAGTTTACCAGAGGGTACCAGCTTTCATCAGAAGCTGACTATCCCAGCTTGGAACGGAAACGAAGGCCAAAACAGCGGCGCCTCGAAGCCCTTTGGATTTCAAGCACCTCGGTGCCTTTTTTATGCTGGAACGATGGGAGGGTTGGACGCCTGGAACATCCCGTTGGTGTTTTTGTTGCTTGGACGCCTCATTTATTTGGCTATGGATCAATACGTATACATAGCATTTTTAGTGGGATGAACATCCATAAATCCATAAATCCCAGCTATTTTGATGTGAACAGAAGGGGTACTATTGGTTTTGACAGGGTACTATTGGTTTTGACACACTGCCATTTGTTGTTGCAAATCCCAGTTGTGAAAAATTGCTTCCAAGGTTTTTGTTGGTTGAACAGCCCATATTTTTTGGTGAGATCTAGTGAAATCTACGCGTGAAAAGATAGGTCTGAGCCCTCAGAATTTAGGTCAGGATTTTTCGCCGATTTATGTGGCGCCAGGAATGGGAGGACACCCAACAAGATGGCCGTTATGTGGATTTGGTGAAAGCCGTGACTGGCTTGGATGTTCTGCAGAGGCCACTGGAAAACACTTGGATGGCAGGCAGCCTCCAAAAAATGGTACCTGGAAGAAACCATGAGGATGTTCAAGAAACATCAAGAAATCTCTCTCTCTCTCTATCTTTAGGTATATATATACATATGCTACACTCAACATACTCCAAACATCTTCACAGGTCCATGATGAGTACCCAGAAGATCTGCACCGCAGCGCATCGCATCGCATCGCGACCCGCATCGCAACCCGCATCGCAGGTTGCAAGGCCAGCTTCTGCTTTTGAATCTGGTGTCAGCCGCATCTTGGCATTGGACAGTGAGGTTCCTGGGGGATCAGATTTTTTTGGTGTACACACATCATGGAAAAGACATGGTTTTGATTGTGTATGTGGACTACACCCATGATCAAGAAGAACAACCACTGGCAATTCATGTGAAAGTCACCAAAGTACGGCCAAAGATATTCATATTTTGGACATCCAAACTCAATCCTCCAGATGTCAAGAGGAATTTCAATCTAACTGGAGTGGTAAAATCATGTGATTTTGCAAAGGATGTGTGACCTGGATGGCTTCATCCATCCGGCTTCGGGATTCCATTTTTTGTGACGCTGGCCACAACCCGAGACTCTGCGGCCCTTAAGGCGGCATTGTTCTATGATGACTATGCAGTTCCGAGAGGATCCGGGTGTCGCGGTGATTCACGGAACTTCCGACAAGACTTGAGGAAACCATCCGTCTTCCCAACAGTTCAGTGGACGAAGGAACCATGCACCAAATACCGACATGTAATCCAAAAACCAATAATTGTACATATTACATCTATACCTGAGTATATGCACATACAAATGTGTATACATACATATATGTATACAGTATAATCTGGGATAAGCATCCCAGATTCTTGGGGAAACACCCGGAAACTATCCATCAACCCAGCTGAGCTCAGCGCGTCTCGTTCCATATCCAGGAGCCCCGGATTTGACGCTGCCCGGGGAGCCCTTCACTTTCGGCTTCGTGGCCTTGGGTTTGCTGCTGGCGTGCCTCTGGCTTGGCGGAATCTATGGGTGGTAGGATTGGGATCTAAATTGTTATAAATATAGTGAACATACAGATAGAAGTATAAATAAGTATAGGTATAGATACCATAAAACATATAAAATTATGTAAATGGTTATAAATCCTATAATAAGTATATAGTCTATAGTTATATAGTGAAAATATAGATAAATCCGAATATTTTGAATACATGATCTACATTTTTCAGCATTCTTTTTTTTGGACTTTATATACAAGTTGTGCCCGGGGCAAGGGGATTAACGTATTACAGGGATTATTTCTAGGATTATTATATGTAGGTATAGGTATTTAGAATTTAAGGATTGTAGGATTAGTCCCAAATAAGATATTACATAGGATTATGTCAGAACGGGGGGTAAAACCGAATGTACAGGATCATCCGGAGACTAATGACATGATTTTTGTTGGATTGACTACATTATATCAGTTAGATATCACATATAGATAGATAGATCGATAGATAGATCGATAGATAGATAGATAGATAGACAGACAGACAGACAGACAGATAGATAGCGGATATTAGAATGGGAATGAATGGAATATCGGTTCTATTGGGGTTTGAAAAATCGATGGATCTTTTAGGACCATCTCTGGTTGCAACCCCAGATACCAGCTATCTAAGTCTTTCTACTCCCAAGATACCCTCTGGTAAACGTTAACAAAAAACGATGGAAAGAGCCACCATGCTATTAATGGGAAAATCCACTATTTCTATGGCTATTTTCAATAGCGAACTGTGAATGTTTACCAGAGGCTATTTTTGAAGATCAAGTTTGGGCTTGAGTGATTTAACAGTTTGCTATTGAAAATGGCCATAGAAATAGTTGATTTACCCATTGAAAATTGCTATGTTAAATTACCAGAGGGTATCAAGTTGGGGCACGAGTTGGAGTTTCAGGCGAGTCCACATGGCTCGAAGTTTCTCCCTCTGAACTTTTGGAACTGCTGGGAGCCCACAACAACTCTGCTGGATTGTAACTGCGACCCGCCCATCAAGTCCCATGCGTAATGGGTAATCGTCCTTGTAAGGCTTGCGATTACAGTAACATGGGGCTGAAGTCCATTTTTTCCAATTCTATAGTCAATTAGTTGGTTCAATTTTGCTTCCATATTTTACCATTAGCTCCCGAACCACGTTAAGTGGCGCTGTCAAGAACATGGTGAAATTTTCAGTTCCATAAAGAGTCCCATTTTTCTTGACTAAAAATAAATTAAATCGCACTTTTTCTTAATCATATCCTCTCTTGGTCAAATCCTCCATTTTCCTTGGCAACTCCTTTTTTTATTCGGCACATCTTTCTGAATCCTCATTTTTCGTGGTGAAATGCTATCCTTTTTGCTGAATCTATGGATCCAAGGTACAGAGCCTTGCAGTCGCGCACCAGATTCGCTCGCGCCAGGGACCTGTGGGACGACATTCTGAACATCTCCAGGAGCGCGCGGAGCGGGGGCCACATGATGAACAACGGGGGACATACTAATTAGGGTGAAACCAATCAATAAGGGAATGTTTTTTGTGAAACCAATCCACCTAACCAGATGGTGAAACCGAAAACCAATTCCATTAATTAGATCCGGTTGGGTCATACCCATTAAATTACCACCTGGTTATGACTAACAGTTTGCCATGGAAAATCACCATGCTATCAATAGGTAAACCATCTATTTCTATGGGCCATTTTCATCCATTTTCCATGGCTATGTTAGTCATAACCAGAGGGTAGATGGATAAACAGATGCTGCACCCAAACTGGGGAACTTCGGATTTAAGCAACCTGACAATGGCAGTGAAGCAGCAAAAAAAGAAACCTCGTTGAAGTACGAAAAGTCGGGGAACCAGCCAATAGTCAGGGGATTTACCCCGAAATATGAGCCATTGATCATCGAAATATGTGTTTTTTTGCCAATAAACAGTTAACCTCCAGTTGGTGATGGTTGAAATCTCCAATGATTCCTGTTTTTTTTCAGTCTTTGGCTTTGACTGAAAGTAGGGTGTCACACAATCTCATGGGCAATCACCATTTTCCCACTACCCTCCGGTAATCAAACATGGCAATGGATCATCAACCATTTATAGTTTTTTTTTTCATTGAACCTACATTTAGAAAGGATTTACAATTGCCATGTTTGATTACAAGAGGGTATAAACATGGCAATTGTAAATCCTTTGCTGGTTGATGATCCATTGATTAACCAATATTTATGGATTAACCATTGTATTTACACTAGGGTACCCTCTGGTAAACTAACATAACTATGGAAATCACCATTTTTAATGGGAAAATCCACCATACATTGCCATTTTCAATAGCTATGTTAGTTTACCAGAGGGTACACTTGCTGTAAAAAGTGGGATGTTCTCCTTGATTGTTTGGACAAGTTTCCCTTACGGTAAGTGTCCTACGACTTCAGCCAGGAATTTGTACCAAAACTACGGCGACAAGCTTCGAAGAGCCTTGGCCGGCGCAGCCGGCAGCATGAGACAGATAGGGACGTTAAATGGAGTGTTCAACAAAGAAAAATATGGACAATTTTGCCAAGAAAAAACTGAGGATCTGAGGAATTGATCCATTTTTTTGTAACGAAAAAAGCATGGAGGATTTTTTGCTATTGGGCCTATGGTTTTCCCAATCTGAATCACAGGATCAATATGGATTTGTCGCATGTGACATGTTGATGCGAAGGGTGCGACTGTTGCCAGAATTGCTTTCTTCATCTTTCTTGAATGTTCATCTATCATCATCCGTCCACATCCCCATCCTCCTCTTCATCGTAATATCGTAATCCTTATTCTCATCCTCATCATCGTCATAGCCATCACCACCATCAACATTACCATCAGGAGCACTATCACCATCAGCAACAGCATCACAGCATCACTGTCACCATCAATCAATCAGTAAGATTCCTTATCACCACTATCATCATTACCAATCATGAACCATAGAACCACATATTTCTATAGTGGGTTCCAGAACTAAGAATAAAGGTTGCAATGACAGATGTTTGATGATTTCTATTACCATTTTCTTGGTTGAATCCATTTTGACTTGTTAGTTCACACCTCTCTCACCTCTACTTGTGTGCTGGTCAAATGATTCTTCTTGGCTCAATAGCATGATTTTATGGACTTGTTTCTTTTTGGTGAAACCCAGTACACATATATATATATAATAATATATATATATGCACATACACATTATATCCTTATTTTTACTATTTTTACCATGGCTTCACATTATGATTTATGAAAATCATGATCTTCATCCGCCAACACCTCCGCTCAACGTCCCATTTTTTTCGCGCGACTTCAGGAGACGAGTTCATGGAGTTGGCTCGTTGGATTCCCGCGTCACGTGGATTTCTCGAAGCATCCTCCAGGGTTAAACTCCAGGTTCTTCACGGATTTAACACTTATTAGTTGGTGGTGAAGTACCAGCTGGAGTTTAATACTAATTGGTTAGTAAATAAATAATTATTATTAGCTAATATAGATAATATATAATAAGCTCCAGCTAATAATAATTCTCTCAATATGTGTTGGTCAGCTCCCCATCCCCGTTTTGCTGATCACACACCGAGTTGTTTCTTTGCAATTCCAAGTTTCTGTCATGGGCCGGTCCACCAGCTACTGTGCCGTTTTCGGGTTGTTGAACCCAATCACTAAGCTTGTATGCCACTTGTAAATTTGGTTAAAAATACCAAATCATCGTGGGAGTGAGGTCCATCACTGCAATCCTTTTCCTCACAATAAAGCCACCCCTTGACCATCATTAGGATAGTATATATGTACAGTATATATATATGTACAGTATTATATATATATATACAGTATATATATATACACATTGAGATGGATATATAGATAGATCGATGGATGAATGGATGGATGGATAGATAGATAGATAGATAGGTAGGTAGGTAGGTAGGTAGATAGACAAACAGACAGATACGCAATATACCAACCCTATGATTTGCGCCATTTCATCAATGAATCGATGCGCCCAATGTCAGCTGGTTCTTGTAGAGACCCTATGAGTCTATGTATAGTTTTTGGGCTTACGAACCCCAATGATTGGTGGTATTTCCGATGCTTAAATCACAGTGAAACCACCCTTTTGGTCGGTGAAACCACATTTTTTTCATGATTAAACCATGTTAAACCCTTTTTGACTGTGAAATCACCTCTTTTTCGAACCGGTTTCACCAAGGTTCCCCGCGGCCCTGCTCTGGCACCTGCGCCGCGACGGCGACCCGCGCAGCTTGCGGGGCCAGCTGCGGAAGAGTCGGGGCCCGGATCATGAAGCACATGAGGCCGGGAAGGGTCCAGAAATGCTGTCATGAGATGATCATGATTTACTGGTGCTTGGCAGGGAATGAGGGAATGATCCATAATCACCAGTGAGAATCATCCCATTCCCCCCATTCCCTACTAAGCACCACTAAGATGATGGGATTAGAATATATCTAGTGGGACAATAAGAAATGATGGGATGATGAGAAATGATATCCATGTGAGATTATGGGTTAAATACCATATTATTTTCTGGGATGATCATGAGGATTCAATATATATATATATACACGTATATATGTGTATATATATATATATATGTGTTTTTAGGATATAAGTGATAATATTATGGGATTATATATATATACATGTTTATATATAGTGGGATGATAATGATGACATTGATGAGGATAATATAATTATCATGGGATTAATCTTACATAATGGATAATATCAATGGATGATCATGAGGATTAAATACATGGGATTAATAGGTGATAATATACTAAAACGTTATCTTTCAGGTGCTCCAGCCTCGGGCCTCCCGGAAAAAAACATATAGAACATCTCATGGGATTATCACGACTCAGGGCTTGACAAAAGCCTTTGATTCAGAGGGGTTCACCATCAAACCCGTTACCACCATTCAGGAGGTTTCCGAAAAGTCTTTTTGGCTCCAAATCCTCCAAGTCAGACCATAACTTAGTATAGGTTAATTATGGTTAAGCCGTGCTTGACTTGAGGTACCGTTCAAAGTATCAAGCCATGTAGTAGCTGGTTGCGTTAATTACACTCTTGTTATTTAACATAGCCATGGTATAGATGGCCCATAGAAATAGATGATTTTCCCAGCAAAAAATGCATCCATTTATTTTGGGGATTTTCCATGGCGAACTGTTAGTCATAACCAGATGGTAGTATCCATTGGGTATGACCCAACCAATCAATGGATCTAATTAATGGAATTGGTTTTCGGTTTCACCATCTGGTTAGGTGGATTGGTTTCACAAAAAACATTCCCTTATTGATTGGTTTCACCCTAATTAATCATTAGAATATTTAGCCAATGGCTATTTTCACCAACCAATCAATTTAATGGGTATGACCCACCAATTAGCCATGGTATAACCAGATGGTGAAACCATTTCTAATGGGAATGTAACTCGGAGTTTTCACCCTAATGGTTTCACCATAGCGGATGCGGATTGAAGCCTCGAGAATTGGATAGCACTGGGCTTTGACAAACACGATTCACAGCATGGGGATGGTGGTTTGTTACCACTGAGCTAGTAGAATCATGACTCAAGGTGGGGGCTTTTTGGTGGGATGATTCATATGATCTGCATCTGCGGCACCAAAATGGGTGAGATGAGATGATGGAGATCATATTCTCTCAGTGCCTGTCTCAAGCGAAATTGGGAAGCCACCATCGGTGGAACTTGAAACCCAAGTTTTTTTTTTCCTGGATCTCATAATTCTTACCATCATGCCACCAACTTTTTGTTGGTGGCATGACCTAGATCAACAGTAGTGAACACTCGCAGGAAACACATCTAATCTTCTGGGGTCATTGGATTGGAGGGAAAATCTTAACCGGAAACCATGATTTTTCCTATGAATTTTGGGCTTTCCTGCAAAAAATCCTTAAACCAATCCAATGACTATCAAGTTTCCATTAAATCCCATTAAATCACCATAAAATCACCATTGAATCCCATGAAAATCCAATTTTTCAGGGCAGGTCCATGGCAAATCGCCAGGTCCCCGAAATCGGCGGCCTCACAGAAGTGGAGATTGCGGAGGCCTCGTTGGATGAAATCATCCCCAATATATGAAGGGTATAGTATACCCTCTGGTAATTTAACAGTTCGCTATTGAAAATGGTGATTTATAGTGGATTTTCCCATTGAAAATGGTGATTTTCCATAGCTACGTTAAATTACCAGAGGGTAATCCCCTTATATAATCATCAAGCAGGGGTAGATCGCAGCTCAAATGGAGGCTTCTAATTAGCTGGAAAAATCCTATCGAAGTGAATAGGGGATTTTCGGCTAGCCATGGAGCTGATTACCAGGAAAAAAACACCATCTGGTTTATTGGGGACAAATGAAAAATCCATGTTAAACGGGAAGTCATGGAGGATTTGCCATGGCCGTCTTTGATTATGGGGTTGCAATTGCTCTGAAAATAAGCTGACAGCAGTTCACCGCTGAGTGGCTTCAGTCCCAGTTAGCCGCCGCCAACGGCTTAGTAAGTCTGGTTTGTTGTTTAGTACTGCCCTTAGATTATCACACTCCCCTTGGAGGGTTGCGGTGAAGTCTCAGGGCCTTTAGGACATCTTTAGTTTTGGTGATTTCTCAAAGTCATCATACCAAGAACCGCCATTTCTGATTGTCGTCCAAGAAGTGACCCAGTTTTCTCCCAGGTTTTGTTGGTCGTTTTTAGGTGCTGAACCGCCCCGCGGGCGTCTCGGCACCTTTGTTCGTGTTGCATCGGCTGACGGTGCCTCGGTGACAGGAGGGTATACCATTGAGGTTTTTTCCAGGGGATAAATGTGGATTATGCATCTGTTGGGATTTCCCACTGGGGGATAGAATATGATAGAATGGACATAACAGATCTAAATGATTTCTAAATGATGAGCCATCTAAGATTGGTTGATTGGATCCAACCCTCCACATTTTGGTGACCCTCCCCATGATGGTTGGGTTTTTGCATGTTTTTGCTTAAAGTCAGGGCGAATCTTTGTTGAAATCTTCATGTTTTGGGGGGGTATAGATTGCTGTAATCAGGCTACTATCCATTTGGAGGTTTCCGAAAATGGTGGATTCTCAAGTCACCATGGGTGAAACAATACAAAGTCATGGTCCAATGTTTTAGATGTGTTAGGGGTACCCCCCTATGGATTGGGACACCTCCATTTGATTATCATGTCCCATAGTATTCCTATGATATCCCTTGAAATTCCATGGTCCAATCCCATTAAATGACATAAAACCACTATTTTTCCCATTTTTTTCCATTAAATGGCCTAAAACCACCATTTTTCCCAATTTTTTTCCCAATCTTTGTCTTCAAATATGGCGAAACTTCGACTTCGAATGGCCCAACTGAGGCGATTGTCACCAGGCTGAAGTTGCCCGACGACGACCGGCTCCAAATGACCAACTCCTTGTGGCCGGCCCAGTGGAGCGGTGGAGCGGAGTGGTTTCACCTGGGAATCTCGAAACGAACACATCGGAAAACCATGGGAGAAAACCATGGGAAATCTATGGGGATTTTTTTAAGGGAAATCTAAATTTTGGGAAATCTATGTTTTTTTTTTTTTTCCGAAAACCTCATTTTTTTTCGAAATCCATCTTTTTTAGACATGGGGAAGTCAAAAAAGCCTTGCTTTTTTTGGAGGGTAAACACAAAAGGGGTAGCATGATCAAATCGTTTATTCGATTCTTTTCTTCTGGGATGTGAATTTCAGGATACCAGGGTCTTGAACCATCAATTACCGACGGACACACATTGGTTGCTTTCGCCTACTTCTTTCTTCTCAACGGTGCAAAGCACAGAAAAATACTTGTTCCTTTTTGATCATCAATCTGGGTACCCTCTGGTAAACAAACATAGCTATTGAAAATGGCCATTTAGTACGTGGATTTTCCCATTAAAAATGGTGATTTTCCATAGTTATGTTAGCTTACCAGAGGGTAAATTATAACGTACATTTCGTCAGGCTATGGACCGAGTCGCAGCAAGTTGTGGGTAAATTTCATCACGACCTCACGTCGTGACCGAAGCCTGGAATCATGGTTAATCAGGGAATTTTTGAAATCATCCCCAAATGGCCTTAATTCATTTTAATGAAAGATAGGTCATGGATATTGATCTTCCTATTGATCTGGATAAATGGATAAATTTAATGAAATATTATAATTTACCCAGATCAATAGGAAGAATTGCATCTGCTCCAGTCAGATTTCCTCACCATGAAGCCGTGGCACACATCATTTGTTTTTTCTGCATGGTGCACACTATTAGTTGAACCTGTGACATAGACTGATGGTTTGCGGGAACATCACATTTGTGGTGATTTCTATATTTTGTTCTTCGTACCTGACCTGAATTAGCCAAAAAGGTAAAATGATGTAAAATGGACAAGGATCAATTGGCTGGGGAAGACCAACTTTTGGTGCGAACTGGATCGATTGATATCCGTTACACAAATTTAAGTATACATAGGTTCCGGTACCGACACCCAGCGGGTGCCAATAGTCCAGGCATTTGGGTTTCTGAATTTGTTGAATCCTCAGGTTTATTCCATGTGATTAATAGGTTGTATACCCATGTTCTACCATTAAAAAATACCATTAATGGTTCCTTATGCGACGAACCCCCTGTAGTTTGCCTAGAATTATGATTGGGCCCTCAATCTATTTGGAGTCGAAGAGAGCGGATCCAATGGTCGCGGCTGATGCATTTTAGAGGTCTAGACTGTCCAACATCGTCGGTTCGTGTGAAGAGCTGTCACCTGCCCCGGGCTCAGCCAGAGGTCCAGTTCAATGAACCAGCGGCTGTTGGTAACTGCTGTGTTTAAACGTTTAAACATAGGGCATCTTCCCCGGTTTGTGTAAAGGAGAAGGATTAAAACCCACCCTTGCCGGAGGGTACAATGACGGTCCACTACTCATAAATGAGGCCCCATAAATGCAAAGCAATTTAGACTTGACAAACTGCATCATGTGTCGTCATCATCAGATTGACCACGATCAGATCGGCATATTTAGTTCGATAGCCGCTCTTGAAATTCGTTCGATCCGTGCGCAGAGACCTCTCCAAGATTTCCCGCTGTTTCCAAGATCCCTATGGCCTATGTGAAGCAAACCACTCGCAACCTGGCGGATATCTGGGTCAACATACCTGGGTGGCAAAGGTTGGGAAATGGTTACTGAACATGGCATTTGTTTCCTAAAAGGAGGGAGCAATAGGGATCTCGTTTTTGCTTCCTAATGTCATGGGTTAAGTCATTGTGAATCCCAAAAAAACTTGGATGGTAAGTGCAACCAGCAACCAGCTGAACAGGTCTTCTGTGTTTCCCACCTGAAAAAAAAGATATTTCGAAAGTTTGTGTTCCGGTGTCAGAGACATGTGGTCCACGCGCTTGGCCGTTGTCATTTTCTAAGTTATATATGGCTGCTTTAAGGATGATGAACGCCCACTTGACGCGTAAGTTTTTTGGTCTCTGTTGGTTGATGATGTTATTCTTGGTCTACGCTGAGTCTATGGAACTATGACTATTACTATTGTGGTTTGCTTTTAGTGCTTTTACCCAATATTGCCAATGCTTTGTTGCGAGTGTGAATACAAAAGGACCAATCATGTCGGCAGAGGAACCCTTTTTGGAACCACTAAAAACACACTATCTTCTTAGTAGGCTGACCAAGTATCCAAATGATTCTTCTGTGAGGCGGGGTATTTGTGGTGACTTCTGCTAGTGATTCTTGTCTTCTTCACCCCAAGTTTTGTTGGTGAATCTTCTTACAGATGTTGCTGACATTTCATTTTGATTGATCCAATTGTGCTCATTCAAGTAATTAGTATCTATCCTCTTAATTGTACTATATAATTGATTATTTCGGTATGAGTATCCGAGAAAGTGTTTATTAATTTTATTATCCCCCACCGTAACTAGCGTTGCTTCAAATCCTTCATTTGTGCTGGTTCAAATCCTGAACTACCACTGTTGAGCCCAAGATAGTTTTTGTCGGTTGAAGCTCCGCATTTCTACCCCTCTGTGGCTTCAAACACATCCAACATGGCCAAGGCAATCCCTGGCGTCCATCCCAGTCTTGCTGATTATTTTTTGATATTTAAATCCATTTTGTTTGTGATTTACAACAACTTGCAGGTGAACCCTCCAGTTTTGCCCAAATCCATCCAAATCCCAGTTTATTGATGATTAAATCAACATTTGTGTTGGTCCAATCTAAATTTTCGATGGTTCAATCACATTTGGGTTCTGAAAATAGGGCACCCTAAGATTTGATGATCAGCATTTTCCAGATCATAAGTTATAGCTATTTTTTTGGGCATAGGGTATAGCCCATTTTGTTTAGCCGACAAAGCCATTTCAGCAATGGTGAGGCTTCCTGTTCTTGTACCTGATCCTGTTGCCCTTGGGACTTCTGCAAGAGTTGGGTGTCCGGATCCTTGGGAACCTGGGAAAACTCGATGCAAAAGTGGAACGGGCAGCAGGCGATTCCTGGACTCTTGATTTCTATGTTTTGAGTATAAGAAAGTCTAAGATCTCTCTTATCTCTCTTAACCGTCTTAAGCAATTTTGGGATGATTTTTCAGACATGTAGACATTTGTAGATTTTTTTCATCCACAAAAATTGCCCATATATTTCCATTTCTTTTCCATATACCCTCTGGTTATTTAACATAGCCATGGTATAGATGGCCCATAGAAATAGATGATTTTCCCAGCAAAAAAATACCTCCATATATCTATTTTGGGGATTTTCCATGGCGAACTGTTAGTCATAACCAGATGTCAATGGCCATTTCAGGATCCTAAATTGGAGGTACCTACCATATATAAGGCCTATGTAAGGGAATATCCCCACAAAATATGGCCTTATATGGTACAGTACCTCCATTTTAGGATCCTGGAATTCCCATTGAAGATGGTCGTATCCATTTTCATCACATCGATCATCCCGCCGCGGCCAAGGCGGGAACCATGTTGGCCGAGCAACTGATCGCCTTTGCTCTGCTAGGTGCGTCGGCTGGGAGTTCGGCTGGGAATGATATCATGGAGATATCATGGGGATTTTTGGTGCTGGAGGGTGCAGTTGAGGTTACTTTTTATGGGTATAACGGTATAACCGTGATTATAAACCCCATAACTATGGCACCATTCCACTTTTTGCACTGGAACCACACTTCTGGTGATCTACTGGGGAGGTAGTTGGGGTTCAATAAATTTTGGAACCAATCTTTTAAGCAGCAACATTTCACCATCACTGGGGGAGTATCCAATGATTTTTTGCAAAAAAAACACCGGTTGGCTTCGATGATTTCGAGCCGCGATCGTGATGACAGAAGAACAGGTGAAGATGCGAGGATCGATAATCCCCATATGTGACATAGATACATGCACAAGGGTACAACATCCGAGCCAGGTTTTTTTTGGGTCCTTGTGCTACCCCATTTCGGGCTATATGTCTGTTGGCTGTTTCAAGCCCCTGTATCACTTGATATTTGCACTTTTTGGTTGAGATACCCTCTGGGAAACTAACGTTTAAGTATGGAAAATCACCATTTTCAATGGGTAAATCCACGAACTAAATGGACCATTTCCCATAGCTATTTTGACATAACCAGAGGGTAGACTATTTTCACCCAAAGATGTCGTGTGTCCAAAGATGGGTTACGACTGCTACTAAACTCAGACTGGCATTGCGAAGGGGCCTTCGATTTGGACCCATGGAGACTTTTTCAGCGGCCAGAAGTTTTTGAGTGACCGAATGAGAAAACAATGGGAGATTTTGACAAGACACAATTTGTCAAATTGGTACTTAAATCTGATTTGAAGATGTTTTGACAAGAAAACGCGAGACCCAAAAAGCCAAGGAATACACAAAGCTTTTTTTCAGCCATTTTGCCTTGCGGCAGATCAAGAAAAATGGCCTTCGTTCCCCCACTTGGAGGGACCGGTCCCAAATTCTGCATAGCATTGCTTGTCACTATAAAGGTTTGTTGTGTTTGTGTGTACCACTTTAACCGGTCTGTTGTGACACCATATCCATGTGTATCAATTGTACGGTATATGCATAAATATACGTGTATATGTGTATATTTATAACAATAACAATATGTGTATATATATATACACATAAATACATTCATGTGATACATATACATACATGCTAGAAAAATCATATCATATTGATTAAAACAGATTAAACCCAATTTCTTATGGTCAACCCGCTATATGTGTATGTATATATATATACACATACATTCACATATATTCTCATATGCATAATCGAAGGAAGTTTAGAAGTCAAACTTCCGACAATATGGAGAGATGAAAAGCAGAGCAGGGCAGAGGCAGAGAGAAGAGGAAGATTAGAAGAGAGAAGATCAGAAGAGAAAGAGTAAG
>Ga0126342_10006520_pt1 | contig 20719 bp, 17 predicted proteins | sample Cyp1metagenome_FD_92528 | JGI IMG/M metagenome (GOLD analysis project Ga0126342, IMG submission 92528) | Coral microbial communities from Lord Howe Island, Old Settlement Bay, Australia - Cyphastrea 1 metagenome | ecosystem: Host-associated > Invertebrates > Cnidaria > Coral ...
CCTTCCTTCCTTTTCCTTCCTTCCATCCAACACATCTCCGTCGACCACTCAGTCTCGCTCCCCCGCGGCGAGTGCAACTAAACGAGAACCCAAGCATCGAAGATGCTTTTGGGAAAAAATATAACTGTTTGAAATCATCCCATGCATTGTCCCCCGAGTTTGTTGGGATATATTGGGATGATAGGCAACAAGCTTGGGGGTAGTTTCGAAGTCGAGCACGGCTTGGATAGTCATCGAGTATCATCGAGTCATCGTCTCTGTATCCTTCGGTGGTCCTTCGGATCCTCGCTTGGCACGAGCTTTAGCCAGGAAATTCGCGCAGCAGTTGCCTGGAAGCTGCTGAGGCCCTGTTTGTGGGTCCCAATTAGTCCCAATATGCAGCGTTGCAATCCGTTCGTTGTGATTGGCACTCTTCATAGACGTCAAATGATGTAAAAGTCTAAGAAGATCTAAGAATCTTGGTACATCTTGGTACATCTTGGTACATCTTGGTACATCTTGGTACATCTTGGTACCCATGGAAAAATCCAGGAACTACTGAGACTCAGGTATTGGTTGTCACGCTCCCAAAGGACGCTGTGGATTTTCCATGGATCAATTGTTGGCCGTCTTTGAAAGTGCCCATTTGGGCCACAAAACAGAAACCTGGTGCTGTTCATTTGCATATCCTCTGGCATATCCAGAATGAACAGCATAGACTTCGAGATGCTACCCTGGCACAATCGTACCGCATTCTGGGATAAGTCTTGATTCAATCCCATTTGGGGTGGGATTGAGCGCCCTCTGCCTTCTTCTTCACAACTGGTTTCTTTACCTCAGTAGGATGCAGGATGCGGGTTCCAACCTAGCATGAATATTGCATGAATATTAGGTCTATCAGTCTATCCCAACAGCCTAGTACTTTTGCTTCCCAATTTAAGGACGGCTGCTTTCTGACTTCTTCGAGAATGTGTGAGACGTGCAGATAGTCGAAACCTTTGAATATGCATTTTACTTGTCAGGCCATTATTTATAAAAATATATAATTTCATCAAACGATTCTCCTTTAAAAAACACCGGTTTCGAAAACTATGGCAGCCGTCAACTTTGGACCCTTGGTGGCCTTGGTGGCCTTTGCAGCCGGTCGTTTCATGGCGGCGCAGTTCCAGCGACTTGCGCTAAGGCGGCTGCACCAATGGACGAAGCAATGCCAGCTGACTGCACTTGGATAACACCAAATTTGCTGTTTTTTTACACACGCCCAATTTTCGAAAGCTTCGGAGTTGGATCAAGGAGTCTTTTTCTATTACAAAAACCTGTTCTGAAAAGAAGCGATTGTGAATGGTTATCCACTTCCAGGGAACCGAGATCTTGAAATGACTTGTTGGTATGCAGTTCCAAGTGGATTGTAATACAATCAAGATGATTCGTGTTTGTGATAGCTGCGTTTCATGGTATTTCTGATGGTTGAATGTTCTATTTAAATGGAGCTGGGCACTATGATCTGATTCCTTTCAGTCCTTGTCCATCTTTGGATCTGCTTTTACAAACTTCTGCAGCAGCACAGAAGGACCTCGGCATCGAGTGAAACGGGCTGAAACTGATGTTGAAGCTACGACCTGTTAGGAACTACACAGATTTGGGGCTTGAGTGCAAAGCAAGCCCAAAGAACGTTCCGCTATGACCAAATAATACGTAAATACGTGCATTGTATATGTAGATAATGTACATGTATATACATGAATATTGTTGTTTTTGGTTCGTTTAAGTATGTTTAAGTGAATTGTAGTCTTTTTAGTCACATGACATCGAATTTACATAACATTAAAAAAAAAGGCTAGGGATCTGTGACACGGCGCTGAGCCCGTCACTTGTTTCATGCAGAACGTTGGCGACTCGGGCGACCAACTCTGCCTGAGTGCTGGGGATCTCCAGAACTCAGAATCGATCTGAACTGAGTCCAAACTGAACTCCAAACTATCCAAACTCTCCAATTTGGATTTAGATGGATTTAGAATGTTTAGTGGATAAGCAAGAACTCATATCCACTATAATTGCGCGAGTTGGGGCAGTCCATTCATATCATTCTTGGGGCCAACTTCGGAGGGCATTTTCACGACGAACCAATGATCTGCTGACTGGAAAACCGGTCATTGGAAGCAACGGCACTCCAACATGGAAGTCATATACAGTTTTATAGATCTAATATGATCTAATATGATCTAATGCAGATCTAATGCAGATCTACTTGTGGATTGTTTGTGATCAGCCGCCTGTTTCAGCCTGTTTCACCCAAAGTGACCCATGCTGACCCATCAAAGCGGCCTCAAACCTGGTGGCACCATTGGTGGCACCATTGGCACCATGTCCTGCAGCTGAAATTGGAATGCTTCCAGTTTTCATCCTGCAAAAATGGTGCATCATTGATACATTCAAATGAATATAGCATGAATATAGACTCCTTAGATTTTTTTTTCCTTCAAAATACGTGCCTAGCAGGAAATGAAGAGATATGCACAACAAAGAGATCCCCACAAGTAGTGCAGAACAAACAGTCCATGATAGGATGCCGGCAATGTCATCCTAAACAATGATAGCAATACCTCCATACCTCTCCTGAAACATTACACCAGTTACACCAGTTACACCATGATCCATGATGGACGAGTCTTTTTTTGACTTTCTGCTCCCTCTATGGCAACTCTTTCACCAACAAAAAATCGCGATATGCACTTGGATCCAGAAGACACGGAGACACGACCGCATTTTCAAACTGTGAGATATCCGCAGAATGATTCGGTAAATGCATGTTTTATGCACGGAAACACCTGAGGCCCCATTTTCTCTCGAGCTGGGAGAAATGCCAGATGCAAAGGTCCATTCGCTACATTTTAGGTTTTTATCCTCCCAAGAATGGGAATCAGCTTGTGAATATATAGTTTCATACCTCCCAATTGTTAAATTTCAACTGGATGAGATCGAGCAGATCTGATGTGGATCCCCATCTATGGACCTTTTTGGGTATCCACCACAACCACCCATACTTCTAGTCGTTTGGGCCATATTCTCCCAGGAACTAACCAATTGGGGTCATTTTAGATAATACCAAATAGGGGTATATAGGGGTAATGTGGGTAAAACAATGTCATTTTTACCACCCATGACTGGGAATGGTTTGTACCACCTATAAAAATGGTGATTTGGGGATGGTTTATGACATTGTGTTACCCACATTATTAGTATTAATTAATATTAATTAGCCAATAATACTCCGAAAGTCACTATTGGGGTTTACCGTAATGTTTACCTCATTATGAATCCTTCAGGAATTGCCACAGCCACTTTTCGCATCTTTTCGCCCTCCTACAACTGCGGCTTGCACCGCGCCCAGTAGCAAGGCGACGCATAAAAGTCGCGGCCTCAGCAAAATTCTCATGTCTGGGGGATGGTCATGTAACCGTCATGTCTGGGTTCCTTTCTAGAAACATGGGTATGGTTAACAATATCAAATATACAATTATATGATACTATATCTAAGATTATATTCAATTCCATCTCATCGCGTTGCCTTCCACCTTATAATACGTTACACACATGCAACGTCAAAGTCGAGGTCTAGGAGGTCCTTTACGAACGGCCTCGGTCATGAACAAGCCCTTCGACCAACAGCCATGTTAAACATTGTCAAACATTGTCCACCATCATTCAGAATTCAGCCATCATTCAGCCATCATTCAGCCATCATCGCATGTGGTGAGTTGTTTCTGTATCTTTATCAATGATCGAACATTGCTGACCGTGAATTGGCATGAAATTAGCCATAAAAAGTGCGGCAGTCCCTTCGTCCACCATGGCGGATTATGCTGCATACTAAGGCTGGTATAGTTAGTGCTGGTCTCACTTATGCTGTTTTTGTAGGATGCATTATGATGCGTTATGATGCATTATGATGCATTATGATGTGTTATGATGTATTATGATGTACTATGATGTATCATGATGTATTATGATGTATTATGATGTATTATGATGTATTATGATGTATTATGATGTATTATGATGTATCATGATGTATCATGATGTATTATGATGTATTATGATGTAGTATGATGTATTATGATGCATTGTGATACATTATGATGTATTATGATGTATTATGATGTATCATGATGTATTATGATGTATTATGATGTATTATGATGCATCATTATGTATTATGATGTATTATGATGTATCATGATGTATCATGATGTATTATGATGTATTATGATGTATTATGATGTATTATGATGTATCATGATGTATTATGATGTATTATGATGTATTACGATGTATTAAGATGTATTAAGATGTATCATGATGTATTATGATGTATTATGATGTATTATGATGTATCATGATGTATTACGATGTATTAAGATGTATTAAGATGTATCATGATGTATTATGATGTATTATGATGTATCATGATGTAATGTAATATGATGTATTGAACCACTGCAACTCACATGTTAATCGTTTTACTTTTACTTGGAGGGCTTCGAGGCAAACCGCCTAGGAGGGGCCTTTAGTCAAGCACCCTCGGCGTGGCTCTTGGATCACATACATGACTAGTACGTATGCATATGACATAGATGTGACCGTATGACCCTGGTTGAAACAAGCCGATTCTCAGCATTTGAGCAGGCCCATCATCGTTTCAATGGCGAAACAAGGTCTGCGAACTCATGGCGATTTTCTGTGATATATAATGTAATGTGTATATATATATAATTATATATATAGGATTAATTACGGTTTCCTGTGCTGGAATACCACGCCCGGGAATCCTTTGCTTGCTTTGACCTCTCAATCCCCATGTGTGCCACCCGTTTCTTGAATGGTGACACCCACCTTTTACCGTGACCATGAATCGAAATATTCAAGCTCCACAAGTTTCGCTTAGCAAGCAATTTGTTCGTTGGAAATCATGTAGGTCTACATGGCTCGAGTCTTACAGTTGCAACTCAAAATATGTTTGTACCATACAGCTGTACAACTTCACAATGCAAAAAATATGACAACTATAACTCCACCTTCTCAAATTCTATGTCACATGAATCCAATGGGCAAAGCAAAAACACAAATTTCCACAATCACAATTTCTGCAACGCCAAAATTTCTATTTCCTCAGCTTGCCATCGAAGGTCAATCTCCATGCTATCCGGATATTTCAGGATGATCTAGATAATGCCAATGATAGGATTATCAAAAATTACATGATTTTTGGTTATAATATCTACATGTTCTTAGTCCCAATAATATAACTTTGGGATAGATCTTATAGATATCTACATGTTATTCTTATTCTTAGTCCCAATCCCAGACTTTTCGACAGAATGGAGGTCTCACCCTGATCCAATCTGGGGCTCATTTTGGGGCCCGGGCATCGCACGGGTCGACTTCAATGATTCAGGGGGAGGTCTTGAGCCAGCCCTTTGAGATACCCATGTATGTAAATCCATGTGAATACTGAAATATCTATCATATATCTACCAATAGCATATATTTACCACATATATCATATATCATATATCATATATCATATATCATATATCATATCATATATCTACCAAATAGCACTCTACACAAAAGTCAGAACGAACACTACACAATTCAGTCATCTGCACACAGCTTGTGGTTTGATGCCATGAATTGAACAGAACTTGGACGACTGAGCTTTTAGGTTTTGGGTACCCCAGTGGCACGACCACCATGGGGCCCCAGTGGCAGTAGATGGTGTCATTAGAATTCGTTCATCCCCGTCCCCAACAGGGTTCCAAATATTCTAAATGAATAACGGATATGTGATATGTGAGTATCATTGAGTATCTCAATATATTTCAACAACATTCAATAGCTCAATTTGGGTTTGAAATGGTTTGAATTTTGACCCATCCTCATCATATCCTCGCTGCGTCGCTATGACGAAAGGCCCTTTTTCAGCGGGGCAAGCGACTTCCGCTTGTGGGTTGGATTTTCTAGGAAGTGAGGCAGGTGCATTCCCAATAAGGGGTATCTTGTTGACGCATGTTTCCAACCATATGTTCTGGAACATGTTGGATAGGGCAACATCTAGGCAACTGATATCGGCTGATCTGGTCATTGGAATTCACAAACCTGCCCTGAACATTTCAACATACTTCAACAGTGTTTTGTTAAAAAAATGTGTACAGTTTTTTACCATTTTCTACCCCAACTCCACCGTGAGGCTCTGAGAATTTGCCACGGAGGCTCTACATAACTGGTAGCGGCTTAGCTCTCCGAGGACTAGCCGAGTCTCTTGTCTAGAGATCGGCGGACGAGATCGGCCGAGTCTGTTGACCCCCAAAAAATCCATGGTGAACATCCCAAGAAACATTCCCAGTGTCGTTCAGTCGCAGAAGGTGTTCCCTGGGAATAATTCACCTTCTTTGTTTTCTTCTTGAATAAAAAAACACTGATCCCCAATTCAGAAAGTTAAACGGGGGGGATTAATTGCCAGATATTCTGAGATACATTCTGACATAGATTTGATAAGCGTGTCACTTGTCGTGAACCAACTTCGAAGATTTAAATAGAAAAATTTGAAAACGGCCGCAACCATCAAGCAATCCAATTGAAACGGGGGTCTACAGTTCGCAGCTATTGAAAAGATTCTGAATGACGAGCATTTCTGAGTGCCACAGCTCTCAGCAAGTTTCACCGGGCGACAAGTGCAGCCGGTGCGCATTCTACAGCCTGGCTGCCGTGTTAGATTCCAGCTTCCCCACCAAAAAAATGATGCAAACGCAAACTGACTGGTATTAAGCGCCCTCAAAACTTGAAACTCTCCCAACAGGTGAAAGTCAAACCTTGTGAACCAAAATCACCCAATTGCTCCAAGTGTCTCCACAGGGACTGCCAGGTCTTTGCTCTCCTGGGCATGGCAGTTCAACTGCTTGATGTTCCACAGTTGCACTTGCTACTTGCAAACCGTGTCTCTTTTTTCCATGTTGCAAACCGCAGTCAGAGTCGGGTTTGGGATGGAACATGATGGAACCAAGCGAAAGATTCACCGCTCGAAACACCAAAAAATGTCGTCCATGCCTGGAGCTGTCCCGAAGACCTTGGTGCAGAAGCGCTGTCGGGACTTGAGGAGTCAAAGAACGAAGACATCGTATAGCGGCCATGACCCCAAGGGATGGTGATATCTTCCAATCTGTGAGCAGAGCATGTTTAAAAGGGATGTTCTCCCGGATACAAATTCGAAGAACTCGAATAGACTGAATAGACTAGAACTTATTCGGCACATTTAGTTTTATATATTATATATATAGTTCCTTATATATATACTTGATATCTATACCAGAGTAGCACCAGAGTCGCTACAAAGCTTCGCCTTGCTTCGCCTTGCTTCGTGTGCTGCCTAGACCTGGTGAACATGAATCACTTCTTTTGGGCAATGATAACTATTTATAATATTGTTTATCATTGTAGTATTTATATACACTATTTTTATAATATTCTTCTGTAGTATTTTTATACACTAGTTTTATAACTATGATAAAGATGATATATAAAACTATGAGTTTTCATAACTATTTTAAGATAAAGATGATATATAACACTCAGAGATGTGATGACTTTTCCTGGTGATTTAAGCTGGGTTTCCCGGCAGGTCGCTGAAACACCTAAGGTGATCCATGCGCCCCACTCGAAGGTGTGGGATCCTCGCGTTCGAAGGATCGATTTAGTGATGCATTGATGCAATATTTCGTGATATTCTATATCAATTGATAGTTGATATATGTTGATCTATATAGTATATATATAATATATTCTATATCTATTCTATATCTATTCTATATCTATTCTATATCTATTCTATATCTATAATGATATATCATGATATATCATAGATGCTCCGTTTTGATATATCTGGCATGTGAAACGGAGTCCTGCTGCCTGGGGACATTCGCCGTCGCCGGCCTGAACCAAGATCGCAGGGGATCATCAGGGGATTCCGGCCTGAAACACATTGAAACACTGTAAATAAGCACCCTAATATGAAGCAATATTAAGCACCCCCCCGAAAAAACCATGGTTTCGTGGATGAAATGGATGAACCCACATAATTGGGACTATTTAGGGGGTGTAGGCCTATTAGGGGGATTGATGGAATGAATCAAGGGGATATCCAATGTTCACCCCTCGGCCTCGAAGTTCCATGGTAATGTCAACTGTGCTGCGGCCCCGAGGAAAGAAATCAACCCCCTGTAACACCACTTGGTAGCACGCGAGCTGAAACGTTGAGATTTAGTGTGGGGATTCGCGTAAAGTGTATTGCAGGGTTTGAAAATGTTATCCATTTTAATCTACAGCAGGCTTATAATTCAAGACTGTGCAGCCAACTACAGTAGTGTGGTTTGCTGCTAACGCATTGTGAGTTCACCATCCTGACTCCAAATTGAATATTGTTGACGGAGGCATTGTGTGAGTCATTAAGTTGGATGGACAAACTTTGGACGTGCATGGAACGAAGGTCCAAAATACGTGATATAATGATATAATGATATAATGATATAATGATATAATATATATATATATATATGTATGCATGCATGCATGTATGGATGGATGTATGGATGTATGGATGTATGGATGTCTGGATGTATGGATGTCTGGATGTATGTATGTATGGATGGATGGATGGATGGATGGATGGATGTTATGTAATGTTATGTAATGTTTTCTGTAATTTTATGTAATGTTATGTTATGTATGCGTAATAATGTGTATACATAATTACATATATGTATGTATATATATATATATATTCACACCATGGTTGTTCCAAAGGCAATTGATCCCTCAAATACTTGTTCTGTCTTGGGTAAACCCAGCTGTGTGCATAATGTGTGTGTATGTGTCAATGAAAAGAGTGCGTACACTAGATTACAATCTACAAGTGTGTACTTGGCTACTCAAAGTGAATGTGTAGAGATATAGCAATAGAATGGTATTAAGAATGGTATTAAGAATGGTATTAAGAATGGTGTTAGAATGGTATCAAGAATGGTATTAAGAATGGTACGGGATAACCACAGATATCCACAGCTTCTGAGGTGACTAGCTCGTGCCCCTGGGCTTAGCCGAGCCCCAGCGGCCTACTTTGCTCTCCGCTGCTCGATGCACCTGGCCAAGTATTGGAATCTCTTTCCGAATCGCCTCTGAAAGAACCAGGTGATCACTGGTTTTTTGTTCAACAGGGATGTTCAAACGATGACTTGACCCACCGACACGATGAAAAAACGCCTGTGAGCAAAAGCTTCAATTTTGAGCACTTCAGGGGAGATTCTTGACGCCCCATGAAATTGGTGGCAAATTTGACCATATCCCGACCAAGTTCCAAGAAACATCCACCTTGTGCTGAAGAACTGGATGAGCTCCCGCCTGACATCATCATACCCGGCCTGGTAATTTAACAAAAAACTATGGAAAGATCCACCATTTTTCATGGGAAAATCCACTATTTCGACTGGGCCATTTTTCAATAGCAAACTGTAAACGTTTACCAGAGGGTAGATATCAACAGATCATCAACAAATCAACAACAGATCAACAGGGTTGTTCTTTTTTCGTCCAGTTGGTGTACTCGTCTTTGCTGGGGCTGCTGCCCCAGCCCAAGGTGTTCATCAAGTTCATCCGTGGCCAATTCCTCGGCGTGGCGTGGGAGTGACCCGTTGGACCAACGGGCTGCACTAACACCATGTGATGGGAAAAAAACCCTGTCCCTTTGTGCATTCTCCTGAAACCTATCATGTCTATTCAATATCTTGGATTAGTTCTGGTGGACTTTTGCAGGTCTTTTCTTGTTGAACTTATTGGCAGAGAAGGCTTCAAAGATGTTCAAAGTCGGCCACGAAATCGACTGACGACCACGACCACTTGACCAAACAAATCAAAAAAAATCGATTCTTGGAGCACTGCTGCCATTGGGAATGTGTGTGTGTAGGGTATATGTCCTGATATGTATCTGTAATCATTACAGCAATTCTTGTTCACCATACCACTGTGTGGTGCGGCCGGTGCATTTCTTAGGACCTAGGATGCTTTGGTTCATGTTCAAACCACATCCACAGTACCAGGTCGAATCAGCCAATCTCCACCATTCTCGACCCTGCAACTCTGTCCAAATGATATCTGACAGTTTCATCAACCATCAAAAACCCATCACCCATAGGATCCATGTATGCTATATATGCTAACATTTGGGGTATATTGATGGGATCCATGTTACCATATATAGCAGCACCATGGATCCTATGGGTCATAAACCCAACATTTCCAGAATTCGCATCTGGGCCGTGAAAAATCTAAGAGCCCCACCTGCGGAAAAAACCACGGCCATTGGACTGTGGCTTTGGTGCACTTGGCGCTGTGGGGACCAACTGCCTTAGGAAATGACAAACTCCTGGAGGCTGAGGTCCTACTAGGCTTGAGAGGCACAATGACAATCAAATGATGGTCAACAAATGCATACATACATATATAATCATATATATATATGTATACTTGTACTATGTATATATGTATATATATATATATATGATTGACCGAGATAAATTGCAATACCAATTCTTAGTATTTTTATGTATTTATAGTTTGAAATCAATCACTTGAGGATGTTGAGAACTCGAATAACCGCAATTTTTGAGAAGTGAGTTGATTTTAGATATGACACCGGTAACACTGTAGCACCAGCAATATGACGGCTGATAGTGTGACCTGAAGTCCCAGTTCTTGAAGTCCAAAAAAAAATAAGTCCATTTTAACGCCAAAAACCATTACTTTATCATCATTTTCCCATATTTTCCCTATTAAGATAACACACCGAAATCATAGGTGAGATATGCCACTAGACAAAAAATCTAGAAGAAAATGATTTCCTTTTAGATAAAAAAAACTTTGATGGTGAAATCAATAAAATCCACATCATATATATATATATTCATTAATATAACACCCATATAAATATGTTAATATGTTCTCAAAAATTGGATCATGGTATAATATATATATATATATTCATTAATATATGGTATAATACCCATATTAATATATAAATATAATATAATATAATATAATAACCATAGGATCATGGTATAATTATGTAAAGCTCCTATGGTTTATTGCTCCATGAGGCCATGGCGAATAGTGCGGCTCTGGGAAGCCGCCAGGGTGGCGAACTTCCAGTCGTTCCAGGCTGCTCACTGCAGCTGGTGGGCCTGGAGATGCCAAACAGATAGGAAAACCATGGGGAAATCATGGGAAAATCATGGGGAAATCATGGGAAATGATGGGAAATCATGGATGCACCAGTGGTACTATGAGGTATACCATGAGGTATACCATGAAGTAATACAGAAAAAACCATGGTATTCCATGACCGCCAATTTAGAGCAGTGCACCTCCAGGTGAGGCTGCTCCTCCCATCTGAGTAGCTCCTGGGGGGCAAATGTACCGCGTAGCCAGCGCGAAGCCCACCTTTCAGCCTACGCCTCCGCGAAGCCAAACCCCCCCCAAAAAACACTACTCATCTGGTAGCCCAAGACATGGCTTCAACATGTTTCAAACCTCAGTATAGCTAGATATAGCTAGATCAGCGCCAAGAAAGCGCACATTTTGGGCAAGTCAGGCGCTCCGAAAGTCCAAGTCTTGCAAGTCTTAGGGCACCGTAAGCCAAAGTGGAAGGAGGTGCTGGGGACCTTTGTCATTCTCCTACTATGTTGATCTTGCTGCTGTTCCTGCTGATATTGTTGCCAGATGTTGCCACAATGATCGGGCCTCAAGTAAACAGTGATTTCATCCGCTGACTTACAGGATTGCAATCATATAGTCCAATTGTCCAGTTTTTTTTCAATGTTGGGAAAGTGCCAAACCTTTCAGACATGACAGGGGTCCTTCAACAGGAACCTCAGTGCTACTTGTGGGAATCGTCTTGGAGACCTGGATATAAAGCAGTTTCTACCAGCGCCTACCAGACTATGTAATCACACTGTAGACATGCACTTCTTCCGCAGGGGAAACAATACCATCCAATACCATCAATCTAGTCTCTTCACAGGATGCGCTAACCTTCAGACATAAATCTTATAGAGGAACACAAGGTGTTCATGATGAATTCTTCCGAGCTCCTTGATTTGAAGAAACTCCTGATGGTGCTGCCTTAGACCCCAACACAGCTTCGCACAAATTGCGCCGAGAACTGTCATCCATGGCCAACTGTCAAAACCTCCAGGTGTATCAACTGATCAATCAAGAACTGTATCCAGAACAGTATCAAGAACGGTGTCCCTTTGCAGTTTTCAATCAGTAAACCATATACAGGGGCCACCTTTATGGACGGATGGTGACTTGGTGGCCACAGCAACCACCTTGGGAAGCCCTGCTCTTCGGCTAAAACTTGGCATAATCGACCTGCAGCTGCGGCCGCTTTGCACAACCGGGTAGGCAGAGGCTCCATAGCATAGTCATTGCGAAGCGGAACCACGGTGTGAGATGAGTGGGTCATAGTGGGTCATAGTGGGTCAACTGAACAGAAAGAGAACAAGTGGACCTTGACAGCATGTAGATGCGGCACGTGTTGTGGCCATGGATTCTCTGGGTTGTCCCAGAACTTTCCAAAAGGAAACACCACAGGAAACCCATTGAGAATTGTTCTCCTGGGAAAAAACAATCGTGGCTTTTGGACATGTCTCCTCCAAGCAATCCATTGAGAGTTTCCAAGCGAAATCAGCGAAAATTCTGGGATGATTTTCCAGCACCAGATCATTGTGAGGTCGTCACCGGTAAACTCGACAAACTACTGGATTGCAACCCGTGGGAGGAGGCTCGTTGCCAGTGTGGAGTTTAAACCACTCACAGGATGTATATCTATCTATCTATCTATCTATCGATCGATCGATCGATCAATCGATCGATCGATATGTACATATCTATGTATATGTATATATATATATATGTTATTTACACGTACATGTATACAATCATATATACCTTTACGATCCTTTACGATCCCACATCCAAACCCATCATTGCTGGTCCGTCGCCTGGGTCTGGAAGGATCTCGTGGACTTGAAGCCCATGGCAGGCCCTCCTTGGTCTGTGGATGGTTGCGAAATCCATGCACCAAAAGGGTTGAACCCCCGAAAAAATAATGGGATAAACATGGAAAAGCCATCAACTGGTGCAAGATTTCTTAACCATCCACAGCAGAATCGGGAGCAATGGTGCTGACTTTTATGCTTTATCGACAGCAAAAACATCTTCAAGGGGGTGCCCAAAAACAAATTTTCTCTAGATCCATACGACAGATTTGGACAAACAGCTTGGGGATGCTTGGAGATGCTTGGACCTGGAGGAGATTGAGGTTTGAAGTTTGAGGTCGAGGTTGGGTCAAAACTTGAAGCCTGAATGAACCCTGAAAACTGGAGGGCCCGGCAACCCCCAGAGATTGAGGGAGGAACTGACTGGAAATCTGGATGTTTTTCTGCGTCGTGAATTTACCATCCAATCTTTAGGGTAAATGATTTTGACAAAAACTAGATACCCAACCCTGAGGGGTGGGGCAAAACAAGTGGATCTAGGTGATACAGGTGATTTTTCATGGATGTTGTTTCAGAAACAAGAGCAACATTCACATCCCCTGTGGCAGATTCCCACTTTCGATCAATCTTTCAACTGAAAATGCAGTACAAAACATTTAAATATCAATAGCCAATAGGATAACTCGGGTGATATTACGTTCCAAACACCAGCCCAAGGATAAACATGGAATATGGTGTGCGTTGCAAGATGGATACCCTGACCAGATATTGTGTTCGTTGATTTTGCTGCTTGTCATCTCTGCATCTTTCCGACTGCAGATATTCTAGAGATATCCAGAAATGGGGCCTTTTACACAGCTACACTCTCCCATTTAATGGTCACGTCGTGTCAACCAAACTCAACTTCCGCAGATTTCGCTAACCGCCGGCCAAAACATCGCCAAGAGTCCGCAATGCGATTGCGCATGCGTCGTAAGGCCAGGATCGCAGGCCCGGCAACGGCCTGCGAGCTGAGCGAGCTGACTCTGGGCAGGTCCCACGTGAAATGCATTGGCGGAGCATCCTGTCATATCATGACAATGTGTAAGCATACAACATAAAATTCATAAGTGTCTATATATATATAGAGACACTTATGAATTTTATGTTGTGTGTGTGTTATTTGCACATCAGAAACCCATGGTTTCTGCGGAACGTCTCACCTCTCGCGGCTCCACGGCTCTTGCCTCTTCCGCCTCGGCAGAAAGCGGTACCCCGCGGAAGGTGACACTGCTTGGAGGTGCAGTTCCAGTTACCCTCTGGTAAACACACAAAAAACTATGGAAAATCACCATGTTTAATGGGAAAACTCACTATAAATTGCCATTTTCAATAGCTATGTTAAATTACCAGAGGGTACAAGTGGATATAGAATATACAGAATATATATACCCTCTGATAAATAAACAGTTGGACCCTAAAAATAGCCAATTTTTATAAAGGAAACTAGTCTTCCAACCCCGATGACTGCCAGGGTCTATGTTAATTTACCAGAGGGTATATATATATATATGTATGTATAATACTGTATTATATATGAATATATATATATGGATACAGTAACATACAGTAACTATATCTATGCAAATACACATTAAGGTAACCATAAGGGGCATATCAGAAAAAATCCCAACTTATGGGCGCAGCTCACCATCTAAACCACTCATGGCTGGGAATGGTTTCTACATAGCACCTAACATTGCTGACTGGGGGATGGTAAACATGAAGTTTATGAGACTTTTAAAGACCCACAAAATTAGCAATATGACTTGACATAAATCTGTAACACTGTGTAACTCTTCACCGAGTTTGCCACTGCTCGTGCCGATGCATCTCGACCTCTAGCAGTCATGCAGTGCACATGACAACTTCCTGCAGTTGTAGGACGTGTAAACAATATGTCAAATATGGTCAAATCGAATCTACTATCATCAAATATCATCAATTGGAGTCAAGTAGTATCAAGTGGGTAGCAGCGTCGCACAAATCGATTCCTGATTCATCCTTGCCACGACCAAAAAAAGCCTTAGCACAGGTACAACTTGTTATATCTGAAAAAAAAAAAAAGCAGCTGTCGGCCAGAGCTCTTGCAAGCACTAAACTTCACTAAAGCCTAAGCTTAAGGGCCGTATGGGGGGCCGTGAAATAGCGTGAGACCCAAACTCATTTGTCTGCCGTTTTCAAATGAAATGCGTCTTTCAGGCTTTCGCCAAAATGTTTGCCCATCGTAGAAGCTATCGCAATTTAAAGAATGAAGTAGAGCAGTGAAAAACAAAGCAATCTGAAGGTGAATCACATAAATGAATATATATATATATATATATTAATATATGTATTAATATATGTATGAGTATGCGGGCATGCAATTCAATTAATTCCAGCGCTTAGGGCTATAACCAAAACAACAAACTGTTGATCATTCAGAGCTGGTTTGTCTTGTCAAAGGATCGACGTGTCCGCAGGTGGTCCAGTTGAAGAGATTAGTCTACAAACAGTTCAGGAGACCCCATGGCATCCTACAATGAAACTTCTCGATTTGACCCACCCAGGGACCCAGGTCTCCCGGCCCTGCTGTCCCAACTCTGCCATGATCTGTGCAGTACCTCCACGCTACAGAAGAACTAGTCTGCCTTTTGCATCCTTTTGCAACTGGGAAAATCGGAAATTCAGAGCAAACTCATCTTCCAAAGCTATTCTGTTACATACTATTGATAATCTCAAGGGATTCTGAAATTCTGAAGCCAAAGCCGCGTCAAGCAGTGCTTGGCAGGAGTCTAAAAAGAACCCAGCCAGAGAGTGATTACAGAGCTTCGAGTTGGATTTCCATCAGATCCAGTAACTACAGGATTGATTAGATACATACATTACATTACCTTACCATTGTAAGCGTAAGTGCAAGCGTAGCCATATCTGTAACCGTAACCGCAACCGTAACCATAACCATAACCATGATCATTACCATACAATACAAGACAAAACAATCCAATACAAACACTCTCTCACACGTTAGTCTCAAATCCACGCCAGAGTGTGAGACCAGCGAGCGCAACATTGAATTACATTGCATTACATTCCTTTACATTGATTACATCCATCCGCCCGTCCATCCATCCAAACAAATATGTATACGTATAGACACATCCAAACATACAAGTACATTCGTCTAATATGTATGTAATGTAATGTAATGTAAATGTACATGTACATGTAATGTGTCTATCCATCCATCCATCCATCCATCCATCCATGCATGTATGCATCTATGCATCTATGTGTTTACGCATCTATGCATTGATGTATCTATGCATCTATGTAAACCATTTTTTGGGGGGTCTTCGGATGTTGAACCCGGCTTGGTCCATATCAAAAACGGACTCAACTTCACTGTACTGACGTGTCAACAATTTCTGCTCAACTCTATTAGCCCCTCAACTTGTAGCAAACAAAAGATATATCAACCTCCATTCAACTTGACTGTCGACATACTGTCGACCAGAACAAGTAGACCATTGATTGCTCCAACTATCCAAAACATTTCGACCGCAATCAGTACAGAAAATCAGCACAGAAAGACAACTTACTGCAAGTCACAGGCACCTGGAAACTTTTATTGGATGTAAAATTGCCACGCGACAGACCGATGGAAACGCATAATCCTATAGAAAATCCGACCAAAACGATGAGAGATAAGTTCCTTTTCGATGCACTTTAATGTAGGACTATAATGGATTATAATGGATTATTAATCCTACGGTTAGTTTTCACATGGATTTTTGCTAGACTTTCTCTGCGGATCACGATCTGTGTCTCCTCGAGCTGTTGGTGGTATGTCCTGCAACATGCACGCCTTGGATGGGAAATGTCAAACTGGACCATTATATATAATATAATATTATAATAATATAATATATATAATTATATATATATGTAATATATATATAATATATAATATATATATAATGTATTATATATACATATATACAAATATACATAGATATATATATATATATACGTATATATACTATATCATGTATGACCATCTTCTTGCATCACTTTAGCATTTTCACCTTCATAGAAAAAAATAAGCAAGACAGGGTTCAGCCTGTGATCCTCCCTCCATTCGTTCTGAGTTACTGTCAATGGCTGTATCATAGACTCCGCAAAACATAGAGTTACATGTCTACTTCACCCCATCCCGAATATTAAACACAAAATATGGACCATAAATTTAGGATATTACTATCCGATTATTAGGGAATGTTTAATAATCTTAAATGGTCCTAAATATGCGCAACTACCCAAATTAAACCACAATTTCTCGGGGCTGATATGACTGGGAAGGGAATTTGCCAAGAGATCGCCAAGATCACCACGGCGCATGGTAAAACCGTTTGAAAAATGGGATGTCTCAAAGATAGACTCCACAATAGATCATAAAACTATGGTTTGATAGGGATAATCTTGATGGGAAATTCATGGGTTTTTTTTTGATGGGGATAATTTTATGGTTTATGAGGTAAACCCTACCAGCATCCTGCCATAAACCATACCCCAATGGTTGGCTGACGGGACGGTTTATGGCATTGGGTTTCCACGTTGAAAATTTGGTTGGACCACTAGCCAAGTAATGACAGAAGACATATGAACCAACCTGCGTTTATATTGTGAAGAAGGTAGCTGTCCTTTTCTGTTGTGATGTGTTCATTAGAAGCCTCGTGATGGGAGAAAATAAACTTTTCTATGTCCTCTGAACAGAACTAGTTCATTAAACTGCCTGCCGCACCGGCTGTCCACGGTTTCTGAATGGTCCGAAACAGTGAACTACCCAAGAATGAGCGCACAACTGATCAAGCTGCCATGAGGACATGACTTAAATCATGAGGCCTTTTTATGATAGGAGCAAGATGGAGCAAGTGATTATAACGTGGGTAAAACAATGTCATAAACCACCCACGAAATCATCCATTTTTATAGGTGCTATGTACAAACCATTCCCAGTCATGGGTGGTAAAAATGACACCGCCTTACCCCCATTTAATCGAGTGATTTATCCAAATCGAATCGACTGACGCGGGAAGGTCCTGAATCGCTATGACAACCATTGGTCTTTCACTCCCTGCTGCCTGGCAGATTCCCAAGATGCGTTGCTGGAAATGTGGAGAGATTAGCATCGACCAAAGCATACCAAAGCCGTCTATGAGTCTTTTTTGGTTAAAAAAACATGCCAATAGCCATGACCACAACAGTTCAACAGGAACTGGAACTTCAAATCTTAGAAGCGAACAAGTCTATACATTGAATCTTTCTCCTTTTTAAACCATCCACATCTTGAAGGTTTGTGGCAGAAAAGTCAACAGAAATTCAGACCCTATTATGGGCAATGACAAATGACAAGGGGTTCGGATTTACTGCCTAAATGTAGTTAGACGTTAGACCTTGGTTCTTGAGGATTCCAATGATACGAAAAGGCCGTCTATGTTCCTCTGAAACCTTTAATTTGTCAAGTTGTCATGTAACATGTGTGGCCTCACGCGGCCATGTCTGAAAATTGGAGATACCCTGACCATTGGTGGGATGAACATGATCTAAAATCCACCAAAAATCTGCACATCGTTTGAACTCACAGCATCTTCGTAGAGCTTCGGACTACTCAACCTGCTTCATTTTTCCAACATCAACATGGCTAACTATGGAAGTTTGTTGCACATTGTGTGGCACTGCCCTGCCAGATATACCTACATCTCTTATGACTTACCAAGAAAAACAAAGTGTCGACCAATCGCCTTGCGTGGCCGCTCGAGGCCACCAAATCATGGCACAAAACCCAGCCTATAAATCCCCAAAACAAAATCCTTGGTTCATGGATCAAAAATTCCGTCATTCATGGCGGTTTTGAATGGTTCAACGACCCATAGCCATGTCCATATTTCTGGGTAAATTATAATAATTCACTAACCTGAAATAGGCCATTTGGGGATGATTCCCCCTACTAACTATGATTTCCAGTGAGGTCGCAGTGAGGTCGTGAGGTCGTTATAATTTACCCAGATATTTGGAATGAACATCAACCAACGATGTTCATCCCCACATCCCCACCTGTCCAAAGAAGGTACCATTGAGAGCGGCCGTCGCTCCGTTCTGCGGTGGTGAGGTTGCAGCAGCCCAAGCCCTGGCTGAAGGGTCCAAATGGACAATCAATGGATAGCCATTTTTTAGGGTATCCCAATGTATACAGTAAGTAATGTATATTTGAATGGTTATGGTTGATAAGTATACCTTAAATTACCTTAATTGGGATACCTTAAAGGTTGAGATATGACCCGGTTGATAAGTTGATGTTAATCTCTTAAAATATGTTACAATTCAATGCTAAGAAAATCACCACATCGGTGGTTTTGATTTTTCAACTTGCGTTTTGATAGATACCCGGAACGGCTTTTTGGAGAGGTCAAGAGAACACACAAATACTGAGGAAACATGACGAATCAAACTGCAAGTTGACTTTGCAATCTCTATCAATGTGGATGATCATCTTTGGCGTTCATTTGGTGTCAACCCTCGCAAACATAGTTGCGGACTCGGATAGATTACAGACCATCTGCATGCATCATTGTTGGTGAACTAGTATATACATGATTAATCTGATTAATCATGATTCTACCTCATTCTATCCCGATGAAGTTGGCCTGGCAGCAGCAGCCACGCGTGCAGCTCCAGCTGTTCCTGGGTATAGTGGGCCCTCCCCATAGAATACACAATGTATATATATATATGTGTATGTATGTATATATATATATATGTATATATATACACACAGTCTTACTGTTTATGTTGTAATACTGGTCTCTGGTCCATGCAATTGTATGACATCTACCATGTACTCCTTATGTAATCTCCTTAAAACTCACATGGTGTTCGGTGTCCCTTCATCCCAAGGCATCCCGGATTTTTTGCGCTGAGTGGCGATGTGTCCTTTATCGTTGCATAGCGGGGCCATTTAGTATTTGAAACATTTGGAAACTACACAAAGCACTCTGGGTACGTGAAGAGGTGACTTCATGCAGGAACGTTCATGAACATTCATCATGAGACATCTGCATTTCACTGCCTTTCCGTGCCTTGTGCCGCTTGTGCCGCTTGTGCCACATTGAAAGGAAATGGCTAATGTTGAGTCAAGCTGCTCATGGATTGTATTTTTTGGTTCCATGAATGTTCCATGAATCTCAAGATTCCAGAGCCTCAAGATGAGAATCCCATGGCCAAACGATGCCAAGCGTCTCTGCTTGATGGGCTCTGGTAGTTGTAGGAAATCCGGAGGCTCGTCGGCAGAGTGCAAGGGTCCTGAAGGCGCTTCGGGAGCGAACATCTATATGATTATCATATATCTATGTACATTATATATATATATATATATGTATCTATATGTGTATATATATATGTATATGTATGTATGTATATATATATATATGTATTATATATATATGGGGGTTGTCCAAAATACCTTTTCCCGGACAGCCCTCAATCGCTCAGCCAATCGCGTAGCAACCGCGGTACCACAGTGAGCAATCGCGGAAGGGTTTGTTCTTCGTTGA
>Ga0126342_10006521_pt1 | contig 20717 bp, 17 predicted proteins | sample Cyp1metagenome_FD_92528 | JGI IMG/M metagenome (GOLD analysis project Ga0126342, IMG submission 92528) | Coral microbial communities from Lord Howe Island, Old Settlement Bay, Australia - Cyphastrea 1 metagenome | ecosystem: Host-associated > Invertebrates > Cnidaria > Coral ...
AACGCTATTACGCTCCTTTCTACATGGAACGTGTGGATGTGCCAATGGATGATGTGCCGGAAGTCAGAGAAGGGTCACGAGAGCGTTCCAAGTCCAGAGAACGTTCCAAGTCACCTGGGCATGGTGCCTCGAGCCGTGAACCAACACCTGGACCGGGCCACTATAACCCAGAGCATCCCGCGATTCGTGGAAGGATCCCTGGCCGTGTACCTGGATTTCCGAAGATCCCCCGTGATGAGAACATTCGATTGTGAGCTAACCTCAGATGCCGTTGCATTGAGGGAGGTCAGGAGTGGATAACCCACAGTAATTCAAAGTTTGCGTTTAAATTTGTTCGAAGATTCAAAGTGATCTTCCCTTTTTGTTGGACGGAAAGCTGACCTCAGTCCTGTACAAGGCTTCCCTTGGAACATACAGTCTCATTCTGAAATTTGCAAACAGCCCTTTGAAATTTGTTTTGTTTCTTCAAAAAGCAAGTCATGTACTATTACTACAAGTCACGCACTTCTACGCTTACACTCTCTTATGCTATTTTGCTATATTTTGCTCTTATTCTCTTTTTGTATCTTTTTGTTATACTCTTATTGAACCATGTCCGATTCCTCAGGAATCAGTTTGGTGAAAGAGTCCAAGACTCGCTTTTCCGAGGTGATTCCAGGGCTGTGGAATCACGATGAATGCCCGTCCAACGAGGATCACCACAGAATCGCCAAAGGAGATGTGTACAGTCCGGTGATCCAACGAAGCACAAAGCGCGACATGAAGGCAACAAAGAACGGGAGAACCCCTTCGCAGGCAAAACTTTGGCGATTTGGATGTGTCTGGATGGTAAATCATGGTCAATTCTTAGTTTGACAGCTGCAGTCCCCCTGCTGGATCCAATTTCCGAGAGGCACAGTCGTTAATACATGTTAATACTAGTATGTGTCCTGATTCGTCTGCGAATTAGGTTGATTATGGTTGATTGTGATGATTGTGGCCATTTCATCATCGCAGCCTCCCAACATCAGGTAATACCAAGGGAACATCAGTGACTCATCAGTTCTTAGCCAGGCCAGAGGCATATCGCGCTTTGAGAGAGGCTCGCTGATGCCTCGATGCCAGTGCTCAATGAATGATAATGAATGTTGATAAATGTCGTCACCACTAATAATGGATTTATCAAACTAATTCTATTTAAATTCAAACTACAAGTATATCAAGTATTCAGGCGGTTCGTATGATCGTATTGTCATTGACATCGGTCAAAATCTGAGAAAATCAACACATAGATGAGAAGATAAGCCTGAGCGTGGATTTCGGGCAGTTTGCAGCCTTGACTTGTAGACTTTCGGGCAGTTTGTCCCTGTAAAGGCGTTGAACCAATCGGAACTCACATAGCACGTGGTTGGTCACAGGCTGATGGCATGGATGACCTTCGCATCAGCATGGAGCGCCTGCAGCGTTCTCGTCTTCCTCCGAGTGGAAAGGAACTTTTCGTTCTTAACATGTGTGGACTGGACGTGGGACATCATTTTGACATCATTGTGACATCATTGTGACACTTGCAAGATCACTCCGCACTTTCACGAAGAGATGCAGGCGAATTAATTGCTGCAGCATCTATAGATGGAGACAATTGTAGCCTCACCCCCAAAATGTATTACTGCTAAACTGTCCAGAGATGTTGGGTTTCACATTTGTCACATCATGTTACATCCATTATATGAAATATGTTTTCCCTTTAAAACTGTGGCTGTCCACTGACATTTTGGCCGTTCCCTCTTCTTTGTTTGGGGGTATTGAAACCCTGACTGGCATTGAAAGCCTGAACCCATTTGATGACCATCAATGGCCCAGGTGCTTGCATGGCAAAGTTGGGCATTGCAGAGGAGGAGGAGGAGTCAGACGAGGACGCGTACGACGTAAAGATGGGATTGAATGCAAGAAGGATGAGGATATTCGGCACATACGACATAGATGTGTATCATGTGATATGAATGATTCTAACCTTTATTTATATATATATATACACTAATATAATATACTTATATAATTATATATATATATATTATGAATTACTATATAATTTAATATATATATATATATATTATATATATATATATTGTACTGTATATTATGTCCATGCATGCTTCGGATACTTGTGCCCTTTGCCTGAGGATGACGAGGAAGTTGATGACTACGATGAGGCTCGCGTTTGAAATGATTTCGCCTTCTGGCCGTGAGTTGGTTTTGTTTTGCGTGACAGGACAGCAAGTCTTTTTTCTGCCTTCAAGATGTCAGGAAGAGGGAGAAAGTTTGGGTACTTCACCCTGGTCTGGCACTCATGGTCATGCAATGCCAACAGATTCAGTTTTCATTCAGGTTTCATTCACACACGGGTGGCCAGAAACTACCAAATGAATCCAAATGATGTCTCTATATATATACATATAATTCTCTACATAGCAGATCGTCTTAATTCCACGATTCGACGTCGAATCCTGGCAGATTTCGAGGTCTGCGCTTGAGCAGAAACTCGAGGCCCGGGCAACCTTCAAGACCTGTGCAGCTTGTCGGATACCATGGGGTCCATGGGGCACCCAGAAAGGCCGTTGATTGCTTGGGGATATGAATCAGTGAAGCAAAATTAGGATTTCATGGGGAATATGATGATCAATTAGGCAATTTGGGGTATAAATACAAACTCAGACCTTGAATGCATTAATGTTATTAACTGGCTGGTAGCCATTGAACACCAAAATGGATTGTCCCCAAAACGTGACTGACCTTGATTTGATTGGCCAAGTCCAAAATCGTAATTTGCAAGAGCATAGTATACTATATCTACATTTACATAATATTTACATAACCATCATAATATAATACTGTATATCTATGTATACATATATGCATATATAACATATATAACATATATATATATATAACATATATAAGTATAGAATATAACAAATAGATACATAACATACATAATATACACATATACATACACGTAATAAGTATACCTTTATTGATACCGTAGCTGCGTCGCAGCCGCCAAGGCAGCGGTGGCCACAGCACAGCTGGCGTTGGACCTTCAGCTCAGTACGGAGCCCGTGCCACCGTGGGAGCGGGACGGGAGTCTCTGGTAAACGTTTACATAACTATGGAAAATCACCACTTTTGTTATGGGAAAATTCCACTATTTCTATGGTCATTTTCAATAGCTATGTTAAATTACCAGAGGGTATAAATGGTTATAAGTTATGTGGACAATATCTATTCTGATGATATAATATTCATGATCTATTATATTCTATTATCCCATCATGGTAATGTCAGGATGGTTACATGGATAGAACCCGTGGATAATATCCATTCTGATGATAGGAATGATATCTTTTGATTATGCCATAAGATCCAGAATCCCATTTTGATGGGACTTTAGTTGGGTATTGTATTATTGTGAGATACTACCAGCCATGATGGAATATTAGGATTCTGATGGGATTTTGTCCATAACGTCGGGACAAGAATTTGGGATATTGTGATACGATATGAGCAAACCTTAATGGGAGATTACCAGCATTGTGGGAGATTACCAACCATGATGCAATATTACCAACCATTGTCGAAATATTTATGGTACTATGGGAGATGAAGGGGGATATGAACTGAATTCTTTGGGATATTCGGATATTAGCATCAGTTGTTGTTTGAATTGATATAATAGCGAGTTTGCGCCAAGAAATGGTGGAGCTAAGCAATAAAGGAATGAGGTTCTCATGGGGATATTAGTGGGACATGATACTATCAGAGATATAAGCAGCACTGGAGCACTGATGATAAACCATTGGACTCTGGGATAATTACTTTGCCTGTACAGGTACTGGATGTCGAAGAACTTGGTTTCGATGCTGTGTTTGCCTTGGTGTGATCATGCAGCATTCATACTTGGTCAACATGGGCAAATCCATCATTACTGCCAGATGATTGTCTCCGTATGGTGTATGGTACCCCATATGCTTGACATAGTGAATCCACCTTTAGGTCAAAGATGCAGCAGATCGCTTGGCCCAGGCAATTTGTGAAGAGCTGTGTGGTTTTCAAACAGCAGTTCCTTTGTTTGTGTCCGCTTTGATCCAATCATTGGCCGCGTGAGGTGGTCCAGCAGAAGATGAATGACGTGGTAGAGAAGCAACGAGCCATTTGTCGCAAGCCATGGGCAGTGTTTTCTTGATACCGCCAAGACATGCCAAGACCATGGGCTCAAAATGCATGGGAAACACAGTTCAACTTGTGCACTCAGGCTTTAGCAGAGCAGCTGGGGGACAGCGATTTGCAGCCTGCTTTAGCAGGTGCCTAGTGTCACTGAAACACAGTTGGTGCAGAATCGATCTCAATGGACCCAATGGACCGACACCAAAGAACTGAAGCTGGGCAAAAGGAGCCAAGCCGATTCTCCAGCGTTGGATCATTTGGATCCATCGTCCATCTAACAGTTGCAGCATCACGATAGATTCTGGATAGTGCAGCGACCACAAGCAGCAACTCCATCGGCTTTCTTCAGATGTTTCAATCAACATGACATGGCAACACATGGAAAATGAAAATGAAGCGAGTGTGAGGATGTTTGGGATTCACATGGATTCACTGTTCAAGAAGGGCTCATGCTTGCATATCCATGGCTTCTGTTTCCGGAAGGCTTGGGTTTGCAGCTTCACTCCCCGTTCAAGCTCAATTCCGCCTGCGAGTCTGAGTTCACCAACTTTGTAGGCTGGAGTCTAAGTTTGAGGTTGCTAATGGCTGCCACTACTTTGGGGCTGTCTGATTTGACACTGCGGTCAGATCATCTAGAATCTAGTTTTTCTACTTAAAAAGAATAAGCACGACGGATTGGCCACATTGCAGGCAACTACGAAGCATGCCTGGTGACAAACTTGGCTTGAATCGGGACAGGCTGTTGACTGTAAGCAAACATTCCTTTGTGCTGAATGGTCAGAGATGCAGTCCGGTCTGAAAGTTCCTAGAAGCAGCAAGGGAGCTACAATTTGGCTTCTGGTGCCGCGCATATTTTCTCTTGTGGAAGGGATTTGAGTACACCGCATGTTCATCGATGTCCTTCTTATAGAACCTGAGAATATTGAGGATTGGATTTTCTTCTCTGCCAATCACTTGGAGAAGGTTCGGCCATCAGAATAGTGATGAGAAGAGCAGGTCAAAGCTACAGAGGTGAGTTGTCCGGTGAAAGATCTGCAGACAGACTTGGCAACAAAAGAAATGTCGATTCAGTTTCAGAGTCAATTTATGTCCATTTCAAGTTGATTTGAATTCGATTTCAAATCAGAAACCTTTCCAGCCTTCGGTGATGTGATGTTTAGCGCAGGTCTCGGAAGCACCGATTCCCAGCCGTGAGGCTGGACGCGACAAAGAACATCAAAGAACAAGAATGTGGTTGTCAAAATTGAATAATTGTGATGGTTTCTCATGGTTTATGATTGATTATGATTGTTTATCATGGTTTATCAATGTTAATCATCATTTTCCCTACTAAAAAGTATTTGGAAATCAAACAGACCCATATATGATGGTAACACCTCACTGAAAATGATACATTCATCATATGTAATTAGTCATGCACGAGAGGGTGGAATACACGTAATGTTGTTTGCGGACTACTCTTGGAGGATTTGGTTCGCAACTCTTGCCAAAGGAAGTTGAGACGATTTACAGCCCCCAATCCAACTCAGGTAGTGGCCGCTGAAACTGCGCTCCCATCCACGCGCTTTCCGAGTGATGCTTGGTTGAAGATGTTGCTTCGAAGTTTATAGGTTGCGTATCTTCCCACTGAGATTCTGCGGCAAAGAATGCATCCTCCTGTACTGACAGGATCATATTCTCCTCGCGGCAGACTTTGCTTGGAAAAGAATTGCAGTGCATTTTGAATCTGTTGCGTGTAGTCTCCAAGCTATGAGCCGTGAGTCAACATTCATGGAACCCAGCTTCGCAACTCGCTCTCTTGGTAGAATGACGGTAAGCGCACTTCTATAGGCAAGGCAAAATTAGCACAGATGACAGAGCACAAGTGCAACTAAGGTAAATATATAGAAATATATAGTAGCCGGTTTCACTCAGGGCATGCGCTCCATCATACCCTCGCGCAGGTGGTTGATGCACCCATTGGCCGGGACACAGAGTCGTCACGGCCTTTGAATAAGTCTAGACCAGGTCTGTGCAAAGCAAAGATCACACTGAAGATTTCGATTGTTTTTTCCTTACCCATTCAAGACTGCTGATCTTGGAAATTCAATTGAAATTCATTAGTCAAGCAAAGTGCAGAATTAATTACAATGAATTGCACAAATTACACAGAACGGAATTAATAGTACCGAATTTTGTTCACGATGTGACGATGTTGGTTCGAAATATGCTATCTATGCCGGCCTAGGGATGATCCAGTTCGTCGTGCAGTGAATGCTGATGGTCAGAGCGCGGCAACGCGCTTTGAGGCCTGGGTTGGAGAAGGGAAGGTGGTACTTACGTCGGACCCTTTCTTGTACGCGACTTGACATGAATTCTCATGAATTCGTGGTAACCCAAGATTGTGCAAGGTTACCAGAATAAGTTGAGATGGTATGGTATTATAATGTATTAGATAGTGTGTATACATATGTATATATACATATCTTTACATATGTCTACATGTTTATACAGACATATACAGACATATACATACATACACACATACATTCACATACATTACATGCACATACACTGCATTACATTACATTACAATTACAATTACAATTACATTACATTACATCACCCTACATTAGATAACACAACACAATACAACACAACATAACATTAAATTAACATTAACATCAACATCAACGTTAATATACAATATATATATATGTAAATAATTAAATAAATACATAGTATGTTTGCTTTGTTTGTTTTTGCATGGAATGTCCTGTTGAGAGCAACGGATAAACAAAAAACACCAGGTCTTGGATGTCGGCGCTGGGGCGTTGCTTTTGGTGCGGCTGTCATGTTGGCATTGAAAATCGCAGCTGGTGGCTTCAGACTACATGGCACATATATGGATATTTATATATATATGGCACGTATCGCACATATGGTACATTGAGACATGGTTGAAAGAAGCTTCACGGGTGCTACAGGGAACACAGCTAAATGCATTAGGTAATATTAAGTATTGGGAGCGATCAAGAGAACAGTTTGGAGCCAGTCTCCGAATGTCTCTGCGAGCGTTGAGAGATGAGAGCAAGGAACTGGTCATGGTTTCTTGTGGTTTCAACCAATGAATGAGTTGAATGCAAAGCATTGCACAGCCGTAAGCCAGGCATGCACCTTGGAGAAGCAAGGACGGACCCACCAGGTCGCTCCTCCATGCTCCCAACTGCACCAGAACCTTGGACAGATTTGGACAGACTAGTGGCATTCTATGGCATTATTGGCTCGTTGTCGCTAGCTGCCCTTCTTGTTCGAAGTGCTCAAGTACATTGCAGAAGAAGGCCACTTTGTATCGTCACATAAAACTTGAAATGCATCAAGCACGGAGTAAGACACGGCATTTGTATGGTTCAAACACCACAGCCGCTGTGTTGAAGAAGTAGTTGTTGCTTTTTAGCACGTGCTATTTATCTCTTCACTTGTTCGATTTTGACCTTTCCTGCAATTCATGGTTTGGCAATGCCTGGGCAAATGTGGGAGCCTTATCAATACCTCATTTGCTTGCTTTTCTCGATCTCATTGCATTTTTTCACTTGTGTTACTGAAGAATTTGAGATCTCTGGAGTATTTTTGAGTATTGCACTCGCGATCCAATTGAACCGGCTATGTCCAGACAGGATAGACAGGCGTTTTGCATCTTGTTGATTCCTTTTGCGCGGTTGATTCCAATGTTGTCCTGATATGTCCTGATCATGTGCTGGTACTTATTATCGGCTCAATTCATGCCTGCTAAGATTTGATCCCCCACAAGTTGAACAATGCGGAGGGTTGCTTCGCAAACTCGACACTGTGCGGACTGTGCGTGAAGCATCTTCAACTGCTCGATTGACTCGGACAGCTCCGAACGCTTCAACTTCAACTGAGAGAAAGAAGATTTGCTCAGAAGTCATGGCATCCTTTGAAAGCGTCTATACGGTTTTCGTGATCTTAGTCATGATTGTTGCGGGTCTTTCCTCTGTCGTGTTTTTGGTCTGGCGGTTTCGCACACAAGCGCCTTTACTCATTCATGTTACACCAGAGACCAAAGTACAGCCTTGGCCACGAAGAATTTCAGCACTGGGATTCTACAAGACCTGCCATGATGAAAACCAGAACAAATGCCAACAGGATGGATGGTGGGGTCACACGGACCACACCAGTCACGTGCCGGCGGAGATGAAGAGCACCATAAGCGCATTGAGCACGTTGGCGTGCAGTCTGCAGATCTCGAAAATGCCCAAACTCTTGGAGCACGTGCAAATCTTCAGACCCAAGGCGCCACCGAGGATACCATCAGCTTTGCCTCAACTGCAGCTGTGCTCGCCAAAGCTGAACCAAAACACGGCTCCACTGGCTCCATTGGATCCATTGGCTCCCAAAAAGCCGGCCAGGTCGACCTTGGTGATTGTTGAAAGCCGCAGCCTACAGAGTCCGAAAAGACCGAGGGAGATGAAAGAGATGAAAGAAAGCGAACCAGAACCAATTCTGCATCCAAAGTGTCCACAGGATACAGAGGAAATCCCTGCTTGGCCTCAGGTAGCTTCTAGTGATACAACGAGACTGCTTGCAGAATCAGATGACAGTCAACTGATAGATTTATCTCCAAAGCAGCCAATCAAACGAAAGATGGAAAACAGCTGCAATATCTTCTTTGCCAAGATCTCTTTGGATGGTCATGGAGAGCCACTGGACTTTGTTCCGCAACCAGTGAAAACTCATCGAGTTCCTAAACGTGTCATCTTTATTGAGCCAAATATTGGCAGTTTTCCCAGACATTTGGAGCAAATCCCAGCTTTGCTGCAGCCAGCCTTGCCTCAATGGCCACCAAAGCTGCGACCAATGCTTTGGCCCACCGAGAGCCTCATGTCAGAGCTCAACACTCCAGCCACCCCGGAACCACGGGCACCAACAATACCAAAGAGGGTGAAGCAGCCCAGACCAGTGTTGCCACCCTTGTGGCCTCGCGAAGGACCATGGTGGACGTTTGGAAGGAGCTGATATTGGGCATGTGAGGACCATTTGATGAACATGGTGAAAATCATGAACAAGGTCAGTTGGCCATGAGTCGTCTTAGCTTCAAGCTCTTTCACGCAAGGATCTTGACAATCCCATGACACCTGACAACTTGGCTTCAAGACGAAGTTGGACATCTCGGGAGCCGGAAGAGGAGTTCGAGAACATAATCTAGCTGGGGAAGACAAATCGAGGCATTTTGCTTCTTTTAGTTTATTGCAGTTTATTGCTGCATTTATTTGATGATCTTGATGTTCATTAGATTTTTATTGAGGCATGACATGCAATGTGCAATGCCCATTTTTTGAGGGCTGAAGGCCCTCGTGCCGCCCACTGTCACCAGAGGAGACTTGTGAGGTGGACTGTGACTAGGCAGTGTGAAGACGACCTTCAAAGGAGGTCGAACCATGTCGAACACTGTCGAACATTGGACCAATTTGGGCTACTTAAAGTGATCTAAATCTGCTCAGGCTAAACACAACCTTGCGGGATTTCCAGGACTGCATAGACATGATGTCATTGTCCACGCAAAGCATCACTTCTCTCTGAAACCGGAGTAGATGGCGCTCCGTGCCGTGATTCTGTGCTGTATGCAGGGAACATGTAGCAGCAATTGTACATATACAATATATTGTATACATTGTTTTCAACAAACTCCACGGGTTTTGCAGCATGGCGGATTCGGAGTGTTCAAAAATACAAGTAGTTTGTGAATGACATTCGTTATCAGTGGCCATCTATCTTCAGAAACTGCCACTCCATTCCTCAGGTAAGACCATCGACAGTTGATTTCCTGCTCGAGAAGGGTTTGCAGATCGGAAGGCCAGAACCCAACAGACCATGGTACAGCAAGTGACAGACTGCAATCAAGCAATATGGCTGCAATGAATATCCAGTACATATTTTACCATATTTTGCCATCGCTTGTTGACTTTCTGTGGGATCAGTTCCAAACTGCTACCTGCAATCTATGTCAAATGAGGGCTGCTTCTTGGATTATGAACCATGGTAAGGTTGTGCATTATGCTACAGTTTTGTGGCCATCTGAAAGGCATTGATGGCTCAAAATGTCGGAGCTCCACAGAAAGGCGTATGGTCAGAAGGGTTTTGCAAATGGAGTGGCCATTGATTCTGTTAATCGTTTTCATTGTGCTGGTGTCCATGTTGCTTGGGGTAGCAGCGACTCTGATGATACTGGAATACACCCGATTTCCAACAGCGAATGTAGCGCCAGATTTGCTGACGGGTCAGCCACACCTGACAGTCTTGCCACCGAGTCCGCCTCCATTGCCACCACCCACAAGTTCTGGAAGCTTGATCGGCTTGATTCAGTCAGAGCCAAGCGAGCAAAAACAAGAGCAAGTAGAGCACCCGGAGGACGTGGTCACAATGCCGAGCATTTCTGTGACTGTACCAATCCTTGAGGAGGCCAGACGTTGTGGAAGAGCATCACAAGAGCCACGTTGCGAATCAGCTGCGAGCCGAACTGAAACGACTCCCTTCAATCTCTGCACACTTCATGATACAGCTCCAACAGACAGAGGCACTCCATACGCAGAGGTTGGCATTCAGATTCCCCAAAGATGTAGCCGGTGTAGGCAGACTGTAGCAGGGCAGATCTTGCCCCTGGAGCTCACACCTCGCCAAGCTCTACACGAGTCACTGCAAGATGTGGCACGCTGCCAAGGACACTGGCGACAATTGCCCGGGTCAGAGTGGAGCATTGGGAGCTTTGGCATTGGCACTGAGAGATGGCCAGCTTTGGCAAACATTGGGAACTCTAGGAACTTGAGTGCAGGCACATCAGAAGTGCTATCCATTCCAGTTGGCCAACCTTTGCCACTTGAACACCGGAGGCATGTGCCAGGACCAGGCCACTACGCATGTTCTTCTGTACCCAGAGAGACAACGTGGCCCATAAAGCCCATGGCATGTGCAGATGGGTGCAATCGGAAGCTGTTGCGAGACCAACCATGGCAACCTGACACACTACTGAACATTCCGGATCTGGTGACCATCACAGCCCAAATTCCAGGTGTGGCCTCGGCTCTCCCAATCTTTCAGGGCACGAAATCAGATGACGGTGTGCACAGGCTTTGCACTTCACAACAGCCACGCTTCCAACCGGCAGAAACACAAACCGCGCCAATCCTTTACACCCCCAGCACACTTCAGAACACACCAGCAGAAGCAAGCAATCCATGTGGCCTTCCACGCGTAGAAGTTGCCATAGAGCTTCCTCAGCCATGCAGGCGGGCTGGGCCAGGGCCAGCTTTACCGCTGGTAGAGCTTTTGCAGCTACAGACTTCTTCCAAACCAAGGCAATGCAGAGAGGAAACCAAGGCAGAGTTGTGCCTTCAGAATCCCAGACCAAATCGAATCATTCGCAGGAGCAACACACAGCCACCCTTGTCATTTGTGGTGCCAGATTTGGTTCCAGCAATTGAATGGACAGGTGTTCAGAAGGCACTTTTGCCCCTGCCAAACTACAAGCCAGATGCTCCAAAGATAGGAAGAGCAGAGGTTGAGCCGAGGCAGGGGCCCGACCTGTGGCAGATTGCATCTCAGTCACTGGCACCGCCAAGCACGATGACTGCTCCAGCTTGGCCAGCGCCAGCAACTCTGGCAGTTCAGATGCTTTGGCCACCAGATGTCAGAGCCATCCCAGGGGTCTCTGGTCCACAAGGTCCAATCAATCATACCCAAAACTCACAGGTTAACAAGATATCCAAACTTCCAGCCTTGTATCAACAAAGCAGGCAAATTGCCTTTCGTCAAACTCCAGTTGTTCGTGGCACAGCAGAACCTTTCAATCCAGATGCGTACACAGTGTGGAGAATAGACATCTCGCTACCTCAAACTGGGTGGCCGAATCCTGTGCTGCCCCGGCGACCACTTCCCACAAGAGAAGCACCAGCTTTGCAGCACAGACGTACTCGACAAGCACTCAGGAAACCAATGGCAAGAGTTCTGAGACCCAGAGTGCCAAGATACCCGCCACATCCACGAACGGAACCACCTGAGCTTCCGCTCAAAGTTCCGCCTGAAAGCCCAAGATCCAGCCCAAGATCGAGTCCAGTATCGAGCCCGTCCGGATATTTGACGTCAACTCTGGGAGGTCCTTTTTGGACAAAAGGATCGAAGGGTGAACACAAAGTAAGACCAAGAAATGACAGAAACGAAGACTCGCCAGGGCCAGGTGATTATTCACCAGAACACCCAGGCATCCGTGGCAGAATACCTGGCCGTGTCCCAGGTTTCCCAGACAAACCCAACGCTGCTCGGTGCAACCAGCCGGGGCTCCAGGGGCACCCGGGACCCCGGGGCTCCCGGGGCTTGGAGTTCTTCCACTTGATGCGGACCGGCCAAAGTCTGCCGGAGCACAGCAGTCGAAGTCTCAAAGGTCGAGGCCGGACAGAGGGTGCCTGGCTCTGACAGGCCGGATCCCAAAGGGCCCCAGGATACTGAGACTCAATGACAAGCCTACCGTGATAACGTACCGTCCATGGAGTCCAGGACACAGGAAATTCTGATTCGGATTCCTGGAATCATGGACTTTGTCGCCAGTGGGTGTGATAATGTTGTTTAGATTGTTTGGAGTGCCGTTGCACTGCAGAAAAATGTTTAACGAAGAGATCAGAAGCGGGCTTGACTCACATGTGCTGTTGAATAAAGATGACCATGGTTTCTGATCTTTGACCCAGTAATGGCTCCCATATAAAGATGAATGTTGTGCATACTTGAAGCTTGTTTCTACTCAAAACAGCAAAGATGTTGTGGACATCCGAAAAACTCATGGCCATTTTTACAGAATGTACGCTTCATTTCTCGCAATCGGACTTGAGGGAAGATTCAAAGTTATTCCCTCAGATTGCTCATAGTTGTTTGTTACGGGCAAGTGCAGACTTGTGCGAGGTGCTTGGATCGAAGTCTTGCTTTTGCATCTTTTTGTTTGATCTTCAACCAGATGTCTAGCAGAGGCGGCATGCTATATAAATCTGACAACGATGTAACTGATGTAATGTAACACCATTCCTGATCAGTGCATCACTGATTGCCTTGTTGGAATCTGTTTGTTAAATTCTTGTTATCCCTGAATTATCTCTCTACAAAAATGTTGAGATCCCCGCTGGACCTGGGCTCAGGGCCAAAGGTGGCCTTTGGCAAGGTTGCCATCTCCATCCCCAAAGGAGATCTGGTGATGAGCCGATCCCTTGCGAGAAAATGAAGACGTGGGACGTTTCGGCAGCTCTAAAATGCAACAGGTCCATGTCCAGCACAGGACAGCTTTCAGAGATGAACTTCTTTCTGTTCTTCTCAGGTGTGGCAGTTGCAGGTCACACTGTTCTCCCATTGATGGCAGGCCTGCTGCAAATACATGAGCCAGTGCCCACAGCAAACGGCACTGGGCCCAGCATTAATGGGGGGTACGGGCTGTGTTTGACATCTAGTGACCACCACACTCTGTTGTGAGTAATCATGCTAACATCAAATCAACTTCGTTGGTTCCGGAGGCTAAGGCTCTACGGTTTGATTTGGATACCCAGTTCTTGTCACAACGCGATGAAGGGCAAAGTGAAGTTGGCAAGTGTCCTGGGGGGACACTTCCATGATGTATTGTTTCTTCAGCTGCGATCAAACAGAGTTTCTCACAAAATGCCTTTGGGCTGCTGAATGTTTCAGTTTCAGTGGTTTCAGAGCCATGATCCTTGAGTAGGAGATGATTCTGAGATGATTTTGAACCCTTTCCATCCTGTTCTGATGATTCTGATCCCATTTCGCTAGCCGCTAGCCATTTTTTTGGCCCGGAGCAAACACAGGTTGGAAAGAAGTTTAGTTCGCTCAGGCTGTCTCCGGCAATCTCTCCTTTAGCAAGCCACTAACATGGAGATTTGTCCAGCCTTTACTGTCACGCTGATCGTTGTCGGGGTTGTCCTCGTTTTGGCCATCATCGTCGCCGCTGTTTTGGCCTTCTGGACCTGCAAAGCAGAGGCAATGGTGGTTGTGCCGACCCACGTCGCAGCAGTTGAGATGCCAAAGCCTGCCGTGGTACCAGTGCAGATGTGTGTCGGCCAAGCCTATTTAGCTGCACCATGTCAGCATGCGGCCGTCCAACATCATGCACTTCATGCCGTTCATGCAGTTCAGCATGTGTGCGTGCAGGCACCTCCCTCTCCACCCCCAGCCCCACCTCCACCGCCTCCCAGTTGTGGCCATATTTATCTCCAACCAGCTCCAGGGAGTCATGGTCAAATTTGTATCCAGGCTCCGCCAGGTCAACCCTTCGTGCTGCGAGGCTGAATCCAAAGGACTCAGACATTTTGCCGCGGCTCAACATGCGCCCAGTGAGGTGTATTTTGGTGTGTTGATGTGTCTTGCAAGCCCCAAACTGCGTGTTTTGGAAGGCTGCAGTAGGAATACAGGGATGATCAGGGATGAGGATCCTGCAATTTTAAGCTGAATTGCCGCTCGCAATCTCCAAACGGAGATCTGTCGAAGGTGATGGGCGCACGGGGTGGCCGATTTGACAGACATCTTTGATATCGGTTTCATGCATGTGCCATACAATTGTATTTTAAGTATAAGTATAATTATATCATATGTCTAAAATGATTTCAACAGCTCTTCTCCAAAAGCAGAATTGGCAGATGGGCAAACTCTGCCAAACTGTGCCACGGTCCTGTGGAAATGTGTGTGAGTCTTCATAATTATTTGACTCTTTGTACAACTCTTTGTACAGACCGGCATGTGGCATCAAGTGGATGTCCCATGCAGTTTTGTTACTCAAGTGACAGTTTGGGTACAGAGGCCCAGGGAGACTGGGATTCCATAAAATTCAACGTGTGAGTCTGCACAGAAGTGTTGTTTATGATTGTGAAACAGCAGAAGGAACTTACGTGGAATTACATGGATGATTTGTATACGTGTGTATCAATTATGTTGTATTGATTATTATTGATTTATGAACTTTATGATGATTTGACGTTGTTTTGGATGTTTCAGTGATATCCACAGTTTCCAAGCTGTGACGAGCCGTGAGCCACGCTTAGTGAAAGGCCTTCCGTAGTGAAGACGCCTCAAGACAGGCGAAGCCTCGCGGATGGAGCCAATGGGATCCCAAAAAGTCCTGCTGTATCCGGGCTGTCGATTCAGATGATGTTTCGATCTGTTTCGTGTTCGGATCAAGATGAACTAATAAAAGAAACGCAAGGGTACTGGATCTGGATCACTTTGTTCACTCATGGTCACTCCAACCAAGAGTTTGCTGTTGATTTGCATTTACATGTTATTTCTAGTGCTGCTATTGTACACTGCGCCTGTCCAACAGGTTCGTCTTTGGTGGAAGCAGAATTTGCTTTCGACAGTGCTTCTGTTGTGGTCCTGCTTGGCATCGCAAGTTTCGTGAATCTTAGATGAGCGTACTCTATTTGCAGCACCTATTTGCTCGACCCACGCTCCAACATGGGCTTTATGAATTAGCTACAGGTGATACAGGTGTTCCATTTCCGAGGCGACTGGTTGCAGGTGGTTCTTCCCTTTGATTGACAGGATTTCGATCTTTTCTTTTGAACTTTCAGCTCTGTTGCCAAGGTCTGACACGTCAAAGCTCAAATGCGGCTTGGATCTTAGTACTTGCACCCGGCAAAAGATAAGAAGTGCCAATTGATTGTCACATGGTAGACGCTTTCTTCACGAAAGCTCCAAAACAAGTTTGGTTGTCACATGGTAGCAGCCACTTCATTGGGCACAGAACAATGAATCATGCATGAGTCACTCAAGTCATGTTTGCACATATTCATGACATTCATGGCCGTCAGATTGAGATTGCATGAGATTGCCAGTTACTTGGATGCCAAAGCGGCTCAATGTGTAATCGAGAAAGGTTTCCATGTAGCCATGGCACCAGGGTGGAGCTTAGATCAACTTAGATCATCATGCAGCTTCAGCTAACAGCTGAATGGGTAATTTTGATTATCGTTGTTCTCGTGGTACTTCTTTGTACTCCACTATTGTGTGCGAAGCCCAGAAGGAGCGGAGTGGTGGTTCCCGAAGTGGAACCGGAAAGCAAGGGAACAGCACCAAAGACGCCAAGGACCGAAGGGCCACCACCGCCTCCACCAGCAGATCCACCTCCACCAGATCTACCAGATCTACCAGACCTACCTCCATTGCTGCAATGGATTCCACCTCGACCGGAACCAATGGACAGTCCGCCTGGACCATTGGATGCTATGCCTAAGGCACCAAATCCAGCTCCAGATGTGTCCAGAAGATCGACTGCATGCACCACCAGCGATGTGTTTAGTTTCGGTTCCAGCTCTGCCCATAGGAGCAGTTCGAGCTCCCAACGAAATTGGCATCAAGGCGTTGGTGGGCAACCCATTGACATGACCCAACCACGACCAAACTTCCGACCTGTGAGGTTGCACGCCGTTGAACGCCGTTTCATTCCGGTGCTCCAAGGCCGAAGCTGTTTTGCACTGGGACCTATGCCACAGCCACAACTACCTCTCCACACTAGAAGTGCAGAGCAAGAACAGCAAGAACTCCAAACACAAAGTAGCACAGCTTTGAAGCAAAGAATCCCAGTCATGTGCCAGACTCTGCACGGCGAGTTAGTCCCACAACCTTTGGTAGATCGTAAAGGGCCATGCGACCTGGAGAGCCTGCCCTCGTTGCATACATTGCGATGTCAGTCAGTATGTCCGCCGATTGAAGTTGATCGACCCATCACCATGCAGCCACAAGAACTGCATTCATTCTCACAAAGACCAGCTGCTTCGGATACACCCGGACCAGCCTTGTGGCAGCCACAATTGCGCTTGATTTTGCCACAACAAAAGCCAGTAGGCACAGAAAGAGCCATGCGAGCCATGCAGACCTTAGAGTTTTTACCCAAACCTCCCGAGATGTTGCAAAGATGGTGCAGGAAGTCAGCTCCACATTTACCACCAGCTGAGCCCCGCCCTTCATGTCCAGTCTCTGGAGCAAGGCCTCGGCCATTAAGAGCCACTGATCTGCTTCCACTTTCGATACCAAAACTGAAACCAAAGCAGCCATCTGCAGGTGATGCAGCTGACCTTGACCCAGCCACCAACATTCCAATCAACATCATTGTGCAGCCGGGGCCTATGATATGGCGAAGCCACATGAAAGAGCCTTCCTGGTGCACATCTGTTCAACTGCGAAAGCCGGAGACTCCTGAGTGGCCAATCAATGGTAACCCTCATGGTCCAAAGAGACCCGAAACAGAGCCTGGGCTAACGACACCAGCAACTCACTGCAAGGAGCCCGAGGAATCAAAAGAAGATTTGGGGGGAAAGGAGCGTCAAAAGACTCCAGCGCCCAAAGCAATGCCCAAAGCGCCCAAAGCAAAGGCTCACAGAGGTGTAAGATTTGCAACAAGAGATGCGACAAAAGAGACCGAGAGTTCAAAGACGCGGAGTGCTTCCTCTAAAAAAACTCAAGATAAGTCAGGAGTGTTGGATTCGACTTCGGGAGGTCCAAGTCATAGTTGGAAGAAAGGCAGGACCGGACGCGCAGAGCAAGAAGGGACGCCAGGACCAGGCCATTATTCTCCAAAACATGCAGGAGTTCACGGAAGATCGCACTAGCCGTTAACTCAATCATTCTTCTGGGCCAAAGAAGCTCCAGCTAACAAAAGTTGGGGGCACTCGAAGAAGGACCTTTGTCAAACAAAGATGCTGCAGTCGGGGGACACACGCCAGAAGGCAAAATTAATGAATCAATAGCATACATATGACTTATATATATTACTTATATGACTTAGTCTTCTGTATGGAGTGTGTTCTGGGATAGATGGCTGCGCAGAGTGTCCCTTTGATTTCGATTTGTTGCCTCACAATCCGGCAACATTCATGTACTAATTACATTCATTGAGAATGTGTCAGACCCCTGGAGCGCATTTTTCCAGTCGTTTTGTGCTTGAGAGCAGTGCTTCTCAGAGCAGTGTTTATCCCCAGAGAACACACCGACACCGTGTTGTCGCTGGAAAGCACTGGGTATCTCAAGCTGTACAGCAATCCTCGATCAGAGAATGACATGACGCACAGGGCACAGGCTGAAGCTGTTGGCTTCAACATCCAGGGGCCTAAAGGGCTCCTTGGGCGGCTGGCTACATGGCTAGTGTCGGCATCCTTCAGAGAAGGTCACTTCCGATAGTAGGCACGTAATGGCGACATTGGAAAACTGAGCTCACCGGGCAGAAATGTGGGAAGTGGCTCCGATATCTCAAAAATGATCACGGAAGAGCTGCGATGGGGACAGAGAGCATCGAGAAGACGGATTTGCGTTGGAACCAGCATATTATTCTCCCCACAACAGAGACAGCGTCAGGATGTGCGAACTTGCCTACTCCCATTCAACAAATAGAAATGCCTAGGTAGTATTAGGATGCATTAGGTACTGTAGTGGTTCAACATGGTCCACTCAACACTCAACACCGAGTCCAAGAGGACAATTCAGAAGCTTCAGTCAGCGCTGATCTATAGTGTGTTTCAAAGAAGGAGAAGGACGCAGATGAGCTGATTTTCCGCTGGGTGTTTCTTCACAAGGGTGATTTTTTTCAAAGGTGGAAAATCATGGGAGCGTCACATGCGCTTAACAAAGCGCAGAGGATACGCCTGCCCCGACCTACTTTTGATTTATATATAATATACATACTTTCTTGCATTTTTCTCCATCAGAGCATCAGCAAGAAGTTGATGAGGCACAGGCACAATGTCAAGTTGTTTACGGTGGAGACAATCTGTTGTGTTGAATCCTCCGAAATATGTCCAATGCATGTGTGTGGTGTACCCACACATGAACTGTCAATCATTGTCATTTAGCAAATAAGCATAAAACATCATAAAACATCATAAAACATCGCAAAACATCATAACACTATTGTAGAAAGTACATGAACATACTGCTTAAAATAGGCTTAAAATACGACTAACTTATGTTGATTCAGCCAAGCCTTGATTCAGTGAACATCGGAGCCACATCGCCACAGTCAGCTAAGATCGAGGCGTTTGCCAGATCGAAGCACGACCCAAAGGCTGGAAAGCGTGGCGGGGATGCCTGGTCCACTGGTGCATGGAGGAGAACGAGTTCACTGAGTTCACTTGCACAAATTCTTCACAAACAGATTGTGGACACGTCATGCAAAGAGATATCAACTTAGACAACATGCATTTTGCGATGTCTCTTGAGCTCATGCTTTCTCGCTCAACAATAATTAAATATATTATACCGGGATCATGAGTTGAGAAAGGCAGAGCAAGATGACATAAGATGACGTCAAAATCATTCAAAGATTCAAAGCCCAAGAAGGTTATTTGTTCACCCCACTTTGAGACAGAGACATAGAGAACTACAAACAGAGGCCGTGGAGCTAGTATGAGCTAGTTGTCCAAGGTTGAACCTGAGCTAAGAAGTCGATCTGGAACATTAGGCAGAAACGGTTTCTTGATAGAGAAACCAAGTATACATAAGTATACTGTATACTGTAACATTTTGTCGCAGCTGATTCTCAGGCTTTCACAAGCCATGGATGTATTTGGGAGCAAAGTCAAAAAGTGGTCAAATTGTGTAAAATTATATCAAATTGATAAAGTATGATAAAGTCATTTCCATGTGAAGCACGTGGGAAAAGAATGGAAAAGAGTTGTTTGGATGCTGCGTGCTGATGCAGGTGGGCTGTGCCCCCGGGATCGCTGGTCAGATGCATGACACTGCGATGTCTAAGGTTTGGAACTCAGCAATGTTTGGTGCCAGGGCTTCGGCATCAGACCAGAAATCAGAACAGAATTCATCAGAATTCTATATATGGGAGGCGCATGGCTGTAGGCACTTCCATGACTCGCATTTTCTCACAGTGTACACACTGTTGTCCACTCTCTGAAGATGTTCAACATTGTTCAACCCAAGATGTTTTGGAAGCCGTTTCACTGTTCAAACTCCATGGGCAACTTTCCGGTTTGGTGATATGGAACTCCTTCGTTGTTTCGGGTGGAGCAGATCATGCAGCTGAGCTGCACAAAGAGATGTTTCCTTCGCCTGATACAGTTTCTGCAGTTTCCATTGGCATGGGCAAGCTGGAGCCTGTTGGCTGATGGCCCTTCTGCACGCTCTACCCATGCTGCGGCTTCAGATTTGAACCAAGTCTTGTGGGTCCATGCGGGAAAAGGAGAGGAGCTTCTGCAAGATCTATGGGCCTACAACCAGCTGTTGAACACTTGGACACCAGTTCCACTCTTCAGCACAGCGCCCTCTGCACGTAAAGAGCATGTGGCAGTGACAGATGGCAACGGTGATTTGTGGATTCACGGTGGACAAGACGACACTGCTTTTCTCAGCGATCTGTGGAAACTGTCCACGAACAGATGGACCCTGGTATCAAATGGATCCGTGCCTAGTCGCAGTAGCCATGTTGGGGTATGGGATTCCCTCAATGGAGCCCTTTGGATTCATGGCGGATT
>Ga0126342_10006522_pt1 | contig 20713 bp, 10 predicted proteins | sample Cyp1metagenome_FD_92528 | JGI IMG/M metagenome (GOLD analysis project Ga0126342, IMG submission 92528) | Coral microbial communities from Lord Howe Island, Old Settlement Bay, Australia - Cyphastrea 1 metagenome | ecosystem: Host-associated > Invertebrates > Cnidaria > Coral ...
CACTGTGGATCGCGAGTCGCAGTTGAGCAGGAGGACGAGGAGGACAACGAGAGGAGGAGGACAACGAGAGGAGGAGGAGAGGAGAGGAGGAGGAGGAGGACCAGGCAACTGACATAAAATCTATCAACCCTCACCTGGCAGGTGGGGAAAAACAGTGAAGCAACATGACATACTAGGTTTTTGACACAAACAAACATGTATCACAAATTATTGTCCCCAAATACGGTATATAATACTTCAAACCCAAGGGGTTAAATTGCACTATGTAACACTATTGGTCACTATTGGTAGATCCTGGGCAATCTCGGGTGCACTGTTAAAACACACAAGCATCAAAAGTTGAAAAGGATAGACTTCTTTCTGTTGCGTTACAGAACTGCTTCTGTGAGCTGCCGGGAACCACAAGCTGCCTCTTGCTCATCAAGACCAAGCCTTTTGGCTGAAGCTGACTGGAAGAGGTCGCAAAGCTGATCACCCACAACATCTGAGCAGTTGCGGTTTTGCAAGCCTCGATTCAAGCTTGAGTTTCTGCATCTCCGGTGGCAGTGGCAAATATTTGCTTCCCACCCTTGGCCTTGAAAGCAGAACCCTGCTGCGAAAGCTTCGTAGACAGAATCGCATTTTGCACCTGCTAGTTAGTATGTCAAAATTACTGCCAAACATTAGAGCACTAGATCAGCCATCTGCAATACACCAACAAAAGGACACCTATGCATATCCTGACTGGAATCCGAACCCCCTAAGAAAAAAATCCTCCACACGGCCCATGAAGTTGTTGGCTCTATCCCCTGATCAAAAGTCCTCAAGTCGTGGGCTATCAGATTTACAAACCAGTTCCCTAACGAGAGCATCCGGATCTGTGATGGCTGGTTAACCACCCAATCGGTTTGAATACCGCATCAAAATCGGAGATTAATGGGATAAATCTCAATCTTTTGAGGATCAATCTTAATTTCAACCTTTCCGGTTATCTGATGCTTGACTCTTCCAAATTTTACTCAAATCTACTTACCATGAAATAGTTGCATGATGCCCCGAAACCAAGCTAAGTTGGTGAAATCATATGACTGGCTCAACTATGTTAACTATGATTACGAAACATAGATCTGTAGCGAAAAAAACGGTTCTGAGGGGGCACCACCTTGCCTAAGTTGCTGTAAAACCACATCAGCACAAGTCCTGGATAGACTACTGGGGACCACCGGGGATAGCACGCGTTCTGCATTTCATTGTGTAGATAGTCACCCAGTCGAATTATTTTGAACTGATAACCCAGCTAAATACCAGAAAACAACATGTTTTTCAGAGATATTCAAAAGTTCATTGTTGTGTTAACCTCCATGTTTTTTACACATTTAAACTATGCAAGGGTGAAACCCCCAGTTACAAGTAAACCATGGAGTACACCCAGATAAAAATCCACCAAGTTTGCTATCATAAATCAGCGATATATAGATCCCATGAATTTTCTCACCATTTGTCTATGGTTAAATCGTAGTTTTCCTATGGTTTTCCTATGGTTTTCCCATGGTTTTCCTATGCTTTCCTCAGCAACCCGAGTATGCAACCCGACCATGGTTAAGCTCCTGAGCCGCCTTGGCCGGGTCGAAGAGTTCAGCAAAGCCAGCACCTGCGGCCACATGGAGAAATAATGTGATCAATTTTGCTGGATATATAAAAATCTGTATCTATATATATATACTGTATATATATATGTGTGTTGATTATATGCTGTGTATATATATAAATAAAAATAAATAAATATATATATATATATTATAATATAAATATGTGTGTGTGAATGGATTGATGGACATGGAGATATAAAGTTTTTGCGACTCGTTTGCAGTTCTACATGGTTATTATCATGATTATAAATATCATGAAACACAAATGGGGTGACCTGGTATTTTGGGCCATACCAAACTTTGGATGTATAGTGGTTACAGTAACTAGAATAGGTGGATTTGTAGGCACTGTAATCTAAAGTGGTTGGATTGAACAATGTTCACCACTATACATGGATAAATCCCATGGATTTATAGTGTTTAGTCTTGCTGGATATATCAGTAAGTAAATGTTTTGTTCATGGAAATATTGGGTCTACAATTGATTGGTGATGCATAACATATATGTATATATATTTATATATATATAGGTTTTGAACTATAAGAACAAGGATTTTTGATAGATACACACACATATATATATATATAAATGTGTATATATATATAAATGTATATATATATATAAATGTATATATATATAAATGTATATATATAAATGTATATATATATATATATATATGAGCAGTCAAATGTGCACAAATTCATTTGAACTGTTTATATCAGATTTTGTACCTTTCAGTAGGTTGTCTATGATGAAAGCAAAGGATTTTGCATCTCTCGCCTCTCTGTTTGTGTTGTGACCAAGAGCTCTATGCATTGGCCCTGGACTTGATCCTGGCTGTGCACTTGGTGTGTATAGATGCTCCAACTCTTCACAGTCTTTTGGCATCTGCAAAGTATAGTCGTCGCGGGATACATCGAGCACAAAATGCCGACTCACGAGGTGCTTGATCACTTTCATAATTCTTTTTCACAGCTGCACCAGCTCGGGATTGTGGAGCCTCAAGGTGCCCGCGGATCTTGTGGTTTTCGAGAGCATGCCTTTCTCTACTACCCTGTGTAGCAAACCTCGTCCAAGCGTACTGAAAGTCAGCGCATGTAGTGAACCACTATCTTCTTCCGGACTTTCAGGGATACACCTGATGCACGTCCGCGCGAGAGAGATCTCTTTGCGCAGAATGGAACATATCAGATTCTTGCATTTATGATCCATCTGCAATCTGAACGTATCTGGTACCCTCTGGTAAACTAACATAGCTATGGAAAATCACCATTTTTAGTGGGAAAATCCACTATTAATGGCCATTTTCAATAGCAAACTGTTAAATTACCAGAGGGTAAAGAACTGGCGCAACTGGTGCACCAGTGTAGCATTGTCGAAAGTCCAACGGGACGATCCGAAATATTCAGATTGGTGGCCGTTACAGGAAATTTTACATATCTTTAAGATGTCCCTACTTTCAAAGTTCATATCTTTAGGAATGGCTTAGTAAGTACATATACATATCCAGTTACATCCATATCCAATTGATCATCATATCATCCCATATCCATATGGCTATGGATCACCTAAAAACACCTTTTTTAGGGGGATGAACATCCATCAATCCCAGCTATGTTGATGTTCACATCCAGGGCTACAGGGTTTTGACCCATAGCAGCTTAGCATCCCATAGCCATATCCTATATCCAACTGTTGTTGGCTTCACCACATGGATATGGCTCCACCACGTCTTCCAACCCAGACACTGGTGGCAGGTCGATACTCATCCTCTGCGCAGCCGAAGGTGCCGATGGAACTTTCGCCCGCGCACGCCGGGCCGTACCTCTGTGGTGACGAGGTGACCAGGTGACACAAAGAGAGGTGCAACCTGAAACCCATCAAAAATGGTGGTTTTACTATGAAAAATAGTGTTACTTACTATGAAAAATTGTGTTTTTTACTATGAAAAATGGTAGTTTTACCATGAAAAATTGTGGTTTTACCATGAACAATGGTAGTTTTACAATGAAAAACAGTGGTTTTACTAACTATATATATATATATGTGTGTGTTTAAATCGTAAAATGATGGTGTAGCGAATAGAAATTGTGTTTTAACTATGGTGGTTTCACATTTACACGTGGGTTCAATGCATAACAATTGGCTGTTAACTAATTAAGTTTGGGGTTTAACAAGCCAAAACATGTGTTTTACTAGTAAACTTGGGGGTTAACTATAAAATTATAAATATACATGCACAACTAATATCAAGTCATTACCACCAAGAATTGGGATTGTACGAAACACACATGTGATTTCAGGTAAGCAAATTCGGGATACATGACCGACACTTGGACAAAGCCACCGGGGGTGGTGCCCCCCAGGATCCTCCATGATTCTCCCATGGATTGCGGGACTTTCCAGCGGTTTTCATGTTTGATTGCCAGATGTCCCTATTATCCCACATGTGTTTTTTCGATTCGATCATTCTATCCCCATATGTTCATGGTATTTATATGTATTTATCTTGGTTCCCCCCCCCAAAAAAAAAGAAAAACAAACACCTATTAATAAAACATATTCACTATAGATTCCCCATTCCTAGTGGATATCCCATTAAGGGAAATAAAACCAACATCATCACTCAGGGCCACTGATCTGGCTCGTTGTAGCCTGGGCTACAGCTGGGAGGTCAAATCACCTTCCTATTGTGGATTCACCATGGGTTGGAGCAACGACACTGCTGAGTCTACATGTGTTGCAACATGTTGAAACTCCAAATTCTCAACTGAGAAGTCTGAATACAAGAAAAAATAGAACTATAAAATGCAAGTTTATTACTCTAAAAGATCCTTCAGGTTGCATAGCTCACAGCAATCCCTTCCTCGGAAAAATGGAGCATCATGTATTAGCTTCAGTTTGTCTTTGCTCTCTCTCTCTCTATCACCATTTCCAGGAGCCTAGGTTGATCCACTGCCTGGGACCGTCACCGGAGCAAAACATATTTTCATGGACCTGCTGCCATGAAGAAAAGGGCTTTGTCCAATGAAGTAACCCAAAAATTCGGAGAAAAGTGCAAATGGACATGGGTATATACATTTGCACACCCCTTTTCCAGACAAACCCAAGTTTGATCCTTAAAAAAAACGTTCTCGGTCAACTGCCAGTGTGTTTTTTTAACTCAAAATCGTCATCATTGCTTCCAAGCAGCCCATGATATACTCGCTGCCCAGGTTGAAGAAATCTGAGCGGCTGCGAGCGGCTGCAAAACTCAGGGCATTTGGAGAATCATCAATGCGGTAGAACACCACTGACATAGGACATATGGGATAGATCAACTGGGACACATAACAGTTTACTGAAAAACATACTTGAAAACACCATTGAGTTTATGAACCACCATATTCAAATATATTTAAATACCATTTAGCAAAGTCTAAGTTACTCTACTAAGTCTCAGTGACTGAACCATTGTTATACCGTTCTACCCGGGATAAGCCAATGGGAGCATCATCCACAAGGTGACGCCTCCAAGGTTAGAATTTTGCTTTAGAAACCCATTAAGTATAAGATATCCACGATAAGCCAGAATTAACCATAGTTACCCTAGTTATAAACCGACTTAGCTATCGAACGGGGGCGCCACCTCGCAAGTAAGTGTGATGTAAGTTAAAATGATCAGAAAATGGCTATGGGTCGAACCACTTTGGGCACCCAATTCTGATTTTTTGGTGAATGCTACGATCCATTTTCTGATGGCTGGAATGACATCACTGTTTGGAGAGGAAAACAATACCTGCACCCATGGAAAAAAGAGGAGAACAATCGGCCCCGTCAGCTTATAAATTAATTATAGATAGTTAAGGTAATGTTGTAGTGATAAACCCATACATTTGTTGAATTCTGTTGATGTATTGAAGTGTGTCAGGATTGTGTCCTCTGCCACCGGAACGTCCTGACAACTTCCGCCAATCCCTCGATTGGTCGCGCCAGTTCTGGAGGTTTCAACCCCCAACAGGTCACCAGCGTTTGCCCCACACCAGACCGTCATAGTGAAGCATCTGAGAAACTGGTGGGTTTCCCTTTGCCATAGGATCCATGTATGCTATATATGGTGACATTATGTGACATTTACCATCAATATACCCCAAATGTTAGCATATATACCATACATGGATCCTATGGGTTTGCTCAGTTTGCTCTGACCCATTAAAGATACTTCATCCGTATCTTTCAGCAAGTTGCAAGTTCAAAGCACTGGCCGTCTACAAGCCATGGTCCGCCTCTGGTACTCAAACATGGCTGGCTGGGACATCCCATATAAATGAAGGTTTATTAGCTGGAAAATCATCGAATTACATGTTTTTTCATTGCCATGTTTGATTACCAAAGAGTAGATACCCTCTGGTAAACTAACATAGCTATGGAAAATCACCATTTTTCATGGGTAAATCCACTATAAATGGCCATTTTCAATAGCTATGTTAAATTACCAGAGGGTACCCTTCACCAATCAGTGTACCCATCATGGTACGACCAACAAAGTGGTGCTTAGATGTGCTTGCATCTCCGGCTGGTTGCATCCACCAACTTAGCCATTGGGACCTGGGGAAACACCCCATGTATATCATATTGCTGATTACAACCCATGATATTCCGATTGATTTCCATCATATACACGATGTCCCAATATTGTTGGGTAAATCCGCCATTAATTCCTCTTGATGACTCTCAGCAAATCCAAGTATATACTTTAAAATCACCATGCTATTCATGTCTCTTACCCTCAGGTAAATCAAACATGGCAATTGAACATCCCTTATTAATGCAAGTTTATAGCCGGGAATTTCATCTAAAAGTGGTGGGTTTTCCATTATCTTTTATCACTATATAGATCAAGTCCCATAAATATCTTCACTTTTGTTGGTCCAATGCCTATTCACTACCGTAAACATTCAGAAAATCACCATAAAACAAACATGTCTATCCATTTCTCTTGGTGAATCCTGCCAAGATGTGTTCAAATCACCTAAAAATTCATATTGTGATGGCAACATCATCTATTGATTTTTCTTTGGGGTGGGGGAATTCATCGACATAAAACCACCACCATTTTCCCAACCTCCAAGCGTTTAACCGCCACGGCTTCGAGGCACTGAAATTCTTGGGGACTTTGGTGCCCCAAATCATCGGCGTGAAGCTTCGCGTGGCCTTCGCAGCCACCTGCGTATGTTGGGCGGTGGTTATGGTTTCTATATGACTATGCTATGGTTTCAAAAATTAATAGTCACAATATTATGGTTAATTATGGTGATTATGATTAATTATGGTGATTATCACAATGGTGATTAATTATGGTGATTAATTATGAAACCATAGCATATATGGTGACTATTTCTATATGGTTTATAATTATGATTAATTATGGTGATTAATTTAATATCATAATATGATGATATAATTAGATGCATGAAAAAAATAGTTTAGTAAGAAATGCATGTTTCAATCTATTATTATGATAGTGATATATTACAGCTAATGCACCATAATATCAAAGTTATGGTTACTATAATTATAATTAATCACTAGTCACTATAGGTGTAGTATAGTTTGTATAATATATAATGATAGTATACTAGTTTTTTTAGATAGTCATTAAAATCCACGTGAGCTAATTATAGCTGTATCTACAGGTATGGCCATTTATTTGTTCTGACTGGTTATTTCAATGGGATTATAGATGCTATAAATGGGGTTATTTCAGTACCTATATAACTGGTATAACTTGGGGCCATAACTGTAATTGTTATCCGTTTTTTCTGGGGTTTTATCTGGTTTCCGAAACGGATTTTGGATGGTTTACATGGTTTTCGATTGTTTTCCTATGGTTTCCTATGGTTTATATGGTTTTTCCTATGGTTTCCTATGGTTTTCCTATGGTTTTCCTATGGTTTTCCTATGGTATCCAAAAAAAAACATTGGCTCGTTGGCGTCGCTGTTGGCTGTGCACCGCGGACGATCGGCGACGATCTCCTGAGGTCAAAGGAGTCTTACGTGGGCGAGCCTGGCAGAGGGAACCTTCAATGCAAATGTATATTATATATAATATATAGTTATCTATTTATGTATATTATGTATATTTATGTATTTATTTATGTATTCATTTAAAAAATATTTATAAATGCGCCGTTTTTTTTAAACCATTCAAATTAGAACATCATTTATGCCATGTTTGATTAGTGAAGGCAACATGGGTTGGTCTGAAAATAAGGTACCTTCAATTCCAGCGGGGCTATCATCATTATTCCCTATCATTCCTATCAAAATTGCCATCTGAAGATTTGTTGGTAGTATGTACAAATTTCAATCAAACTCACATGCGCATAGTGGGTTGTTGTTTCTACAATTTCTGGGCAACACAAAGCCAAAAGTACACCAGGGTGGAAAACTCATGGTTTCCGGTTAGGAAAAGCATTCATAGTGGGTTTCCCACATCGTTTTGTATGTTTGAACGAGGTGGGGCCCCAAAATGTTAGCCAAGTTGATGAAATAACATCTTATAGCTATGAAAAGTATTGATAAGTGGGGTTTATAGATGTGAAGTTGGTTGTAACCACAATCAGCGGGGTTTTCTTCGTACCAATAATCTGTTAGTTAAATGGTTTCTTGTAAACCCAAGATGGCATTCACTGGGTTGTACCTCCACAAGTAGATTTCCCAGCCACCGGGACACAAAAACATCAACTCGGCCAATCTAGGTTATAAACCCATAGTAGTCCCATTTATGTTCATTTTATACCCACTATATAGCCCATTATTGTTGATAATGTCCCGTTCCCCACGTGTATTTTGGATATCTATATTTGGGCTGGTCCAAAAACATCAAATCAGAACTGGCACAGCTCACGCGAGCTCACGTCTCAGTGCTCGGCTGGCCTAGATATCCCACAAAATCATGCAAAATCCACAAATATCAATGGGAATTTCAGGATCCTAAAATGGAGGTACTGTGCCATATAAGGCCATATTTTGTGGAGATATTGTCCTACATAGGCCTTATATAGGCCTTAGATATGGTAAGTACCTCCAATCAAGCGTGGCTGGTGGGAAATCCGCACACTGGAGGCTGGGAAAATCGTCGAAGTAAATGGTGTATTTTCCCATTAATGGTGTTTGATGGCCGGAAGGTATGGCAAAACAAATCAAGCACCTACCAAACCAAGGTTCACCCGGCATATCCGATCCCAAAAACTGGTTGGTTAAGATACTATACACTTATTATTTGTCAAAACCATTCCCAATCAGCCAGGATCTGTCCAATCAAATATGATTTACCAATTATATCCCCATATGTTCGAAGGCTAAACACTCAAAACTAGGAAACAAAACAGCTATAATTATTGATGGCTGAAGCCAGTGACAGTTAAAGAATGTTAAAGAATTAAAAAGTCGGGTCTGTAAATTTTGGTGTTTTTCCCATTGATTTCAATTATATACCCACTTAATAGATCTTAATAGCCCATGATTGTTGATAATTTCCTATGGTTTTCGGTGGTAAAAACATGTAAAAACCACATCACCAACCACAGGGGCGCCTCTGGGTGCAAGTGGCTCATGTCCACTTTGGTTGCCTTCGGATTTGGAACTGGCCATGGCCAATATGCTACAAGGGCTACATAGTGCTAGTATGTAATTAGTGATCGTGATATATGCATGTATACATATAGATACACACACACATATATATATATTGATAGATATAGATATAGATATAGATATACACACATACATTACATTAACATTAACACTAACATTAACATTAACATTAACATTAACAATATTACATTACATTTACATTGCATTTACATTACATTTACATTACATTTACATTACATTAGATTTACATTACATTTACATTACATTTACATTACATTACATTATATTACATTACACCACATTACAGTACAGTACATTACATTACATTACATACATATAATATCATATAATAATGTGTATATATATATGTAAATGTGATACAGCACTAGCAAAGCAAATCCAGGACAGTAACGGTAACACCTGGTACACCTTGAAAGATGTCAGTTGCAGTTTCCAAGTCTTCACCAAGTCAGCAGGAGAGACCCAACAGCTGGATGGTTTATGTTATGGAAAAAACGATATATTTTTCACCATATAGGAATATCCAATTTATGGGTTTCCAAAGTCATGGGGGATACCCCAAGGCCCCAAGCTAGCTGGATACAATCCTTCGATAAAATGGATGATGACTGGGGGTACCCCCCTTTCACCGAGGCTCGGCGGCTTGGCCGCCCTTTTGAAAAGAAACGTGGCTGGCTAAGGAAAGCCCACTTTTTGTGTTGAGCCGGGAACTTCCATTTGGGAGATGTTGGGAGGCTTCCAATAACATGAATTATAGCTATGTAAGACTTCAATATGTTGAACGAAATGGAATACGTCCATTTGCTATGGACTACCGGAGGGTACCCTCCAAAAAAAAGTCATGGATTTCAAGTGCCATGGATCCAAACCATGGCACTAATCACATCGCTGGTTAGTAAATATCTCAGGTACAACAAAAACATAGATATTAAACGTTTAACACAAAGTGGCCCCATGGGGCCCCGCCAGTTATAATTGTGCATAGTCTGATCCCAACAGTTCACTAAGTGATTTCCACAACCTTAGGGCCTACGGCCGTAAGGGGGCACGGGGCTACCTTGAAACTGGCCATGCAGCCGTGGCACATAACCCCAGTTCCACCAAAAGTCGATGACGCCAGAATTCATGGCGCTCTCCTGAACGACTTGGAGATTTGCCACCTCTGGGAGGGTTTTGTTTAAATATCTCATCATTCATATCCCATATTTATAGCAGTAGCAAAACATATCCCATGCTTTGCATAAATATCCCATAATCATGGGCTATTCATGATTTATGCAGGATACATACGCTTCATTCAAGGTCCCAACACAGAAGACAAAACCCGATTCGGTGGATGTTCCATTGGGGAAAATAACAAACACCACCGTAAACATCCGTAAACAAACCAAACTAATTAAACCAACATAGCTATGGAAAATCACAATTTAATGGGTTAATAGGTACACCATCTATAAACGGGCCACTTTCCATAGCGATGTTATACAAATTGCCTACGCACAGGACTGTAAGGCAAACCACAGTTGTAGAAAATTTGGAACTCTAGAAATTCGGATGGAAATTTCATCGAACTACCATTCTGGAAAGATATTCCCTTCATGGGTTGCAACTATTCCATACTATTCCCACTGAAACAACTAGTAAAACCCCACAAAAGCAGTAAACACCAATCAGCAGATGTACTCTATGCTACGCCCAACAACTAGATATGCACACGTGGCGGCATTGACCTCCGCGTTTGTGATCGAATGAATAATGTGATCGACTTTCATATTCCATATTCTCCATGTATGGTATATTATATTTACCTACATTTGGGTGTTATATTGGAGAAAATGTTGGTAAATAGTCCAGCACCATGGAGTTTGTGGGTATTCCAGTATCCCGTTTTTGGACGGATTTTTCTCATTCCATCCCATCCCAGTTGCGTAAGTGACAACCAGCCGAGCGACTAAGCATTGGGGACAATCCGCGAAGGTGTTGGTTCCCACGCCGCAGTGCAGTTTCTCGGGGAGGGCCTCCCCCACCGAGAACGCCCACCACAAACAATCAATGGGACGCCGGGAAACAATATAACCATGGTAGACCATGGTAAACCAGATCTTTCAAACTAAGATAAACAATGACACATTTTGTTTAATGGTATGTTGAAACTTGAAACTACCCAAGGTTTTCCCAGTAACAGCTAAATATATGTTCTCCGTTCATAAAACCCACATTTTCAGGGATTATCCCCCCCATCAAAACGGGAAAATAAAACATGGCAACCACCAGTCACCAATCATGAAACATGCTGAAAGAAATGGCAAATCCATGCAAATCCTCAATGAATTTCCCATGTAGCCAGCCTTGTTGGGATGATTCCCCTAGATCTAAGCCATGATGAACCAGGCTTGAGGACAGGCTTCGGAAGGATGATCAAATTTACCCAGATTTATAGAATTATTTTTTTTTATCCCATAGAAATCACCAATTATTATATAACCATGATTAATCACTATTGGCCATTATTAACCATTATTAACATATTAATCATATTATGGATTTTTCCATAGTTCCCAGTTTGCCCATCAAAAGCTCCGTTTTTGATCGGGTTTTCCCAGCCATGACTGCTTCGACAGCGAGATTTTTGGTGCGCCTCACTAAGGAGGGGCCACGCCAGCCAATGCAAGGGGTGACCTGCAAAGCTGAGAACAGGATTTTCCAGATCTAGACATTCTGGTGGTTTGTAAAGGTTTAACTTAAGTGATTAATATGAGATTTTAATGGGAATTAACATAACTTACCCAACAAAGGCATTGATTTTGTTGGGGATATAGAGGGTTTGTAAGAGTGCGTACAACATTTGGTGGGATTAGATTCTATGGGGATATAGTGATATAGCGTAACAAAATTTTTAACCCACAAACTGTGATTTTGGGTGTTCATGAAAATGGTGAAGCAAACCCGAAGTGGTTGTTTCAATAGGGAAAGTGATGATAAAACCATTTTTCATATGTTCCATCATTGTTAAGTGGATTGTGCATTTTTCATATTTATAGTTTATAGTGGATTTTTCCCAAGACATGTTGGGTTTTTGCCCCCCCCTATTTTCCAAGAAAACCCATCCGACCCATAAATCCATCCATCAGGGACGGTCAATTGTTGCTCCAGCTGTTCGTTTTCAGGCATAAGAAATTTGAGCTGAACTTGGGATGATGATGATGATGATGATGGTGATGTTCCTTCACAATCATCGATGCCAACGTTTTTTGGTCAAAACATAAACTGATGGAACTACTTGTTGGGAAGGCAATAAGTGAAACCAAAGAATCGCCAACCTCTGAGAATCAAACATGGAAAACACGGCAGGTTTTACGCCAAGGCCATATTTTTTGTTTGAGAAAAACCTGCTTGGTGTTTTCAACCCGTTCAAAAACTCTTTTATAATCAAATTAAGCTCATGATGTATTCCAGAGTAGGCTTGACAATGAAACATTTTTGGAAACATCTTTGAAGCTGCTGGCCGTGGGCAAACCTGACTCCTGCCCTCGGTTTTTCTTCGGCAAGGCGCGCATGGCGGAGAGTTTTTACCGTCGATGGCCTGAAGTCATGGGCAATGGCAAGAATCGTTTTTTGTAAAAAAACAAAACAAGGGGCCTTAGCACGGAATTATCATAACATGTGTTTATATACATGTGCATACACTGATCTTATTTAATCTTGTGGTCACAAACCCTTGCCCCTACATAGTATTAAACACCCCACCTCCCACATAAACCGTGCTTTAGTAGGGGATTTACACATATGATGTTCAATGCTGCTCTCCCAGCCTCTGGAGCGCGCAGTTTCCGCAGGCGCTTACAGCATGTTGTTTGAAGGCAGCGACATGTCCTTCCGTACAAAAAGGCGCTACATCATCATAATTGTACTGTGTGGTGGCCAACACAATGAAATTCGACATAGAAATCGAAACACAAAAACCTGCGACTCTACGAAAACAATCCTCTCAAGGTACAACCCATAATCAACACCCGCCAGGATGTTTTGTCCCAGGAGGTGTCCGATTTCTATCCATTCAGAACCAGCCATGATGTGACGCTCCAGTTGTCTTATGTATTGAGGTGCGGTACCTTGATTCAGGGCGGCAGCGTCGGCTAGCAAATCTTCACGTGATAACCGACTAAACACCTGTACTCTTTGGGTTTCCGCAAGCAAGAGCATACGCGAGCCATGGGGTAAACCTATGCAAGTCCAACTAATTTTCGATAAACAATGAGATTTGGCAGTGTGAAAAACCGATTTTACCCAATGGAGCCGAATAGGAGTCAATCATCATAGGTGGTGTCACACTGATATTGCGTATCTGCTGGCCTAAATTCTATATGAAGAATCTCCTAAACCTAACCACCAAACAAACACCTAATCTCGCCAGAGATTCCTGTAACTGTTCTTAAGCAAAAATGAGGAACATCATTGACATCATCCAAAAACCAACCTGGCCAATGTGTGCCACTCTATCTCACTTCAGAAACTTTCAAAATGGCAATGTTCCAGTCGGAGATTGTCGGAGATATATGAGGCACTTCACAAGTTTATACCTGGTATCCAATACCCAATACCCATTCCCCACCTGGTTTCCACGACAACTATCCAACGGGTGTTCTTCTTTGTTTGTCATATATATAATATATATATATATGTACAATGTATATATATATATATACAATATGTATATACCCATTTCGTTATATATCATATGTTTGGTTCTATCGTTTGCTTCAGGAACCAAAAGCATGCACACATATCCCATCTATTTCTCATGTCCATTGGGAAAATTGTGCAAAAACAACCTCGGTCCAGACCGCGAATCTTGGTGATAAACACATTCTGTTCCCATCGATCCCAGAAAAATATCCAGTGTCCTAAAAGAATCCCCATTGGAACCCTGGTATTCCCACCAAACAATCCACGTCACCAAAGAGTTCCCAAATGTTCCCAGCATTTCTGCGATCGACCACACATGACCACACGGTGCCACCGGGCTGATGGGAGCGGTGCCATGATGGATACCACAGGGTTTCAGATGGATATTGGGGTTCTGACCTATGATACCTATGATACCTATGAATATGAAAGTCACTGGTGATCGTCATACCACTGTAGCATGGTCTAGGCTGACAGTTCTAAATATGGATGCCAGCATCGCAATCAAATAGCTGGCACATTTGTCTCATATTCCCATGCAACCCCTGCAAATTTCGGCGGCTGCATCTTGTTACTGGCTTAGCGGCGTGTATTTCCTCGCAAGTTGAAACATGTTTTTTCCAAACTGAAGGTGACAAGCCAGTCACTGAGCAAGTAGTTGATAGTTGCTACTGACAAGCATCATGGTGATATCATGATGAATGTAAACGATGCAACGTGCCAAAATGACGATTCTTCTTGATCAAATAACATGACACACACAAGAAATTGTAGGAACATGTGCAACATGTGTCAAGATGATTTCCGATGTATAATGTCGCAAACCATGGTAAATCATCCCAAGTTTCTTTTGAATATGGGTGGTAAAAACCATTTCCCACTTAAGGTTAGTTGCATTGGGTTTGCCATGTTACTAGTGCATAGCAACCCCGGCAAAGGTTGAAAAAAAGTGGCAATCAAATCTGTATCAATATTTTAGTGAATAAATCCAAACAGTTCTGCAACTTTTTGGTGGTTCCTGCTAGGTTTTAATCATCCAAACGTAGGAGCCCCGACTATGAAGCACCACCACTCTGTGGATGATGGGCCCACCGGAAATTCAAAAACAGTGGGTGATGACTATCCCATTGTATCCCCCCAAAATTGTTAGTTCTGGTTTGTCTAATATGGTTTAATCATGTTTAATCCTAATTTTGCATCATTTTGCTGGTGAAGAGACTAGATCAATATAAAATGCATGGTCCATATAGAAAACATCTTATCCAACACCACATGGCACAGCAACTCACAGCTACGGAGCTTGCTGACAGATTGGAAATCGCAACGCCTTGCAACGTTGAGAAAACAACGCTGGGGATGCCCCCCTTTTGGGAAGACAGTAACAAGGGATCACTGATCTGATACAAAGTGATGCCAACGAAGTTACTGCGTTAGTTGCCATAAACAGGACGTGGTAAACTAAGAATAAACCATTCTCCAGATCACCATGCTGATGGATGTTGTGTTTAGCATACCCAAAACGGTAGGTCCATGGCAGGTTTCCCACATAAACAATAATTGATAGTAGATATATCAACAAATCATATGGTTAAAGCTGGGGCACCACGCCAGTAACTGACCAGTGAGTCACTGGATTGATGTTGTCAGGAAAACCTGGAAGATTAATCCAATCCCCCGTTCATATTGAACACCCCCATTCTATGGTCCCAAATATGCCGTTTCACCCCCCTACATCCACCATGGTTTCTGGGGCGTGGTTAATACTAGGGGGAATGGATTATATTAAAAGACATAAACCTTGCAGATGTTCAGCTACATATTTATACATATATACAATTTTATACATATATATGTATATACATATATATATATATACTTACATATAAATACATAACATATATATAGATAAAGGGAGTTCATTACAGGTAGCTCTGGAGCATACCAAATCTGGACATGCAGAAAGTCTCAAGCCTGATTTCATCAAGTCCTTTTTTTGCCCGATAGGCAATTTTGCTTCAGATGGGAATGAGTTGATGATAGCCAAGTCTTTTGCCGTGCCTGTGGTCAAATTCATCCTTTGGTAATCAAACATGGCCAGCTGGAAAATCCCTAAAAATAGAGGTTGCACTAATTACCGTTATACCTGGGAAAATCATCTGTATATATATAAACGATTATAAACGTATATGTATGTATATATATATATATATCCAAAAGGAAGGATTTTCCATTGACATGTTACCGGAGGTAATGAATTCATTGTCACAATGCAGGACCGGGCTCAAGCGTTGGATTTGCTCAACCTGACTGTGGTTAACCGGGATCCACGATGGTTGCCCCTGCGTTTGCAGGACAACATACTTAAGTCGAGAGACATGAGGTTGGAATTTCCAGCTTTCTCTCGGCGCAGTTGGAGTGAAACGAATTGGTCCCTTTTCTTCCACAGAAAGCCATGGCCATGGCTCAAAGGTCGTAGTGGGCAACATCGCAGGAATTGGAACGATATCAACTATCAACTGTATGGAATGAAAACTGGTGGTAGATATGAACCCCCAAAAAATGACGCTGTTCATGTGGGCTGCCAAATGGTTGTAGTCGACGAATCCAAACCATAATGCTCCCAACATCCTCACGGTCATCTGGATAACCGGCAGCACAAGAGATATCAAGCATGTCTCCAGGTCAGACTCAACATGTTGTTTTTTCCCCCAAGTCGGTGTTTTGCCGCATGTTCCAGAAAATGTCAGTTAAGTTTCACCCCATTACTAGCTCGATATAATATGTACATATATATATATATATATCCATCTATCTATCTATCTATCTATCTAGCTATCTATCTATCTAGCTATCTATCTACCTATCTATCTATCTAGCTATCTATCTATCTATCTATCTAGCTATCTATCTACCTATCTGTCTACCATAAGCCAAATCGTTGAACTAGTTGTTTCAACCGACTTCGCTGAGGATTGGGGGCATCAGCAGGCTTAGAGGCGGACTTTGGGCGAGCCATGGCGAAATCGCCCTCCATACTTGAAACATTATCCCAGGAATCGTATATATGATAGGCCTAGTTAAGTCCCCCTTCAGTTATTCCCATTTAAATAGGTCATAACTAGGGAATCACTGAAATCTTCCCTAATAGGTCATAACTATAGTAACTATAGGGAATAACTATGGATCATTCTTGTTATATTTACAGTAAATCCCTTGCCGTTTGAGCCATGGCCACCGATCACGAAATCGCCAGTGAAACTCCTCAGCCCCGGTACGGGAAATCCGCGAAGGTTTGGTGATGAATTTCTGTGGCCGACTGAACGTATACCCTCTGGTAAACTAACTATGGAAAATCACTATTTTTAATGGGTAAATCCACTATTTCTATGGAAAATTACAATTTTTACCCATTAAACTATCATAACTATGGAAAATTACAATTTTTAGTGGGTAAATGCACTATTTCGACTGGGCCATTTTCAATAGCTATGTTAGTTTAGCAGAGGGTAATCTCTTCCCCCTAATATTAAGCACGCCCCAGAAATCATGGTGGACGTAGGGGATGAAACCACATATTTGGGACCATAGAATGAGGGGTGTTGAATATAATGGGTGATGAGATTCAACATAGTCCAACATTGGCATAGCCCTAGCCTGAGATTAAATACCGGTATGGATCAAGTGAATGTCCAATTCAATGTCAGATGTTATGTCAGATGTTCCTCCATATTCATGGCAAAATCTGTGCCAATTCACCAGCCATTTTCTCTGAGATCACCCGAAATGTAGATCCGAATGCCCCAAACAGTACAATCAGGAAGTGGGTAAGAGCTATGCTATGTTGTAACCCAGTTATATGATATATGGCTATACGTGTCATTTTCTGACGCTGTGATATGAAGATTTTTTTTTTTTCTATTAATGTTAAGTACCCCCAAATCGAAACCATGGTACAATGCATTGAGCCATTCATTTTTGAGGCCCATATGGGATGTATCATGATGTATCTATACGTGCAATAGTCAAAAAATGGTAGATTGGCTTATGATAATGGGACTCCATAAAAATAAGGCTATAGATAACCATGGGAATCATGGGAAGCCATCTAATGATGGGACGATGAATTATTGGATTACCATGATAAATTCACTGGCCATCTCAGGAACCGATTCATTGGAGGTACCTACCATATCTAAGGCCTATTTTTTCGGCCTAAATTTCAGGTAATATCCCCACAAAATATGGCCAAACATATGGTACTAACGTACCTCCATTTTAGGATCCTGAAGATCTCCCATTGATCAATTGGGATTGATGACCGCCCTCTGGCTGATCCAACTTTTGCAAGGTCACAAGGTGAAGCCAGCAAAACAATGGCCTAGGGTAACTATGCGGTAGATATCTCCAACTAAAAAAAAAAGGTCTATAACCCAACAAAACACAGAACTCAAGAGCATCTTATCTTGTAAAATTAGGGTTTGCCCGGTTTGCCAAACGGACTGCACCATCTGCAAAAATGGCCATCCTCAGTTCCCAGGCCAACTTTAGCGTGACCTGCCAAATGCCGTGTTTGTGTACAGGAAGGGGGGCTGTTGGATAACTACAGCCAAGATTTATGATGAATATATATATATATATACATATATATATATATATACATGTATATGTATGTATATATATATGATATAACCTGGATAGATCTATTGGTTAGATGGGGACCAAAAAACGACTTTAAACTGAGGGGCCTTTTTTTCTCTAGGCCCTGGTCTATTTCAGACTCCAACCCAAGGAAGGGTCAATTCCCCATCGTTGTTTGATCACAACTTGTCAGGGCCTATGTTCGTCTACACCTTGGCAATTCGATAAATCTGAAAATTGTGGAATTTGAGGCTGCCAAAAGGTCATGCCTTTTTCTGGAGTCATTACCCCTTACAAACCCTGGTAGCTTGTTCAACCTCGAATGAAAAACGATGGTTTACCTTTGGACGGGCCCTTGTGGTTCCATGATTTTACGCAGGGGAAACCCGCAGCAAGCAAGGCGGTGCCTTGCTGCAAGGCGGTGCCCCGCAGTGATGGCAATGTTGGTTTATCATGGTTTATCAACCCATTAACTATAGATACATCTGCCATTGAGCCTACAAGCTGGGGCCTCCTATAGATAGCAAAGTTGGCTTCTCACTCGAATAACTAGGGTTTATGGTAAATGTCAGTATATATATAATATAGCTGGAATTTATAAACCAACTTATAGCTGAGGGGCCCCACCTTAAAGTACCTTAACCCACCGTTTAGCAGCTGAATCCATGCGACACACTTTTATCTTGATCTTTGGCTCGCGATTTTGCCAGCCCTTTTGGCCGCAAGGCTGCTGGCCGCAGACAGAGCTGCCATGCCGTTTGGCACGTGCACCCTCACAAGGAGATTCCAATCTCAGAAGATGGACGAATCATTCAAAGAACAATTCACCAACTAATTTGTGCATGTTCTTCTACAGTTGTGGCCCAAAATGCCACTTATAAGATTTGATTTTTGAGTAAGTTAGTCAGCTCCATTTATGGTTTATGGTAGCCAGTCATAACCCTCCCCCAAAAAAAAAACACAATTCCACTGGAATACCCAGCTATTGCAGGGACAAATCCCTACCGATCACCAAGGGAACTATAGTTATAATGTGGTGAAAACAATGCCATGTTTACCATCCCCCAGTCATCACCATGCCTATCACCATGTTTGTAGGTGGTATGGTTACCATTGGTAAAAAATCACATTGTTTGAACTATCATTGTTTATCATCATCATTGTTACCATTTATGACATATCGGGTGATCCCATTGGGTGGTTTATGACATCATTCTCAGCCATTAAATGGGATCACCCAACTGAAGACGAATCCAATCGGCCCCAAGAACCTCATCCTTTCCTCAGAATCTCCATCAAATGTTCCGCAAATTCCTCAGTCAGGCACAGTGACATGGCCCAAGTTATACCAGTTATGTTTGTACTGAAACCACCCCATTTATAGCATGTATAATCCCATAGAAATAACCTGTCATAACTAATAAATGGCCATAACTGCAACCATTTGCACCGCTTTGGCTGGGGAGAAGAAAAAGCCAAAATAGTTGGTAAGCGAAAATGGGGGAATACCCATGAAATGGCATCGGGGAACATGTTTTTTCATCATCAAACCGGATGGTTCTTCCCATTTTTTGCAAATCAAACCCAAAATTACCCATAGGATCCATGGTGCTGCTATATATGGTGATATGGATCAGCATCAACAAAAACCCCCGTCATGTTAGCATTTTTCTACCAGCACCATGGATCCATCATGGGTTATGTATTTTCATAGGGCCAGTGTAAGGCCTATTTCCCACGGGGGAAAAAATTCGACGACCGTCAAATTTTGGGCACGGAAAAACAGCGTGGACGACTCAAGGGACTACGAAGGATCGTGCCCCCAGTTGTAAGTTATAACTTGGTTCATGATCTTGATCAACTATTTCATATGTTTTAAGCGATAAATCGTAGTGAACTGTTAATCTATATATATATATATATATCATAAAACAACTTGGCCCCTAGGCATCCAAGTCTATCCTCAGGATGGTTTCAAGGGATAGCCTTCTCAAGATGGTCTTACCCCCAATCCTATCCTATGTTTGGTCTCGGGCCCCGGGGCCGTTCTGGTGAAGGTTTAGGTTCAGAGCCATTGAGATTTGGGAATGATGACATGGCA
>Ga0126342_10006523_pt1 | contig 20711 bp, 19 predicted proteins | sample Cyp1metagenome_FD_92528 | JGI IMG/M metagenome (GOLD analysis project Ga0126342, IMG submission 92528) | Coral microbial communities from Lord Howe Island, Old Settlement Bay, Australia - Cyphastrea 1 metagenome | ecosystem: Host-associated > Invertebrates > Cnidaria > Coral ...
CGTACCACATGTACCAACCGTACCGTACCAAGAAAACCAAACCTACCAGCCGTACGTACCAGACATGTTTGGATCTTACTTAAGGCCTCTACCACCTATCTTGAACCTAGCTAATATATATATTTATACATATATATATATATATTTATACATATATATATATGTATACACATATTGTAGAGTATATCAGTCAATGAAGGCCTCTCCCTCCTCTTCTCCCTCCTTCTTTTTTGCCGAACCTGGACAACTGCACATCGACCCCCCCAAGATCATGGTCGGACACAATCTCATGGCATGGAGAGTACCTTGATGTACCTTACTACTGGACCCACTTTCACCTGTCTCCACTAGCCTGAAGCTATTATTCACTGCTTCTTCTCCAACTGTGAACACCAAGGGTTCAGTTTCTGAGCAGCCCCTGCGTTTCGTTGTGAGGAAGCTGCTCCTTTTTGCTCCGGCAGCCTGACAAGCACAACCGTCGCCCTCCTACATTTGGAACACAACTTTGGCACGAGGCATTCTGAATTAAGGAGTTTTTGAAAGGCCGGGAATCTTCCGGAATATTTTGCACAGCTTCTATTATATCAAGTTCTACCAAGTCTATACAGCTATACCAAAAATCCATCGGAAAACGCTGGAAACAATATACAGTTGGGGCTCATCAAAGTATTGGCAGAACAACTCTGGGCTTCTCACATTCCGCTTGCCCTCTTCGGCAAGTATGTCCGCCTCCCTGCGCGCTGTGCAGCAAAAACACAGACTGGACTTGTCCTTCTTGATCCGTCAAGAACATCATTTTCAGGGTGCAAGGACATGTGCGCAGGAGCTGTAACAAATGAATCCAAAAGCTTTCACACATACATATAGTCATGAATAGTTATGCATATAATGCATTAACACACGTTTGGCCTCCGTTTCTAGCTTCAGCGCCTCAAAGCAGGATGGCGACCAAAGCGTCCACGATAGACAGGACGATCCTGGGCGTCATGGTGATCTGTCTGCAAAACAGGTGCTATCTTGAACTGTGAGGACAAAATAATGGTTCAATATGGTTCAGTAATATCATTTCCATTCATTTCCCACCAAACATGGCCATACATTGGGGAGAAATGCAAACAGCGTGAGTAAATCTGCCCAGTATCAAGCTGCATCAGGATGACATCTGCAAAGTCATAGGGATCGCTGCCGACCACATAGTCTGGCCAAAAGTTCCTGGCATGAAAAATGGAAAAATGATGAAACATGCCAATACAGGATGTTGATTGATGCTATAAAAATTGATCTGTCAAGTTACCAATGGACCAAGTATTTCGAACAGATTGCAGTGAAGAGTTGCTTTCGCCACCATCAAATAATCGAGGGGTGGACGGATCGCTCTCTTGCACAGTTAAACAGGCTGTTCAAGGGGCTTCAGCCGGCTTCAGTTTGAAACAACCGAATTTCCGAACTTCCAGTCCTCTTCGAGTCTGGGATCGCTTGATTAGCTGGGTGTTCCTGACAGCAAACTACGCCGCAATAACACACACACATGTTATGACAATGTCATGACAGAACATGATAGAAAAAGACGAGCCTTGAAGGAGCCAACGTGTCCCTCAGCTGTTTTTTGTAAGCGCAATAGTCTTCAAACTGGATACAGTCTGTGCCAAGATTAAGAATGCCAGGTGACTTATATGTGCCCTATCTATCACGAACTATTCCTGGTCAGACTTTGAGACATCTGAAATGGTTTGTGAATGTTGAAACAATTTTTGACAATTTGGACTTGACAGTGATCAGCATTCCTTTGCCTCAAGTAATAGATAGCGGCTGAGGACTCTGCAAGCCCTTGCGCACAGCAAGCCACCAGCTTCAAAATGACAGCCTCCACAGGGACTGTGTTGGTCAAGCACATCTGCAGGGTTTTCTGTTAGAACTGGGTACTGGGTATCTTATCCTTCCACGCTCTCGGACGTTCTCGGACGTTCTCGGACCCTTTTTGTCACTTCTTGCGTTCGTTGCGTTCGTATGGGTAGATGATCGCGTCAGGCATTCGAGAGAATGGTGGGCTTGACGCAGCCTGCCCAGCAAAACTCAAAATTGAACCTCATGTTGTGTCATATTATATCATTTCAATTCCATGGCACATACAGCCATTCCAGAAATCCAGTAGACAACAATTGATGATGCTTTCATATTGCTTTCAGATGCTTTCCCTGATTGTGACAGTGTTGTCCCTGAGCAATGAAAAAGCCTTCAAAATGGCCAGCTTCGGTGCATCCCGTTTTACATCCAGGACTGGAACAGCGGCCCAGTGGCGCTGCACAGCGCACCTTATTTGAATGCCGTACTTTGGCTCTTTCTTCACCAGCTTTTTGTCGGTAAGCAGAGTCATACCTTCAGCAGTGACGTGCTATTGTCATGCAAAAATTCATAGCATGTTGCAACATTCCTTCAGTGATGGGCCTCAAATGAAAGCTACCGTGTACTCTGAAGACATGAAAAAACATGATTTTCGCGAAGCGCATAAAACTGTGCATGCAGCTGTGATACTGCTCTTGGACTGGAATGTCCTTGCCGAAAAGCCTCCGGTATGCTAATCGATAGTTGTCAACCTGGCAATCTCAGACTACGCTTCATGAAGGTACGTTGTTTCTTCTCTGCGAGGCATATGCAGGGGCGGCCACATGACACAATAGGATTCCAACATATCATTGAGGCGCCCTGTGATAGGGGACATTGAGGGTATCAAAGGAATGGCAAAAAAAACAAAGTCCAAACGTTCTCATCTCGCAATCTCGTGATATTTCATGAACCTCATGGATTTTTCATTTCGCTTGTGATTGCAAAAGACTCCAAAGAGATGCACCATGGTGCACCTAATGTTAGGGGCTGGCAAGAACTCTGCCCAGGCACACGATAGAGCGACTCACCCACACCTAAAACCACAGGCACATTATACAAAATGTGTTGCTTGCCCTCGAAAATCATGATATTTTATCCATATCATATTGTCATATTATTGTCATGATGTATGAGTACAGTAGGTATCATCACTAGACTGTGGCAAACATATGGCAAACATTCCTTGCATCCTTTTGAGGCAGCGACGGATGAACTTTGGTCGCTTCTTGTCGCCCTTCCTCGGACCTGGCGATTGGCGAGAAAGGCGCTCAAGACGAGATTGATGCATCGACCGCTGTGAACAAAAACAACAGCCAGACCTATAAACATCCTATAAACATCTATAAACTATATCTAACAATTACACTATTGTCTGGACATGTCTGGACATTATCTATAGAATTCTATAGATCTATGATCGGTATCCAGACTTTTTGGTGCGCACAGCGCCAGCACTTCCTGTACTTCAGCAATCTTCAGCAGACCTCCAGCCCACCAGCCGAAAGAGCGGCGCAAGAAATTCGCACAAACTTGAGGCTTTGCCTGAGTTCCAGTCTGGTCCAAAGGCAATACCAATCCATTAAACAACAACATCGCAAGATGCTGCGGTCATACGCTTCGCATTGCGACATGCCACGGAATACCTCACAGCAACAGGTTCTGGCCGAGCTACCCAAATCGCACGTTGAAGTTGCAAGGCCATGGCTGGAACTTCGGAACCACTCACGTTCGCTGTGGCAACGTCGCCACCAGCGTGTCTACAAGCAACCTTTTTGAAACTTCTCTGCTGTTCTCCCAGCAATTCCCATAAGCTTTGCCAGTAGGGAAAAACGCCAAGCTAATATATCCCTGTAATAGCCCTATACCTTGCTTTCTGCTTTAGAATTCCTACTCTTTTTCGTTCATGGTGTTTGTCTTTTGGATTGTAGCTTGAATAATATCGTTCGAAGTGACGACTCTTCTTACATGTATATATATATAATATGTCTTCAGGCTCAATGTCCTACCACGGTTCTGTCTTGTTTTAGAGAAACAGCGCAGCGAATGTGGGATGGATGCTGTCACAGGAAATAGAAGCCTGTGGCCCCCCCCCCGGCGGGACTATTCAGCATCACTGCATCAATCTGCATCACTATGATTGTCTCTTGACTTATTCCCACCATGGCCAGTTTCATCATGCAACGATGATCCTTTCGGCCTCTGGCATCTGCCAGTAGGAGAGCTCACTCGAGTCCTGTGGACAAGTGTCGGACAAGTGGCTTAAATATGCTTAAATATATTACCATCAAATAATATCAAATATCTGAAGAATCGAACTGTCAGGCTCAGGCGATGCAATTTACGCCAATTTTGCTGCCTTCTCGTTTGCTGTGATCAAGTCTTCTTTTCTGATTTCCAAACTCTCCTCAGATTCAGTGCATCAGATTTCAAGTGCATCATTAATCATTAAATCATCTTCACAACTGGCAGCCGCAAATATTCATAAGACTCTGCAAGTCCTGCATGCAAAGAAAGGACAAGAAAGGAGAGAACGGCTATAGCAGTTCCAAGCCGGGGATCAACAACGCTCTTTGTGGCACCGCCATAGTGGAATTGATTCAGGAAGTTGTCCAGCTCCCGTCGGGCCCTCAATGCATCGAAGACCAGTTGGAGGAAGGTCTTGCCAATGTACATGTGATGCTTGATTGCTTTCTTGTGGTACCTGGCGACATTGGCATAGAATGCATAGATTTTACATGATTTTACTATAATAATATTCTTCGATTAGGTGATGAAGATGCAATTTCCATGGATTCACCTAAGCAATCCTAAGCTTCGAAGCAAAGCATCCAATCCTTGACCTGGACTCCCGCGCACGCGGCGATCACCGCGCGGCGCTCAGCCACAGGGATGCGCTGACTCGAGAAGTCCACTACCAGTTTCCATTTGCTGCTCACACTGGCCTGCCAGATGCCAAAGGATGCCAGAGGATGTACTGGCCGAAGTTCCACTGAATTTTGGTCGCAAAATGTTGCATAACTGAAGACTGAGACAATAGCTCCTTTGATCAAACATTTATAGATCATTGAGCTGTTACGATTTTGAGTTCACAGGATGATGTGTTAACATGTATCTCAGTGGCCCAAATTATATTCAACTACGGGCGACGCAGTCAGGTCGATCTGGAGCCATACACACGAAACTGAGTCAACACTGAGAAAAGATGAGAAAAGTCCTTCAGCGGATACTTTAATATCAACACACCCTGGTGGCCAAAGCGCGAGGGAAATATGGCTCATATCATGAGATATCATGAGTGTATGGTACAGTATGTATATGGTATGTATGTGATATTTTGACGAAGAATTTGCGAAACTCGTCTGGCCTCCAGTGCTGCTTGCAAAATTCGCCGCTTCCTGAGGGATAAAAACCCAAAGTCAAAGAGCAATTTCATGATTTCTGGACTACCAGCGACCGAGCTCAACCTCAGGCCTATTCTGTGAGAGTCATATCGCAACGGCCGAAACTGTCAAAGTTTCAATTTGCGACTGCCTCTTGAAAGCAAAGCTGTGAAACCAGGATGAGGACCCCTTGAAGCAACTTTTCTTTGTGGCAAGGAGAATCGGATCAATACTACAAGGTGTGCCTGTCTGCCAAGGTGGCAGTTCTCCTTCGGCGATCTTTTCCAAGTACCAGTAATCGAAGTACTCACGATGATTCAGAACATCTATAGTATATCATCTACAGTATATATTATATACTAGTAACTAGTGATTGTGAGGTTGATCAACGGGATTTCAAGAAGCAGGGATCTTTTCCTGCCAATTTGGCACAAAGACGAATCAACTTGGCATGGAGAAAGCGTGGCCACGCACGCACAGATTGAACATTTTTGGAAAGTGAGCAGTGGGTCAAATCAGATGATTAGGGCTACAGGAACGCCATTGTCCTTTTTTTTTTTTTTTACGATCTTTGACTTAGTTTTTTTTTACCCGACAACCAAACCTAGATCCCAACAGTGAATGTGTTAAAACCCTTTGCGATATTCTGCCCACTGCTCGTGCGAAAGGATACGTATGTTATCCAAAGGGTCTAGGATTGGAATGCCTAGAAGGATTGCAGGATCCTCTCAGCAATCCTTCTCTAGCCATGAGTTAAAGTGGTGCACCCAGCAGGCCTGTGACCCTGCGAGGTGCTTGGCTCCCCTGGGAGAGATTCATTAGCAACTCACCGGTGTTGAGATCAGCTGGTCTCGCAGAGATATGGTGACTGGCATAGCACAGGCGAATATGGTGATTGGCAATCACTGGTGTGAGATGCCAGCGATTCCACCTCACTTGTGCCGAGGATTTCCCCATCAAGTGAAGTGACCCTTGTGCTTCTCTGTGCTCCTTTGGTGCTGTCCCGAGTCATAACGCTTGCTTTCACCCGAACAGAATCATCAACTTCAAGCGACTTAACGCGTTGACTTCTCAGGATCTTGGATCCGAACTTTTCTTCACGAGGAACCATCAAAGATGCCCCAAAGTTCTGGCTGTTCTGGCCACTTTGGCGGGTCATGCTGGCGTCGCTTCCCATGGCGACGGAGTCACCGAATCTAGAAATTGATTGGCACCAGCGGCATTGAGCCAAGCCCTGTAGCGGAGCATAGGGAAAAATCTTACTCAGCTTGGATGCTTCTCTCCCCTATTTTTGCACAGCAAATACAGTTGCTTCGGAAACTGAGGAGTGCGCGATTTCACTTTTGACCTGTCGCCACTGAACTCCAAATGCATTGAATGTCAGTAGAGCTCCCAAAACATGAACAGTTCATTGCCGTTTCAGGGGGCTAATCTATGATCATACTGCTACAAGCAACTTCCTTTGAGCTGCAAAACCTTCAAACATGACTACTTGTACATCTCCCTTTGGGGACTACTGCCCCGCCAGCAACATCCCCGGAACAAAGATCTCTATATTTTGAAGAAAGTATTCCCAGCATTTGCGCTGTATGTACTCTCAGTTGGTAGTTTTGGGACACTAATTTGAGGACACCATAAAGTCATTGAGCTGGAAAACGTGATCATATTTCTGCCACTGTCATTCTTTTCGTCTTGGGGGAGGTGAAGAAAGCAATTGAATTGAGGCATGGTATATAGTTTCGCACCAGTGAAGGAACCATTTCTCTAGAGCATTCCAATTTCTATCTGTTGAAGATACGGCCAGGAAAGTGGAAAGCAGCATGGTTTGGGAACGATTTGGGGATTCTGCTCCAATCATCGAATCCAAAGCACAGGTGAAAAGCATGGCGGGCACACGTCTTTTCTTTTTCCTGAAACATTCAGAAGTCTGAGACTATGTGAACAGTCTTTTATTGCTCATTGACTCATGGTTCAAGGCTGACCAGGCCTGCATAGCTTTTTGTGCACGGAACTGCGCATGAGCTGAAAGATGCATGTCCTTCCAACAGACTCAAGCTAGCTGTCTGAGTGACAAGAATCGCTTCCGTTTTCGTTGAGTTCTTCCTCAAATGCTGGTCCTCAATTCTGCACCACTCCTTCTCAATCACATGGCCTCGGCAATTTCTTTGCATGGAAATCACTTGGAATCATCTTGCTGCCTCTCACTGTGAATAGAATACTTTGGCGACGATTGAAACCACACCATGTGTTTCCAAAATCTTGGAAAGTACAATAGTGGCATACATATGGATTAGAGACGTTTAGTGACTATTTCCAGAAGCGCCATTGCCGATTGAGGACAGTGTTTGCCTTGTGCATCATTGGTGCCATCCCAAGATGGCGTCGTTTGGTAAACCCAAACATCAACAATCCCCAAAAAATCACAATCAATTGATGGGTACTAGACACCGTCCCCAAATGGTATGGTTTATGGCATTGGCTTTACCACAGTGTATAATTCATTGTTCACTGTTAGCCAATCATTATCCCATCATTTCACCATTATCCCATTTTTAGCCATTATTAACCATTGGGTTATCCCATGAAATAATAGATTGGGTTTATCCAAAAAAGATTGGGTTATCCCATGAATTATCCCATGATAAATCATTATCCCATTGGGTTTATCATGGTTTATCATATAGATTTTGAGCCATACCAAATTTGCCCACGTGGCCACGAATTCATCGCCATTGGCTCCGGACAACGTCGACGTTTCATGGCCAAATATTCCCGCACGGTGCTTTGAATGGTCTGGCACAACACTGGCATTTATATATATATAAACATTGCAATATATCTATGCATAATATGCATATATATATACATGTAACAATCTATATAGATCTATATAGTATATATATATATATATAATATCACTGCCCTTTTAAGGGGGGGACGTACCCAAATTGCAAGACACAATTTAGACGTTTTTGAGGGAGGGGGGGCTGGTAAATGTCAGCAAACATTTATTTTTCTAACTGCGTTCTATTTGCAAGATTTCGTTTTTGTAGGTCCCCTCACTCTTTACGGGATTTCATTTATTTGCTTTAAAAACTCAGGGGGGGCGTTCAAAATGTCCGATTGCATTTTTGAAAAAATGCAAGAAAATGAAAAACAAATGTAAAATGGTCGTGTGAGTGTCTGCAAATAGCTGCAGAATTGCAGAAAATCAAAAATGCAAACTGAAAGTTAGTAGGACCCCAATTGCTTGGTATTTCCAATATATTCTACACTTTTTCTGCACCTTTTTTTATCATTTCCACATGTAACATAGAGGTATAGAAGGTATATTCCTTGCAAATTACGGGAAACTCCTTGAACTTCAAATAAATGTAAAATTAGATGTTGAAGGTATTCAAATTTACCTCCTACCTATGGAAAAAAACAATAGAATACAAATAAAGATCTCAAATGGACCTCAAATGAACCTCTATGGGGTCCCATAATAAACCCCCTTTATGTACCTACATGATCGAACTTAAACACCCTTCTGCCACGGTTCCTATCTAGCCCCCTTATGACCCTCCAACCATAATATAATAACATCTACACATGTGTAATTCTGCTTCTGAAAGGAATTGTGGAACTTGAGGTGTAGGATGGTTACATTTTTCTATCTTGGCTTTACCTTCTTTTTCGAGCACTTTCTGCAAGGAAGTATGGACCTTATGTATAGAAAGGTTTAAATCTTACATTTACCTTCTTTTTTAAGCACTTTCTGCCAGGAATTATAGGCCTCAGGTGTAGGATGGTTACATTTTTTTATCTTAGTTTTACCTTCTTTTTCGAACACTTTCTGCAAGGAACTATGGACCTCAGACATAGGTTGATTACATCCCCACAAAGACACCTCACAAACAGTTTACAAACTGCTTGCGGACATTTGACAATTTTTACCTTCCCCCCCCTTTCAGTAGAGTCCGGGGGGGATGCGGAGGGGGTTACGGGGTGACGTATCTCTTCCGGACTTTCAACCCCCCCAAAAGTAAATCTTCCGAGGCACGGTTGTTGACGTAGGAGGGGTCAAAAAAAACATATAGCCTTCCCCATCGGGAAAAAATACGAAGGGGTCAAAATTGTTGCTTACATTTTTTGAACGTCCCCCATGCTTACACCCACGAAAAGGGTGGTGATTATTATTATATAATATCACCACCGTTTTAAGGTGGGGGGACGTACCCCAAATGTAAGCTACATTTCTCAAGGATTTCAAGGTGTTTTTGAGGGAAGCCTTGAACATGTAAGCTTACATTTTGAAGGTATTTTGAAGACCCTCCCCACAAAAACGACACCTGGGGGACGTTCAGCGACCAATTTTACATGTAAGGGGGGGGGTCCCAAAAAATGTATCTTACATTTTGGTATGGGCCCCCCTGAAAAGTAGCCTTAAAGTTTTAAAGGGGTGGTGATAGTATAATTACAGTATAATTTAATACACAGTAATATGTGCATATTACTTTTCTCTATATATATATAGAGTGATGTGCCAATCAGACCTAATGGGCAAAGGATATCCGGAACTCATGCCAGAATGGGAGTGCAACATCTTGGGCGTGGATTCAGCATTAAAAGAAATGTGTTTCACACTGTTTCATACAGAGCGGACAGATATGATTCCCTACCTTTATCCGCGCATTCCGCACAGACAGCTTCAACATGCTTCAACATGCTAACACGCTGCAACATCTGCACTTCCTGATATCGACGGCACCACAGCTGAGCGCACCCTGACGTTGTTCATGAATTGCTTTAGAGCCCCACGGATGCGCACCCATTCGCCGAGCTGGCGCAATAGAACCTGGAAGGCTTCCATAGGTTTCGTATGGTTTCGTAGCTGTGGGTGCAATGAGTAGTAAACATAGCTTTGAAATGCTTTGAATGAGGATAACAAACAAGTTCTGAGAAGTTCTGCTTTTAACTTCTAATCATTCACAGAAAATGATGAGTGCAGAAGTGTCTTCTTGGCAGACTAACTCTTGGAGCCACTGAACATTCAGCTGTGCAATGTGATGCAATGTGCTTCATTAATCTTCATTACTTCTCCCAGGCATTGGCAAGGCATTGGCCACTTTCCACCCGAGCAAATTTGGAGCAGCGAATCTCCCAGGCGCACCAAACACGTGTCCACAGACCGATCCAAACGTTGTTTTCTGAAGAGGAGCTTCAGCCACTGGCAATTTCGAAGTGTGGCACTTGCAACATGAGATACTGCTATTGATGAACGCACACATGGTAATCTGAGAAATATGGAAAATGGCTGAATACATCCGAATAAAGATCTGCAACACCAGACCTACGGTTTGGATCGGTTTGGTCCAGTCTCTTCAGTCATCTTCAGTCTCTTCCACTTTCCGACACTGTCAAGCAACTTCCACACAAATTCTGGCCATGACTGCCTCGAAAACGGGTATGACAAGATATGACAGGTGTCAGTGCCTGCACGCAAGCGCGGAGACATACCCAACGAGTCCTGATCTTCCTCATCCGCTCCTCAGTGGATCTATGTGCACCTTGCACCACCTTGCACCACCTTGCACCACCTTGCACCACCTTGCACCCAACAAGACTCCCTGAGGTTCGAGGTCCAGGGAAACAAACTTTCCTGGCTGCGCTTCTTTTACATGGAGTTTTAAGATGTTTTATAAGTTTTAAGTGATTACTTCCCACAACTCCCAAGCTTGCAGTATGTTCTTTCACTACTCTCCAGTGTCGTCATAAAAGCCCCGGCAAACACCTGAATCCTTGAAGGCCCCCAGCTCCCAGCGACAGCTGTCAATCCTCAGTGAACCCAGGGCCATGGCCAGCTGCTTGCGGAGTTCATTCTTGAGCTCCGTATTTGGCCTGGCGCAGAAAATGATCTTTCTACACAGAACTTCTCAAAGAGTACCATGTGGTGACCTAAGAATTCTTGTTCCATAGATTTCCATCAATTTCGGTGACTCTGCGGGCTCAAGATACTTTTTGGGATTTGAATGCTCCACACCGGCGAACGGCATCCACGTATTATCCACATGAGATAAACGCGCGTAAACATGCTACTTCAATCAAACAAATCTGAGCACTCTCATTCACGGGTCAGGTGATTCATGTCTGACTCTTCAGTGCAGGTCTGCTGAAAAACACTGCCTCGCGGAAGTGCGTCTGCCCTGCCAAGTCAGATCTCATCCGGAAACAACTCACACACACACACAGTCCTAGAAGTGCGCAAGCAAACAAGATATAACAAAAATTAACAAAATTGTTTCCATATTGTTTCTTTATGGTTAGCGTCTCCTTTTACACCCTTTTACATTTAAATAATCAGCTGCTCACCAAGATCGTGCCTTTCCAAAGGCAGCAGGTGACAAACTGTTGACTGTCCTGGACAGGAGCCAGGCCAAGAGCCCTGACATTACCACAGCACAGCGGCTTTTCATCTTTTCATCGCGTTATCCACATTTCCTCCATTCCCTACTTTGCTGGTAGCTCAGCATTAAAAACGGCTCCTGATTTCCAGGTAGCTTGAAATGGCACCAATACATCCAAGGCTCCCCCAGCTGCTGACTCATGTGGTTCCTCATGTGGTTCTGTGACTTGGTGTGACCTAATCCTGACCTCTGCGGCTCTCCGCTCCTCTTTGACTGCAGCTTCTTCTTGCCTGTGGGCGTGGGCCTTTCCTGGTGCTGGCAGTGGCAGCAAGTCAACTTCTTCGAATTTCTAAGAACCCCTAAGAATCCTCATGCTGAACCGTTCACCTTCTTTGACGAAGTGCGATTCATGCAGCGGTCAAGAGCCAAAAAATGCATAAACTATCTTCACGAACATTCATCCCTATCTCCTCGCGTCTGAACTGGTCCTTCATCCTAACATAGCTGGTTCAGTTTCCTGTACAATACAACTTGCAGAGGAATTGGATCAACATGATCAACAATCATAAATTTTTCCATCGACTTCTCCATGCCCAATTGCTGCCCACGAGTTGCCTCGCTACTTCGCCGACTGCTGTTGAAGCTGCCTCGCCGGCTAGCAGCCTGGACGGCAAAGATCATGGGGATAAGGTCTAGCGCTGGGCAACACCAGGACAGCCCTCAAAACTACAGGAAACATGATGGGTCCCCAAACACTAAACACGTCTAAACACTGTAATACCATGTACCATATTGTACCATGAAATACTCTGCGGTGGATTCTGACAGGTAGCCTCTATGCCTGACAATGCCTGACATTCAGCATGTGACAGCCAATGACCTCCGAGCCGTTCCAGTCACTTTCGCTGTCGGAGTCAAGAAGTAGAGACACTTCTGGTGAACTTCCGGCCTCATATCCGACAGAAAAAAATCATCTCTCCGTTGGAACATGTTGGAACGCAATGCAGCTGCTTTAGCTATTGAAAATGGCCATTTATAGTGCATTTTCCCATTAAAAATGGTGATTTTCCTTCCCAACAGCAATTCCTAGAACTTTTCAAATGTTCAGGATCACTCTGGCATTCCGACGCTGGCCAATCCCCATGCGCGACACAAATATTCAGGGCACTCACTCCTGCAACTTGCCAAGTATGTCAACGAATATAAACCAATAATGAGCAGATGAGCAGACTAGACGGTCAGGAAATGTCAGGATTTGCTCTATTGGCCCTTAGATCCTTAGGTTCTGTCCTCAATTTCTACTGAAATCTGATTCTGGAGAGATCAACTTCAAGATTCCGTTTGGAAGAAAAAGATCAAACCAAACTAAATCTCTGAGGGTGCGCTTCAGGAAGAAATGAAACGATGAAGACACTGCTCGAAGAAAAACAGAAATACCATATTCAATATTATTCAATTATTTATATTATATTATATTTAGAAAATTTTAGAAACATCAAAACCATACAAAAAACATTGGGAGAAACATGCATCAAATGAATATTTAGAACCGCCGCAAAACCACTTCTCACAACTCTATAGGCTCCATTCTCAGAGATTGGGTCGATCTTCTGGTCACCCAGAAACTTGAAACAACTAATGCAAGATATTGCAAGATACTGTAAGCCTTTAAGATCCTTTAAGTATCTTTAAGTATCTTAAAATCTTAAAAGGTTTTTCGAGTATCATCGATATCACATTACCGTTTTTCGAGTATCATCGATATCACATTACCGATAACAAAACGTCAATAGTGACCGGCTCATGGAACAGCCAATGTTGTGACAGTCCTCATATTGAGCAGCCTCCTCCTCATCTTACGCGCCTTGCCGTCCAAAACGCGTATGACCAATGTACCGCAAAATCCGTAAATCTTGTTGTGTGCTCAACCAAGGTGTTTTTAGCTCTTCAATCAGCCAGAATCTTCTGTCACAGCTTACTATGCAAGCATATCTAAACAGTGTCCAGCCAAAACCAGTTTGTAATTTCACCACACATACTACATGTCTAAGGCCACTGCAATAAGATCATCTCGCTGTGCTTTTGCTTTGGCCAAGCGGTCCTCTGCACAGCTCATCTTGCAAACAGAAACAACCTGTGCCGTCAGTGTTGAACTATAGTGAACTAGTAGACACTGCCTGAAGACTCTGCATGATAACTGTGCGGCTTCTGCTTCCGGCCATATCATCTATATCTTCATACGCAGGTAGCCTACCAAATGCAACAACTGTTTTTTTCGGTTTTGAAGTTTTGCTTTTTGATTTTCCATGTGGTTTCTTTTTTTTTGCTTTTTTTTTTCAAGTTTAAAAAACATTAGAACTAAGGGGAGAGGTGAACATAATGATAACTCATGATAACTCACTCACTCACTCGCAGCGGACAGATCCATCAATCCAAGCTGAGCAGAGAGCCTCTTTCAGACCGTGTATAACAACTGATAACAACTGGTAACAACTGATTTCATCACATTTCATCACATTTCATCACATTTCATCAGATTTCATCACATTTCATCACCATTCCAACAAATAGAAGGCTTTGACTTTGAGCTTTGAGTGTCTCAAGGCGAGGAGCTGTCCTCCAAAGTGAAGCCGTCCAGCAAGGAACTGGCTGAAAACCATTTGTACTGGCATCGCAGGAGGATCATCATGGTTAACATTCGCTTTAAACATACACCGTTTAGACATGTTTTATAGACATGTTTACACTTACACTGTCTGTATTTTCATGTATTTTCTTATGCTCTCTTTAGTTCTGGCGTTCGGATGTACGACTCGCTGCCACTATAGGTGGCACATAATAATGGTCTTACGAACGGTCCACGTAGCAAAACACAGCAGCATATTTGACGGATTTTGACGGTATGGCACTCCCCTGTTCAGCAGCGCAGCCGTATCACCTCGTTAAGACCCGCAAAGCTGCAACCTTGATTGAAGCAAAGTTTGGTTAGGCTCTTGTGCAATGACATGGAGTGACACGACATTCATCATATTCATCTTAAATTTGTGACCAAAACCAATGAGACGCATTGAATGTCAACTGAACCGCTGAAGCAAGGTACTCAAGAAGAGATTTTGAATAACGTGACCAAATTATATATACTTTAATAAGGGCAGGCCGTACCAGCCAGTAGATATCGGTAAATACTGAACATTACGAACATTACTGACCTTCGCGTCACACAGCCTTCAGACATTTGAGACATTTGAGACTAAGGCGACTGAGGCGACTGAGGCATCAGCTTGCCATCGACTCCTTCATGTCGACTTCCCGGCGCCGGCGCAGCTGTAGCAACTCCGAGGCCTTGGGCAAAGGGGGACGTGGACACCGTGGAGGGGTAGACATGGCTAGATGGCTAGACACAAAGGCTTTTACGGGAAGCACACTTTATTGAACTTATCGAAAAAACATGAAGAATCAGTCAAAATATTCAAACTGCAAAGGTTCGGTGAATTATGAGATGTGTGAGACAGGCTGCAGAACTCCTGTGGATTCTTGTCACATTCTCATCTGCTCTCGATTTAATTCTGGAAATGGTGTGGAAGTAGAAACTAAAGGCAGGAGCAAATAAACAAAGTGAAGTTTCTGCAGCTGCTACAGCTCTTTTGCAAGTCACTGTGCTGCCATTGAAGATTGTGGTTTCAGAGCGCCCGCAGAGTAATGGCTGTCCTACAGGGCTCCGCGCTTTCGAGGCAATCACTCGCTGAAAATAATGAATTCCCTAATTGCTTCGGCTTCTGAGCGGCTTCTGCATTTCAAAAAATAACCCTGCAAGGGTGCTAGCATTCTTAGCTGCACTGCTGGGCGAGAACAAATTTGCACTTCTGTTCGCAACGATTCGCAACCAGTTGCTGTTAATGAGTTGCACCAGTGTCTGCTGGGTTTTCACAGCCAGCAGAGCTGTCAGACTATGATAGCATCCTTACCTGCTACAAAGGTGTTAAAGTTCGCTTTAGAAAAAACCACTGAACTTGAACCAAAAGTGATAGTCTTTCACAAGCGGATGCTACATGAAAGTCTGAGCCATGCTCAGGCCTGACAATATGCACACGAACCCTTCTGCTGCCTACAAGTCACCAAGTTTCAACTATCCGATCATGAGTTTTGCACGACCGGTCAAAAACATGAGTTGCAGTGACACGGCGTCTTTACAAAATCCGGAAATGCTCATCACTTCTCATACACCAGGCATGTATCACGCTAGTGAGTGAAATCAAAGGATCTACCACCCACAGAGGAAGATACGGCAGAATGCATCATGTCGCTGATCCGTGCGTCAACATTGAAATCAAGTTGACAAGTTTGGTAGTGGTATCAGCATCCACATGACTCCCGTACATGTGCGATAGCACCAGTGAGGCAGCCTCAGCAATGGTACACTTGGCTGTGTTGATCACAGGAAAGCCTGCAAAGTTCCTGGTGTATAGCATCTTGACCCAATCCAATTCCTTGCGGATGTTGGCTAGGCCTGCATAATTTGAAGAAGCCATTCCCAATCGCTTCATTCTATCTCGTCGGATGTTTTGAAGGGCAGCAGCTTCTGTGGTCAACAATGCAAGCTTGGAGCGCTTAATGCGGAATAGATCTTGGGGTATATCTTCCCCCTGAACCAAAGGATAGTTGGCAGCCCTCAAACCCAACTTGGCAAGAAACTTAGCCAAAGTTGTTTTTCCAGTCCGAGAAGGACCAACTAGAACCACATCAGCATCCTCCCAAAGATGAGGTTTGACTCCATCATCTGCTAGCTCTGCAAAGTCAGTCGCCTCTTTCACTGCGGATTGCAGCTGTGCGACAAGTTTCTTGGACTCTTCACTGGCAGCACTGAGCGGCAACGCTGACAAAGCAAGGTTCAGCACGGACAGTCCTGACATAGTCTCAAAAATCTCGTCCTCACATGCGACTGTGTCGACCTTCACTTCCTTCAGTTCCTTCAGTTGACTTCGCCGACGCAAACGCAAGGAAAAAGACTGCCGCGTCCAAGACTTGGAGGCAACAAATAAAGCGAACAAAGGTCGACCAGGTCGGCGTGAAAGAAAGGCTTCGGTTCCGCGGGCTCCATGTGCTTTGGGAGCAAGTTTGGGCCAACGTAGGAATCCATTAGAGCGAAGCGCGGGATCCATCTTTGAAAAACGTCAAATGTTGAAACCTTTAAGTCATGGCTCTCTTTGTTTTGAGCCTCGAGCCTGAGAGCCGGATGTGACAAATACACTCGTTGCCGTCCATGGTTTCAATCTTGAAGACATGTTTCAAGGACGTGAGCTTTACTGGAAAAACACAATGATTCTGAAAATCATCTTACATTCTTAGCCATGTGCAATCAAACCATTTCACAAGACACCTCAAATATCGTCAAATCCATGTGCTTTGCTATGCAGATCTTCTTGGTGGCCAACATTCTGGTGATGCCCAAGGCCTTCGCAGCTTCGCCTTCAGTGGGTTTGTCATGCCATGCAGAAGCTCCCCTACCTACCTCCAGCAATGATTGCCGTGGCGAATGGATATTTTACTGAGAATGCCCAAAACCTGAAAAAAACAATATATAAGTCTGATTGAACCCAAAGTTGCAACTGTGACTGCCCATACTGCCATCATGTTGAAAGCATATCGGCTTCCAAGTGATTTGCTGGATCTTCTTGATGTCAACCACCGGCACTGGCTCCTTGGGGCCAAAGATCCAACGCAGTGCCAAGAGATTCCATTACGACGGGTCTGAAGGACCTTGCATCAATGGATGAAGTTTGGCTCATTGCCTGTTTCATTTTAGAGGGCTGGACACAGGGGAGGTCCTTGTTGCCAGTACCACATCCTGGTGCATGGAATGGTACAAGTGGGATGTCCTGCTCACCCAGGATGCACAAGCAAGTCCACTTCTCTTGACAAATCGACATATATCGACATGATCTACACATGTAAATAAATGGAAGATAGTTCAAAATCATTCAAACAGATGTCGAACATGTTGAAATGAAACAAGCCTTGGCTAAAAGCGCAGCCAGCTCTAGTGCGGGGTCGCGGGGGAAAACAGATTCATATGGCAAAAGCACATCATGTAATCCAGCTCTGTGCGTTCTGCACACCTGTGGCAGGTCACCGGTGGCTTCAATGTCTGACACTGTCCTGGGATCTCCTCCTCATGGATAGATCTGCATTTGGCACCTGTTTTGTCAAGCGCAGGCCCATCAAGAACTCCCAGTTTACATGGACACATGGAAATCATTATCAGATCATCTCATCTTTACCAAAGATATTGTTAGGTGCACAATGCAGGGCTTTCCTTGGTCTAGTCACAAATGGTTTGAAAAGACTGGATCTCCAATGCTGACCTTTGCCAGTGTTTCAAGCATCTCCTGCTTCTCCCTTCTTCCTCTCTCAATCTTGAAGGCCACCTCGCAACCGGTCGTGTGATGTCGCATAGCTCAGTCACCCATTCCAAAATTGACAACAGCCACCATCACAGCAGCTTATCCCGTGCTTGTTCCACAAAAGAAAAACACCATGGACGACTTGTCACGAAACACGCTTGCGATGTGCCAAGACACCTTTCTGCTCGGATCTCTGGCCATTTGCTCCTGACATGCGATATGCTGTGGGTTCCTCGCCAACAGCGCGTTGCAACGAAAAGTGGACAGCACACCTTCTTCCTGGTACGACGGAGCTCGGCCTTGCACAGAGTCTCGCTAGACAATAACAAACAGCTGTGGCTGTGATCTGATCCAAGAGTGCCTCAAAATAATCTACAATCTTCATATTATCTTCATCAATCTTTCAAAAAGGATGAACTCTAAAGACTCTAAATACTAAACACATATATAATATATAAATACATATAAATACATAGTTGTGTCGAAGTGGATCAAGTTGAATCATGTTGGATCTTGACTGGCCTCCTTTTCGCGTTTTGCTGCCTCCAACTTGAGCATTCGTGCATCACCTGGCTGGCCAAAAAGACAAGTGTAGAATCAAGGCCAACAGAGTGTGCGCAGGAAACCTTGAAGCACTAAAACATCTAAACAATCCAAGCCAAGAACGCGTAGATGAACTGATATGAGTTGATTAATCAAAATGGACGTGAATAATTTTGTCAACGGAGGAAGCTCAGCATCAGCGAAAGCAGCTTCATGGTAACAGCAGAACTTGTTTGATTCGATGGTTTGCATCAAAAGGAGACGGACATTGTGTGAAATTCTGTTGCAAATACCAACAGCAAGCATCTGGCCGGTTCATGATGTTTTGGCAAACCCAACTCAAAGATCATTGTGAGGCAAGTGTCACAGCCGCGCGACATTGGGACCCTTGGGACCCTGACTCTTCTGAAGATGATCAAAGCGGATCAGTTTTGACAAATCCTGCAATAAGAGAATGGCAGAATGGCAATAACTTCTCCCATATGATACTAGTATTACTAGTACAATACAAGCTGTCGAAAAGCAAGTGACTTTAAGTGATGCGAGTATCCACAATATCATCTCAAAGTCTACAGCACATGGCAGTCTGCAATACAATCTGATTTACAGATTCAGGTGTGACATAAGTATACGATACTATATGATACTATATGTACAGATTGCATAGTGGCTTTGTTTCATTTCCACCATCCCCGATCTAAGGCACAAGGACCGCAAGGAATCAGTCTCACGATGTCTCCCAAAGCAATAACCTTTCTATACGACATAATCAACACATATCAACACAATACAACACATATAGCTGATCATATTATCAACATTTATCAACAAGACTTAACGATGATCATCAAGGATCCACCATAACTATCTTGCTGTCTTCCTTGCGAGGCTAGGGCCCGTCCTCAATGGCATTGGTCAGGTGAGCAACCTGGTCAGCTCTCATCTCTGTGCTTTCTGAGTTCCAACATCTACAATACATCTACCATCATCTACCGCATAAAATGAATCACTCGAGATTATTTAAGTAAGTTTAAGACACGTAGTCTAAGTATATTTCGATGGCTGACAACCATTTACCAGGTGATCCAAAGATCAAATGAGCATCTGGCGTCATCAGCGAAGTTCTCTTCGTTCATAAGGTAATTCTGGGCCTCTGCATGATCAGCCCCCAAACATGTTCTAGCTTCTAGCGTCCCAAGAATTTCAACAGCGATTTGTACTTTAGAATGACAGTTGTGAAAACAGGTGAGTTTTCTTTGCCCACTGCTCAGAGCGATGGCTGGTGGGTTTGCAAACTCAAACCTAGACCTAGCGCTGTCGGAATATAAGCAACTGCAGAATCTGTAAAAATGATCAAAACATAATAAAACATAATTCAACCTCTGGACTTCACTCGAATTCTTGATCTAGACTTCTCCATATGATTGAATTCCAAGCCCACTTCAACCCACTTCAACTGCCTCTGCTTCTACTTCTGGCCTTATCTGCTTCAAGCTATGCTCAAAAGAACCGTGTGAGGCAAATTTCTGTAAACATGTTTTTTTCGATGCAGCTTCCGGTGATTTACATGTACAAAATATATCAACATGTGTGAATAATTCTTTGAAACCGTCAGCAGTCTTCTGAGCACCCAATGAGAAATGAAACATCGCTCCTTGTCATCTTGATGGATCACTTTAAATATCTTTAATCCACTTCGAGTATCTTCGAGTTATACTGAGATTGTTGAGTTATCACGTGGCTCGTTTGTTGAGATCATCCGAGGAGGCGGCCCGCATCCTGGGCCGGGCGGCGAAGTGATTCCATCAGTATCTTGTAGCACTTGCTGTCCACCAACATCATCCAACATCCATCGACATCCATCGACATCCAGCAACAAGATGCAACAAGCATCAGTATCTAGCTCTGTTCATCTCTGTTCATCTCTGTTCCATTCATTTCCCCCTGTCCCTATGCAATCTATCAAACTTCAAACCTGGGATGAGCGGTTTCCATCTTGTGGGCCTGATTGCAAACCAATGACAAGAATGTTCCGAACCGGGCCTTCATTGTCAGCCCCATAGCATGCCGAATGCAGCCGTTTTGCATACCTCTGGAACAGGAGTCTAATTGTC
>Ga0126342_10006524_pt1 | contig 20710 bp, 16 predicted proteins | sample Cyp1metagenome_FD_92528 | JGI IMG/M metagenome (GOLD analysis project Ga0126342, IMG submission 92528) | Coral microbial communities from Lord Howe Island, Old Settlement Bay, Australia - Cyphastrea 1 metagenome | ecosystem: Host-associated > Invertebrates > Cnidaria > Coral ...
CATATTTAACCATATTTAACCATATTTAACCATATTTAACCATATTTAACCATATTTAACCATATTTAACCATATTTAACCATATTTAACCATATTTAAGCATATTTAACCATATTTAACCATCTTTAAGCATATTTAACCATATTTAACCATATTTAACCATATTTAACCATATTTAACCATATTTAACAATATTTAACCATATTTAACCATATTTAAGCATATTTAACAATCTTTAAGCATATATTTAAGCATATTTAACCATATTTAACCATATCATATTTATAGTGGTTACCAATGGGTTTGACAGTGGGTTTCCAATGGTCAACAGATGGGGATATAATGGATATTTGATGATTGCATCTTGGGTAATCATGGTTGGAATCCTCCCCGGTGGCAGTGTGGGCCTAACTTTTTCAGGTTAGTGAACTATGACAATTTACCAAGATCTATGTCAATTGAGCCATGAAAAATCCACTGGTTGATTGGTGAAGGTGTTGTCATGCGGATAAAGAACCATGGTTTTTGTTGGTGGTTAACAGTTGGAAAAAATATCGTTGATAACTAATTGTCAATTGAGCCATCAGCCGAGTTTTCGATTGGTGGATTGGTGAATTTTAGTTGGGACTTCGCCATCTTCGCCGTCTTTCCTTGGGGATGATTCGAACTAATTAAGCATGACTAAGCCATAGAATTGGGACAGCATTGTCAAGCAACGAATGTATTTCAGAATGTATAAGATGCGAAATCGAAATCCGAATCACCAGTTGATGCTAAACATCCCATCATTTAATATTATATTTATAGGGCTTCAACCATCCTTTTGGTAGTGCAGGATTTCGCAACCATCCACAATAGTTCATCAGATGACTAGATCGGCAGATATAGACTAAGAAAAACCAGTAGAATTTCATTCGGATAACATGAAAGCAACAGCTCGAAAAGTACTTAGATAGCGATTGGCACTCCCACTAAGTGATTCTTGCGAAGCATTTGCAAAGAAAACAACTCTGATGTAGCTATCGCGATCTCACAGCAACAAAAAAAACCGCGTAAATCTTGGGTTAGTTATGGGTAACAGCAACAGTGGAGAAATCAATTCTAGAAATATGGGACGAGGATTTGTCCAACTGTGGCCTCTTTGTAACAAATCGGTGGCCGCAAAGTCACCATGGGAAACATGGGAAACATGGGAACATTCAGCTATGAATCGGTGAAACTTGCAGGAAGCATCAGCTTACATGCAACTACATTCTGGAGACTTCACGGTTCGAATTCTTCAAGGTTCTGGCACGCGCGACTGGCATTTCGTGTTGTTGCTCGGATGCTGATGATGTGTTTCTGCTGTTTTAGAGAGCCATCTTGTGCCGTTTGTCGTTGGGATCAAAAGAACACATGTGCCCTCAAAAATGGAACATCCCCACCGCCCTCATAATTTTCCCAAACTCCCAGAAAACACAGCTCGTAGACACAGTATAATATAATATATATATATATTTATATTTATTAAAATATAGTATGTGTATATATATATATGCATGTGTGTGTAATGTCAAACCCAGATTTTGATTCACTGTAATGCCATCATGTGCGAGGCTTTCGTGCGGAGAGGTAGAGGCAGCAACTCTCAAGTTGGTCTTGGAGGCTGAAAGGGGTGCCCTGTCCATCTTTGAGGCGAACAGCCATTTCCATAGTAGCAGCTGTCCGCAGACCGCTTCCAGCTGGTGGCTCGAATCCAGGTCACAGCTTGGATTCTGGACCTTGGCACCCTGGACCCAAGGGAAACCCGGAAACCCCCAAGGGATAGATCAACAAAAAATCAACGTTTCGTTACGAGTGTTGAATAATGAGCAGTTGCTATTCATCTATTGGTGGGTCAAATTTGGTTACTTTGGTACTGTAATCTTTTGCTATGAATGGTGTAACCAGCTAAAACTGATATTTTTGGGGGCAGGTATCTAAGATTCACCATGGTTTCACACACTCATGTATCTCATGTATCCCTTACCATCCCCAAAGTGGTTTCTGATTTTCACCCGTCCCAGCCAGGCCCGGTGCAGAAATGATCCTGTCATTTGTGAGAAAGTTAGAAGCCCAATGTAAAGTTGGGATCCAACCTTTCACTGTATCCATGGATAACTGAACTATGGACTAATAAAGGGCTTTAACCATCAAACTACGGGGATACCAGTGGTGTTTAATGGTATGGGATGGTGTTTAAAGCTCTAATTTTTGGAACTGAGAAAATCTGAGACATCGGGGCTGAACACCATCCTCCATCAACCTCATGGAATCAACGCATTTAAGAACCATTCAAGATCCACCCACCCATAGGATCCATGTATGCTGTATATGGTAACATTTACCATCAATATACCCCCAATGTTAGTATATATACCATACATGGATCCTATGGGTCATCAAGCAACCAAGAACTAATTCCTGATACTATCAGATCTCATGAAACCGTATGAAACCATCAAAGCCTGAACGTCTCATAAAGTTGTTGGCAATGCTGCAATGCTGCTGAAGAATTGTTCATCAACCAACAGCCATTTCATCGATGATCCCATGATCGAGGGAGCCCATTTAGAGGGTCACCCCCCCCTCTTTCAGAACCAAGAGATACCAATGGGTAAATGAATGTAAACGATGATGATACTTAATATGATCATGATTACAGGATCGTATAGCTAGAACACATAAAGAATGGATGATGATACTTATAAGATCTTATAAGTGCAAGATCGTGTCATTGACAATCAATATCCTTCAGTCGGTGGTGCCATATACGGTGTCCATCAACCTGTGTTGCCTTCCAAGTGCTTTTTGGGAAAACCCATGATTTCACCATCAGTAGCTGATCACAGTACCTGATACCTGGAAGCATCAACCTGGCTTGAAAGCTTGCAGATCTAGATCTCAGATCCAGCATTTGTCGCATGGCTTTCTGATGCTTTCTGATCTTTCTAGCCATTTGAACCTGGCTTTCCTATCCCATATGCTCCATGTATGGCATATTTACTAACATTTACCCAAAAAATTGCCCAGTTATGTAGGTAATATTACATATATTACATACATGGAGCATTAATGGGTATGCTTTCCAGGTTCTCTTGGCCATTTTCTTTGGCGCTTGCATCACTTTCCTCCTGACTTGTTGTATCTCCCGGCGACAGAGGGAGCTGTTCAAGGGCGGAACCATCGAGGTGCGGTGGTATAGCATCGATGATCCAACAAAAATATCAGAAAACCCCGGTATAGATATGGATGATTATACCTATAGGATCCATGGTGCTGGTATATATACTAACATAAAGGGGGTATATTGATGGGATCCATGTTACCATATATAGCATACATGAATCCTATGGGATAGATAAGGATTGATTTCTTGAACTTTGTGATTCCAATTCGAATAACTAGTTAGTATCTAGTGGGTATGTTTAAGCTTTGGACCTTTTTGATTGGACATGTCTTGTCTCCTTTTTCGTTGCGCTGGCAGATCCTTGTGATTGTGGTGGTTCCGAGCATCAGCGTCTTGTGCCGAGGTTGTGGTCGGCAGACCCTGCGAAGAACCAAGCCAACCTCCGCATGATGCCGTTGCGAAAGGGCATCCGCATGATGCGAAAATGCAAGTTTAAGGTGTGGCAGTTTGCAACATAAGTTCTGCACTGCTCTCCTGGATATTTTATTTGTATCCTCTTATCTCCTATTTCTGTAGGATTTTGGCACATTCCCGGCGGTCGTACACAAAGTGCGCTACTTGCAAACACCCCCAGTTTCAGCAGAGCTAGGGGGAAGAAAACATCGAAACAAAATCATAGTACATTTAAAATATGAATATAGAAATTAGTTAGCCATGATCTTGTGATGCGTATCCAGCCCTGCTGAGACTGCTCCCGGTGTAAGTCGGATAGATATCTTAAAAGCCCGTGGCGTTAATTGACAGCACACCCAGCACCCAGCTGGCAAGTCTGCGCAAAGTCGACCGTCACCATGAAAATGCCTTCCGTGGTCCGAGCATGACATGTATATATATATAATGAATGAATTTATTTGATAGTTTTTCATGAACAAATACCAACTGAATCAATATACGCAGAATCTTGCCAAATCTCTGAATATCAATAATCTATCTTTTATATTTGTTTATTGTCAATATGTGTGGTTTAGTTTAAATGGACATTTGAACCGCCACTTGGGAACATGTGAAGCTACACAAACATCCGGGATGTTTTTTGGATGCCCTCAACCGCTGCTTCGTTCAACTGCAGTTTTTGGCTCGTTTTATTCGTTACCGAATGCGAGCGTTTGACCGGCGCTCATGGCTTGTGCATATGTGTTCGTTCTGCTGAGCCTTGGCTGTGCTGTGACATGGGGAGCTACCACGAAGCATGGGGAGATCATGGGCTATATAACCAACAAGTATGATATTACAAGGTGGTGCCCCCAAGATAGCTAAGTTGGTTTATAACTCCAATAACTATGGATAGTTAATGGGCTTATAAACCAACTTATAACTGGTAACTGGGGGGCACCACCTTGTAGGTGTGTTCGAACATGCTTGTCTTACACCAATTTATGAGTCATAGGGAAATGATAAGCAATGGATTCTTGATGGTACTAGTGTCAGTACAATGTTTTTGGACAAACTCAGAGCTCAAACTTTTGTTGCATGTTTGTTTTTGGCATATTGAGTCGCAATTTTGGTGTCATTTTGGATGTGGGTATCGCTATGAGTCATTTGTTGTAGATCTGTGTCAATCCATCTGCTGTTCTGGTTTAAATTGGGGTTTCCTACAATGTGAGGCCCCCAAGATAGCTAGGTTGGTTTATATGTCCAATAACTAGGGTTTATGGCATTTATAACTATAGTTACTATTAGTTACTGGGGTTTAGAAACCAACTTATAACTGGGGGGGGCCACATTGTAGGTCACGGGGGTACCCCCAAATCATCCAGTCGTCTTCGTATTGGAACCTGTGGTGACGACTGGGGACACCCCATGTCAAGAAACCCCCACATATCTGATTTGCATATGGAGGTTTCCATAAATGGGGCTACCCCATAAAATAGATTGTTTATAATTTAAAATTTTATTGAAATAGATGCTGGTTGGTGGTTTGGAACATGACTTTTATTTTTCCCATCATATTGGGAATGTCATGATCCCAATTGACTTTCACTCCATCATTTTTCAGAGGGGTACTGTAGGTCAACCACCAACCAGCTAGACTATTTTTTTATGAGGTTTATAAAGCAACTATGTTATAATCCTATTAAAAGCCATATTGATAATCATTATAGAAACCCCAAAAAAGATGGAATTATATAATGGAAACCCCTATAGATGGAATTATATAAATGGAATAAATTATAATGGAAACCCCTATAAAGATGGTTTATTAAATTGGTTATAATAGTTGATTTTTAATTTCATATTAAATCATCCATGAAAACATCTATTTTATAGTCCCAAATCATCTATAAATCATTAAAGTAATATAGATGGTTTATAGATGATTGATTTGGGATTATCTCCTGGATTCCGGTGAGTCCCGCTCCGAAAAAAATGGACAGCCTCTTTTTTTTGTACGTCTGTCCCTGTCATATCAAAGACCCTCCGGGAATGAATATATGAATAACTAACAGACTAAGAGGGACTGCGAACTTGAACATGGCCATGGAGTTCCTTGATTTAGCCATTCACAAGCATGATTTTCCTATGTTACCTATATGTTACATGCTAGTTTGCCAGAGGGTATCCATCAAACTATCCCCCGAACCCCCCGGGTCCAAGTCCTGGGAACAGGAGCGCGGTGGCGGTGGCCCAGAATCAGTCAGATGGAGATTGCGCGCTGATACAGAAGGAGGTGAAAAAACCTGTGGCGCCCAGGATTCCCTGCGTGATCCATCAAACTTGGAGAAACTCGGGGCTGAGTTGAGCCAGAAATGGTGGCCCAATTTAAGCAACTGAAATTGGTGAAACATTCGTGGTTCAATGATCTGAAGTTGGGAAAACAACGAATCGCGAAAAGTGGTCTGTTTCAAAATAAAGGTTATGCCCACAATTTATGGCTATGGCTGGGGTGCCCCATAACCCATCTCAGACTCTAAGCGCCCCCAAAGACGGGACCCCAAAATGATCAGATGCACAACTGCAATAAGATGGTTTTGGGAGGGTCCCTGTGTTTTTTTTTTTTTGTGGGGTTACGGGGAAGGGATTAATTTCACCAACGGAAAGCCACCAAGGCTGTGATAGCGTTTTTGTTTGCAGTGGATGTCCAGGATCCTCCCCCACTAACCTCAACATGGATTTCATATCACTGAGGTTTGTTGGTTTGGTGACTTGGGTAAGAAAGCACAATCTCAATTTTCATCTAAATCATGATTGAAATCATCATGTCATATCAGATGCTTTGCCAAAAAAACAATGGCATGACAACGTGTCAAGCCACCAGATTTCCTGCCCCCAGAATCTCAACTATTTCTCAAATCAACTGCTAGGTATACCTCCATATACCTCCATTTTTAGACATTGCTTCCGATTTTTCCCCAGATTTCCCCAGGAAATCAGAAGGTCGTGGGCAAACACAAGTGGTGGACCAAGACCTGGCGAACGATGAACCCCGGCTGCGAATACAAACTCTGGACCGATGCAGATCTGGATGAACTGGCCCGGAGCAAATCACCCGAAGCTGGGCGAAGCGAAATGGCCGTAGGGCGAAAAAAACGAGGGGATTTTCCATGGTAACTTCATGGAGGAAATGTGGGACCATGAAGGAACATGTAAGAAAATAGGGGGACAGAGTTATGTAAACCAACAAGTTATAATCAAGATATGTGATCATTTTTGAGGGGAACATACCCCCAAGATGACTAAAACTGGACCATTTTCCCTTCATAATGTATGTCAAGAAGCTGTGATGTTCAATCAGAACAGCCCTGCAATTAATCAATGAATCCCCATAAGATATCTCCAAATTGCCCTCCATAGATCCAATAGATTCCACAGAGTTGACCCTTCGGATGAGCCGAGCCAACATTTTCCAGCCGTCATTGAACGACTTTTCTCTGAGGACTTTTTCCCCCCCAAAAAACAAAAAACAAAAAAATGTTTCAATGATCAAGTCGCGAATCCCAATGTTGTGATTATTTGGTACCTGATCAACCAAGTAATTGGGTGATCAAACATTGGGGAACACCATTGGGTGATGAAACATTGGGGAATCTTGAGATTCCATGTTGAAACTAAGAAGCTTGGCTGGTGACTCAACGAATCCTTCCTCAGCTCTACGGGATAGTCCAACAAAATGGAGCCCTGCGGCCCTGTTTTGAGGACATCAATTTTTATCGGAGACACACCCTCCATGACCATATCGAATATGTTGACATATTTCGGATATTTATGTTTGGGTTCCCATTAAATCTCATTAAGACTCTTAATCTGAAACCCCAACATATGAATCCCCAGTAAATCCCATTCAAAAGCCTACTTAGAATTTAGATAGGATTATGAAACCATCATTGAAATATTCATTTACCACCAGTAAATCCAAGTTCTTCATTTGTAACATCTCAGATCAAACGTCAATCGTATCAGGTATCAGGCAGGGATGCCTCCAGTGTCCCCGTAGACCTCTTTGTTATTGTTATGTCATGCGTAGACTTTGAGATACGGATAAACTCAAGTCGTTGGGTACAAAACGACAGAATTCCAAACTTGGATTTCGATATGCTTTACTATGCCGACGATACGATTCTTTTCTCAACAGGCAACAGGGCCTGAAATGAATTGTTAAAGCTCACTGAAACTATTTCCGGCAAATATGGCTTACCGGTGCTTAGCAGGGAATTTTCGGGAATGATCCATTTCATCACTAGTAATGTCATCATCCCAGCAACCTCCAGCAACCCACCCATTCCCTACGTAAAACGCACCAGTAAGATGGACTGCATGACACTAAACAAAGATAACGTGGCAATCCAAATGAATGGTGCTGTGGTCCACCTTTAAGAAAAACAAAGCGCTCCCCAAATTTGAAGCTATGGAATCACAATTTTCAATGGGTAAATCAACTATTTCTATGGTCATTTTCAATAGCAAACTGTTAGTTTGCCAGAGGGTATCTAGGAAACGAGATTAACAAAGATGCCAACATAAAACACGAAATCCTAAACACGAAAAACTTGGTACAAACTCTTGCCGTACTGGAAGGCAACAAATGCAAACGTCAAATGGCAGCTACTCATATTTGATGTGGTGGTCAGATCTAAATTGTGGTACAGTCTTGAGACAATCCATTTGACTGGTGCTATGCTCAAGAAAATTGATGCCTTCCAAATGCGGTGGTTGAGGAGAATCCTCAAAATTCCATCGTCTTTCATTGATAGACGATATTCCAACAGAGTTGTTTTGCAAAGATGTACAGCAATCCTTTATACAAATCAAGGCGACCAACGGGAATTTGAACTGTTCAGCCAGTCTTAATTACACAGGAAATCCAAATTATTAGATCATGTTCTAAGAGCAGGCCCAGAAGACTCTATGCGTCAAATATTTTTTCAACCCAATAGTGCGATTAGGCCCAATATAGCAGAAAACGAATTGGTCGACCAAAACAAAATTGGCTGCATTATGCAAAAACAACATACGTTTGAGCATATCTTACGTGGCTACGACTACTTGAAATCCCACGGATATATAATGCAGCCATAAGCAGGACATTCTAGGTTGCACCATGGACCTTCGGCTACGCCCACGCCTTGCGTTGACCTTGACTACTTTTCATTGCAGGGTACGGCTGGAAAAAAAAAACAAAATTCAAACCCCTAGAAAATATCCCCATATATCCCCTATTGAAACTTATTGAACCCTTTTTCAACGTTGGGGAGACCACCGTTGGCCGAAAAAAGGATTTGATTTGGCCCATCTGGGGCGGCCTGACGAAGATCGAAAAAGCCGACGCCTTCCGATACCTGGTCCTTTGGGACCAGGGAGGCACCTAAGCCGATGGGGGCACTTGTGATTTACCCTCTGGTAAACGAACATAACTATGGAAAATCACTATTTTTAATGGGAAAACTCACTATAAATGGTCATTTTCAATAGCTATGTTAGTTTACCAGAGGGTAACCGCCGATTTTTTGGGCAAACATATGGTTTCATGATGGAGAAATTGTGAATGAACCACCCAGAATGTGGAAAAATGATGGTTAAACCGGTTAAACCATGAAAATGCAAAGTGGTGATTTCACCCAGAAAATATTTAGAAAGATAGGGGTCAATTGATTTAGCTGATCTAAGTAACCATGAAAATTGGGGACGAACATGCCCGGATTTTGATTGAGTTACTTGATGTAATCATAAAATAACATAAAAACAAAAAAGGGCGTTTCATTTACCCAATGTTTTTGGAGGATCATTTTAAGAATGTTTTATATTGGTTTATCATAAACAGGGATTTCACCCGGAACCATGCAGTTTGAACGGATGTTTATCATGTGTTAATTATCACACAGTTGTACATAAATGAAAGGTATGTGAAGTTCCCAGATTTTAGTAGCCACTTATGTCCATGAAATCTCTGTTTGAAAGCACCATGCCTTCTTGGAATGTCCATGTGCAATTGGAATTCATGTTCCATCTCTATGATTAGTACCGTCCCACATCTAAGCCGGAGCGCTCCAATGTCTTTTTGGGTACAGCCAGCTGACTTATAACCCCAGATATAAGCTACTAAGTGGGATGAGCCACCAAGTAGCAATTTTCCATCTCTTTTGGGGGTATTGGGAGCAACCCTTTCGAACAGGGCCCCTGAACTTTTGCTGTTTTTAGCTGACCTTCGACATAGCAGAGCGTCTTGCATAATCCCAAACAAAACGTGTTCTTCTTTGAGGGTAATTATATAAGTATCAACATTGCCATGTATAATGCCTGCCCATGTTGGTATTGTTGAGTTATAATGAATGGAGTTTAAAATTGAATGAGAGAATTACCTCAATAAAATCCCATTATATAATCCGATGTGTGGCTAGTCATCCACCATTGGTAAAACCCACTATGGTCGCGGTCAAATCAATTAAATCCCACCAGTTTTCATGGTATACTAATCTTAAATAGATCCCAGTTAATGTCAATTAATTCGATGTTAAGTCATGCATAATTTTTAGATATTTTTAGATGGGCTAAAATAATCCCAATAAAACATATATAGCAACCCCACAAAAGATAGATTTCGGTAAAATTGAACATCTGTGGTACCAGTCGTGAATGCCGTGATAAATCTACCCTTTCCTATCTTTTTCGAGTGTTTACTGTACTTCAGCCATGGAAAATCACAGTTTACCCTCTAGTTATTTAACATAGCCATGGAAAATCACCATGCTATTAATAGGTAAACCATCTATTTCTATGGGCCATCTATACCATGGCTATATTAAATGACCAAACGGTAGGTAAATCATATATATATATAGATCATATAGATCGGCCATTTTCCACTTCGCAAAGTGTTAAATAACCAGAGGATCGGTGAAATGATCTAGAATATATCCCCTCCAAACCACCATCAATTCATTAAAACACTCCATTTTTTGACACCCGATCACGAAATAGTCATCAAAAACCAGCTTTGGGACATGAAAGTGAAAGTGAACGTGAAATAGTCATGAAAAACCAGCTTTGGGAAAATCCATCATTGAAAATCGATGATTTTCCCAGGGAACTAAAGCTCCATTCAGACTGCTAGCGCCGGGCTCAGGCTACTATGCTGATCTGGATGTGACCAGCCTGAAGCCCATCGAAAAATGGGAGGTACCGAAGGAGGCCAACATGATTGTGGGCTTCCTGGCGAAATGATGGGACATGTCCGATAAACGGAGGTGTCTAGCTGGAAATCATCTTTAAAATCGGAAAATCATGGTATAGTGATGAGAAAATGAAGGTTATTTCTGGTAGTTTAATGGGGTTGCATACGGCTTTTCCCAGGGATACGAATGGGATGCCAGGGAGCCAGGCTTCCTGGATCTTCGGATCTTCAGGTTTTGTTCAAGGAGAGTCTTGATCAACCTTGGATGGCTGCTAAATACAATAATTAAAATTATATATATATATACTTATTATACTTCATAATGAGGATGTATAGTAGCCAGCTATTTTATGGCGTCCAAGATCTGCCATATTTTTTCAGCAGTTCATTGATTGTGGATGATTGTGGATGATTTTCGATCTGGCTCCGCCCTTGAGAAGAATTCACCTCGATTTGCAGATTTGCAGTAATTTTTCCGCAGAGATCCTGGGGCCCCCATGGCAATCAAACACATATCGTTCGGGGATATCCGGGATATCCTAGGACATCGCTATGTTTGATTACAGTTTTTGGTGGTGAAACCACCATTTCTTCATGGTTTTCAAGCACCAAAAATTCCACCATTTTCCCATGGTCTGTCGCGTCCAGAAAGGCTATGAATATGGCCACCGCTACACGGAGGATGCCAGGAGACTGGGAATCTGATGGTCTAAAGTTTGGCCCAGTGATTATTCTGGGTTTTGTTACTTATACCCTCTGGTTACCCTCTGGTTACCCTCTGGTTACCCTCTGGTTATGTCATAAAATAGCTATTGAAGCCATGGCCCAGTCGAAATAGTGGATTTACCCATCAAACATGGTGATTTTCCATAGTTATGTAAACGTTTACCAGAGGGTAACAGTTTGCAAACTGGAAAATTGCCCATTTCCAGATGATTTGTGATGATTTACCTCTTAAACTGGTGATTTGTCTTGGTTAACTTGCAAGTCTATCATAGATGTCCTTTTCGCATTGGTTGATTTTCATAGAGGGGTTTGTTTACCCCTTTAACAAGAGGTAAATGATGATAGATGGTATACCAAACCGGCCCCTCTATTTCTACCAAAAGGACATTATTGATAAGTCTATAACCCCGATGGACTGTTGATAACATTGATATATCTACCAACATCCCAACAGTTATTTGGAGTGATATTCTTATCAACTTCGCAAACGACCTGGCGTACCACCTTTTGATAGCTCCCGGTCATGATGGTTGAAAGAAACAAGTTTGGTTAGATTATGATAGATTCTTGAGATATGACTCTGCCATGGCTAGAGTAAGCCAGTTCCATCATCTAACCACCAGCCAGCCTTTCTTATCCCCGTTGAAGCACCAAGGATCGACAACACACTGGTGCGCACCGAGCAGTTTGAGAACTGGCTGATGGCATCTGCCCCAAAGAGTCCCGTGATGCCGCTTGGACGCCACAAACCTGGACATATCGAAGTGCCATCCTGGTTTCACCACACTTTTCGGCATCTTTTTTGGGGGACTAATATGGGGACATACTTTTGACCTAAGCTGCTTGGTGGTTTGGAACCATGGAATTTTATGACTTTCCCATCATATTGGGAAGAATAAGCCCAACTGACGAACTCATATTTTTCAGAGGGGTAGGTATACCACCAACCAGTAAGTGACTTAGGCTTTGGCTTGGATGATCTTTGAATGATCGGCTTAGAAATCTTCAGAGAGTCTTTCGTGCATTTGTGGCACCGTTTTTGGGGTGGCTGGTGAGGGCTTCCCCAAAAAAGACTGGCATCCTTGATCATCCTTGCTGGTGAAAATCACACTGCCATTTTCATCTTCAGTTTGGTGGTTCAGCCACTGTTGAGCCCAATTTCTATTGCCAAAATCTGCACTTTGGTCAACTGGTGATTCCAGTGCTCAATCATGCATAGCCGCATAGCCTACCCCTCCTGAAATTCATTATGAAGCTCAGCCCCGAAAGAAATCCCTCCGATAATCAAACATGGCAACGCACGATCCCCCATTTATTTTGATGACTTTCCCATGAAAACCTCCATTTAGTTCAGGGAGCTTCCAGCTTGCCGCGTTTAAATGTAAGTTCCAACGGGAAACTCATCTTCCGGAGCAAGTTCTTGAAGGTTCCATGCTGTTTTTTCCGCCATTGGTATCTCAGGTTCCGATGCTTGCAGATGGTGCGCGAGAAATTCAACTGGAAAATCCAGAACGCCTTGGACCTCACAGGTCCAGGGACATTCAGCAGCTCAGAGTCGATGATTTGGTCGATTTTCCCGTCGGGAAATACACTACTTGGAGAATCTATAGGGCCATAGGGATCCATAGGGAATATGTTTTAACTTTTGTGAGGGGATTCCTTAAGCAAATCCAAGAGCTCGCTGGCTGACTTAGAGGAAATTCCAGGAAATGGATTTTTAGAGCAATATCCCATGAGTTTTTGCACAGAAATTGTATATAACCATGTTTAACCTTGGAATGATGGGTAGACCTTATTGGACTTATTGGACCTTGGTACGAACTTCATTTCCGAAGATGTTGTAATCATCGCATGACGAAAAAAATGTGTAGTTCGGGTGGCGTAAGTAGTCCTCCCCCATTGAAACTTCAAATAAAGGGCTGTTGGATGGGGATCCATTTGGTATCTCCATGTCTAGGAGTAGCACCCATCAGTGCAGCCAAGGTGATGCCGTGCACGAATTTCTGGAAAAGGAATCCCAAAGCTCCGTGAAGAATGAGGCGCCATCCCCAGCCCGCGCGTCGTCGTGAGTTCCGGTGATGACGAAGATGGGATATGTTGGGCAAGAATTGGCCTTGAAATCTGAGAGATTTCAAGGCCAAGAACTTGGAAGAATATTTGAGTATTCCAGGATTTTTGAGTGCCAAAAATCGCAGCACTTTTCTGGCATAGATTTCAGACAGGGTTGATCCATTCCCATTTGCATTGGAATATCTGGAGGGGTTCAACTCCTGTTTGGACCTCAGTGGTCCCCCAGGCCCAGGCTTTTTATGATTCCAAGTGTTTCTCATGTTGATCAAGTAGGGATCTTATTTCATGGGTATTCAGCCCACCCCCACCCTGCTTTTAGGTGAAGTGATTCATTGAGGGTTTATCATCTGGTTATTTAACACAGCCATGGAAAGTCACTTTAAAATGGAGGTGTTAATGGGAACATCATTCATAAATGGGCCATTTTCCATGGCTATGTTAAATAATTAACCAGAGATCAGAGGGTATGCGGTTTATTAGTCACCAACAGCGACATGATGATTTCATGGCGAATCTTCAACATCGATTGGAGGGGTCACTCTATGAAGTCACTAGATAATATATACCCTCTGGTTATGACAAACATAGCCATGGTATAGATGGCCCATAGAAATAGATGGTTTACCTATTAATAGCATGGAGATTTTCCATGGCTATGTTAAATAACCGGATGGTATATATTTATATAATTATATATAATTATATAATATATATATGTGTGTGTGTGTGTTCATTATATGTCATTGTCGGAGGGGTCAATATTCTTGTAGCTTTATTCGTCACCAACATCCATTATTGCTGAATCTCTATGGTTCTGATGGCCGCTCCCGGCTTGTTTGACCCGCTACGCCACGCCCTCACCCTGAGCAGGTTTCATTTCGACAGAGCAGGGTCGAGTACAGAAGGGACTCGCACTACTTGAGCTATCCCAGTGAGACATTGTACGGGTTTCTTGGCACATGCATTAGTTGCTTACCATGAGTTAATGTCCAGTTGATGACCATGACATGATCGCAATATCTCATGTTAAACAGTTGGAAAATGCTAATGACTGTTTCTTTGTTGCTTAAATATGCTTGCATCATCTTAATCCATAATGTGGTTGGCGAAATGCCCAAAGTTATGACCATACTTTGTTGGGGTTCAAATTCCACATAATTCCACGTTCTTGTTGGTGAGACCCAGCTTTAGGGGTCTTGTAGCCTCCTGTTTGCTGGGAAGATCTCTGCTTGAGATGCTGCTTGGGGGGTCAAACATCCACAAGTGTTCCTCACAGGAAGGCAATCCCACTACCTTTGTTGGCTAAGCCCCTTCAACTCTCGATATATGTATACATAATATACATATACATATGTATATATATATAAGATTATACATATGTATATATATATATGTGTATAATTATGTGTATATGTATATATATATATATATATATGTATCTATGTATCTATGTATCTGTGTATGTATCTATCAATCTATCAATCTATCTATCTATCTACCTACAGGTCGAAGCCCGGTGATGTTGATCAAAATAATGCTCAATACGTATATGACTGACATCCCAATCCCAATTTCGTCACCGTCCGCGTCCAGCAATCAAATATGCAATGGATAATTTCCCATTTAGTTCGATGGTTTTCCCATTAGACCACCATTTAGTGCGCGGATTTTCAAGTGCCATGGTTTGATTACCAGAACGGTAACTCCATTAATATCCCGTTGTTATCCCATTCTTATCCATTGAACTTTGGAATTATTGTCGCAATATTATCCAATTTTAGCCCATAATTATACCATTATATAATATCCACCATTAATATCCTATTATGATCCCGTTGTTTTTCTGGGCAAAGATCGATCGTTTTCCCAGAGATGTCTCAAACAAGGAAACCCCGCATTTCCCATGGGAATTTTATGGTGGAGCCCATGGGAAATCCCAGAAATTAGTACCCTATAAAACCCCAAAAAAAACCGGACTAAACTACTGAAAAACCGTCATTTTCCAATAATCAATATGATCATCCCATGATTACCCTCTGGTAAACGTTTACAAAAAACTATGGAAAGATCCACCATGCTATTAATGGGTAAATCCACTATTTCTATGGCCATGTTCCAGTTCGCAAACTGTGAGTCATTACCAGAGGGTATCCCATCCCATATGCTCCATGTATGGAATATTTACCTACATTTAGCCCAGAAATGAGCCAAATGTAGGTAAATATACCAGCACCATGGAGCATCTGGGCATTGAAAACAGCTGAAATCGCTCCCAGGACCGGAGATTGGAAGCTTTGGATCCTGGCTGCTGGTAGGGTCAACCAGCTTCCCCAGGTGGCAGTGACCCGGTCACAGCGATCGAAGACTTTTTTGGGGGTTTTTGGAGAGCGAAAAAAAGGTGGTGAAATACGGTGAAATACGAGGTATATCCATAGTTTCCCATAATTTTCCGCGTTTTTTTGGTAGAAACTGGTGATTTTTGAGGTTGCAACATGCTGATTTTGACCAAACGGGGGTGGTTGAAATGAACTTCGGAACCTAAGTTGTAAGTGACACAGCCGTCATCAAGAGTGTGGCAGGCAGAGTTACATTAGGATATGCCAGGATCATTGCGAAATGTTGTGATTTGGTGGCTGAAGAGGGTGTACCCCCAAACCGTGGCCATGTTTTCATCTATTCCCACCAGAGAAAATTTTCCTCGGATGGGGCGACATCCGAGATTTCACCCTGGAGATGAAACTGGGGGGCATGCACTTGCCAGTTGACATACCCTCTGGTAAACTAACATGACTATGGAAAATCACCATTTTTAATGGGAAAATTCACTATAAATGGCCATTTTGAATAGCTATGTTAGTTTACCAGAGGGTAGATATTTGTTGCTGGGTATGGCATGGTATGGCGAAAAAAAATCGCTGCAAAACTCCCCACAAAACTCAATGAACATTCGAGAACTCTGAATTATTCCGCCAAATATCTAATCTGGCCTTTAAAAACCAGCCATTTTATGGATGATTTCACTATTTGTTCCTATAAAGACTGGAGACTCAAATAGTTGAGTGGACATGTTTATCGATGATTTCATATGATTTCCCTTAAATTTGCAACCTGTCATTTGCCAGCGATAGTTGAAACATGTTGAAACTTGGCCAGCTCCCAGCTGGCCCATTGAGAGGGCCACATCTCAGGTAGATGACCCCTCTGAGGCAGGCGGATCAGTGAGGGCTATGAGTCATCAATGGTTTTTGGCCCCACACCAATTGCGAATAGGATATGCATGTAACTATCAATTAAAGGGATGTTGATATAGTCGGATATGTGACTGTCAAGGATTATCAAGGCACGTAAAAAACCACACTAAGACTACATGACATGAAGACCAAATTAATCCCTTCCCCTACTCATATATTAAACACCCCAAAATTTGCCATGGAGGTGTTCGAAGAATGTCCTGGCTTTACAAATCAGATTTGAATGTACCCTCTGGCAAACGTTTAAAGAATCGCCATGGAAAATCACCATTTTTAATAGGTAAATAGGTAAATCATCTATAAATGGGCAATTTTCAATAGCTATGCCAAATTACCCGAGAGTAATCATTATATATGGATTAGTGGGATCATTCATGATGGATGCTTCACATCGGCAGGTTTATACCTCCACGTTTGTCAGTAACCCCCCAGTATATGAGTTTGTCGTAGTTTGTCAAACCATGAGGTTCGGACATGTTTCCCAAATCTTCAACCAAATCATCCCATTTTATCATCATGAACTTAAATCCCTTTGTTTTCATAGTTGAACCATATTAACCAAGTTTTCTTCATGGTGAATCCTATGTTCTCTACCCCCTTGTAAACTAACATAACTATGGCTATGGAAAATCACAATTTTTAATGGGTAAATCAACTATTTCTATGGCCATTTTCCAGTTCGCAAACTGTTCGTTTACCAGAGCGTATATCCCCCGAAATCCCATATCAGCATTGAAATTTCCACAAAACCCCATAGAATCCCTTCAATGGATGGTTCATGATGGTGAATGGATGTTGATGTTAGTTTACCAGGAGGGTACATCCCCGGTTCCAATGGATTATCATCATTTCCCCTACTATTTAATGGTTATTTATAGGGATCCCGGATCCCGTTTAGAGGGTAGCCTCCTTGTTTACATCTGTTTACTGGAGGGTTGCCATTCACATTCCATTCATATTAGCTATTAAAGCAGCTATTATAATCCATTCACTTATCATCATTTATCCCAATTAATTAGCCATTCATATTCCATTGATCGCATATCATCACCATGGAAATTCCCATAAACCCCCATAGAATCCCTGATAGAAATGGATGGTTAATGGTGGATGGTGACTCCCCATTGAAAATCTATGAAAATCTCCTTGGAATTTTATGCCAACGCTCCAGGCTCTGGAGCCCATCGTCCATCATTACTTTGAGGGGACCTGGAAACCTGCGCACGGCGGCCGCATCCGCACCTGACCCGTAATGTAACGGAAGAAAAAAGTCAAGGGCATGGTGGCGTCACGTGGTTCCCAGTTCCAGTGAACTAAGTTGATAGGAAAAAACTCTGAGATGGGGGTTAGCCAACTTTTAACATGTTATAAGCCAACTTCTGGGGGGTCTACAGCCATGGTGAATTATGCCCATAACCTTAACTGCAACCATCAAACTGCTTGGAATTGCGGGACCCAGGGTCCCTGGATGTGTCTGAGAATGCTGGTGGTTTACTACTAAAAATGGTGAGCCAATGAATCATGGAACATGCCCCTGCTGCTTGAAACTTGAAGATTTAGCCCCCAAGGCCATGTTCACGGAGAAAATGATCATCATCCTGTGGATTTCCGGGGTACCTTAAGTGGTTTATAGCCGGTTTTGTGACCCAAAACTGGAGGTTTTTGGACCAATAACCCTGGGATTCTGATGGGCCTGGAGGTCCAGCCACCTTGGGATGATCATTTCCTTAGAAGCCAATACAAAGTGGTTAAGTATAAGCCTGCGACATATGTATTATATGAATTTATATGATGTGTATATATATATATTTGTACATATTCAGTTGTATGAATATGTTTCATCCTGGAAGAATGCCCTGGATTTTGACCAGCGAGCAGATTTACTTCCAAAACCTTCGACAGGAGCAGCATATGCAACTGCAGCAGTGCCCCACCCAGTTTTACTTCAGAAGTTCACCTAGCAAAACCGAGCCTAGGACTGTCATCATGATGGGAACATTGTAGTTTAATACGGATTTATGATGTTTTATATGGTTAAATAGGTATAAATCACGGGATAACAATGGGATAGTAGTGGATCTACCCTCGGGTAATCAAAGATGGAATAGCTGGTGGATTTATCTAGCCATGTTTGATGAAGCCAAATACGGCACTTGCCAGTTGAACAGCCTAACCTCCGGTGCTGAGCCACGATGCCTCGCCCAATAAATCGAGATTGGCTCACATGGGGTCTTCTTATGATATATCTTTAATATTATCTATTAAATCTTAAGATTTTGATCAGCTTATATATCCATTATATCATCCCCATTATATCATCAGCTTATTTAATTTATTTTTACAGCTCTTGTAATTAAGTAAATATCTTCAGATAAGTTAGATCTCTTGATTTAATATCTTTATGATAATAATAATCTATGATAATAATCCATAATTTGAATATTTATTATAAATAAATTAATGCAAGACATGAAGAACAAATCTTTAGAAATATCTTCGAAAAAATCTCTACAATTTTATTTTTCTAATTTATTTGTGCCTCATGTCTTGTTGGAAAAATCTTCGACCCTCCCATGATGTTCTCCAGGTACTGCAGTGACCTTAGATCCGCATCCCAAGAGATCCAAGGTGGGCATGTGAAGCTGTGTATAAATCTCTTGTATCATATATCATATAATATATCATATGTATGTAGCTATATATTTGTATGAAAGATTCTCAAGATTCATAATTCTATGTATATATATATATATAAATGCATGTGTTTGTTGTTGGGTTGGGTGTATTTGCTGTAAGTTTCTAATAGTATGTTTCCATTTATTTTACACATGGATAGGTGGAAGTGGATGATTCTTAGTGGGGGAACTGGATACTGGTGCTGAATGATGCGGGAGCCTGACTGGTGACTTTGCCGTAGGTCGCTAATTGATAGACCACAGCTGACGCATAGCAATGGAGCACCCCCCAACATGGCCAAAATGTCCCGCTTGTATAAAGAATAATCCCATTCCCTCAAAGTCCTATGCTTTTTTGGGGGGTTCCTTAGCCATTTTGACGCCATTGACCATGAAAACTTTGCATTCCCAAAATGGTCAAGAACATGCATCTGTCTGAAAATTGTCTATACCCATACTATATGGCTATGGACCATGGTTTATTTATGGTGGTTTACCAATGGATTTTAGAGGTTTTTATGTTGGTTCACCAATGGATTTAGAGGTTCCTTCCATCATTTTCAGTCCCAAATATGGGACTATAGTGGGATTTTCTAAAGCCCTTAGTTTTTTTGTCAAACTTCACGTCCTCCCCTCGTTTCGGCCTCGTTTCAGCCAGGTTTTCTGGAGCGCTGCGAGGCTGAGAACGTTCAGCTGCAGCAGGAACTGCTGGAGATGCGTGATGTCCTGGAGGCGCATCACTTGGACAAGGTGCCGATGGACCGATGGATGGCGGTGGCTTGGGGGTGCCGATGGCGGGGAGATCTGGTTGGTGGTTTGGAACATGAATTTATTGTTCCATAGATTGGGAAGAATCATCCCAACTGACTTTCATATTTTCCAGAGGGGTTGAAACCACCAACCAGACCCATATATATATATACAGTATATACATATATATATATATATATATGTGTATATAATTAGGCCCTCAAAAAAGGAGACCCCCTATCGAAATCAATTGATGATTCTATTCCTGAAGTGGATGCCGCCAATGATCATCCCTGGTGAAATTTAAGCGCTTACGCGCGACAGCCGGCCAGGGGCCCAACTATGTGGGCCCATTTTGTGGCTATGTTGGCCTATGTTGGCCTATGTTGGTCTATCTTGCGGGCAATATGGGCCCATCTTGTGG
>Ga0126342_10006525_pt1 | contig 20708 bp, 16 predicted proteins | sample Cyp1metagenome_FD_92528 | JGI IMG/M metagenome (GOLD analysis project Ga0126342, IMG submission 92528) | Coral microbial communities from Lord Howe Island, Old Settlement Bay, Australia - Cyphastrea 1 metagenome | ecosystem: Host-associated > Invertebrates > Cnidaria > Coral ...
CCAAAAATGGAAAAACAATGAACTCTGGACAAAACAATGGGAACCAAGGAAACACACACAAAACAAATGGAAAAAAGCTGGGAATTGAATTTCTCAGCAGCACTAAGCAGCACTCAGCAGCACACTCAGCAGCACTCAGCAGTGCTCAATCTGCAACCAATTTCAAGGTTTCCTGACTTTTGGCAGGGTCAGAGGTGAAAAAGGTGAGAACGAAGCCAAAAAAAAGCGCAAAATCCATCAAAGAATTGGGAAAAACAATGTGGGAAAACACACAAAACAAATGGAAAAAGGCTTGGGATTGTATTTCTAACCAATTTCAAAGTTTTTTGACTTTTTGCAGGGTCAGGGGAGAAAAATGTGAGAACAAAGCAAAAAAAATTGCGCACAATCCATCAAAAATTGAGGAGAAACAATGATATCTGGACAAAACAATGGGAAAAACCGTGGGCATGCTATTGAAATGCTGTTTTTTTTTGCGGATCCAAGAAGAAAAACTTGAGAATGATGGCAAAAAACTACCAAAATCCATCAAAAGCCATGAAAACTTCAGCAAAACAAATGGAAAAAGGCTGGGGATTGCATTTCTCAGCAGTGCTCAATCTGCAACTAATTTCGAAGTTTCCTGACTTTTTGCAGGTCAGGGTGAAAGGGGTGAGAACGAAGCCAAAAAAATAACACAAAATCCATCAAAAAAATTGAAAAACAATGAACTCTGGACAAAGCAATTTAACAATGGGAAAGCACAGACAAAACAAATGGAAAAAGGATGGGAATTGCATTTCTCAGCAGTGCTCAATCTGCAACTAATTTCGAAGTTTCCTGACTTTTTGCAGGTCAGGGTGCAAGCGGTGAGAACGAAGCCAAAAAAAAACACAAAATCCACCAACAATTACGGAAAAAACAATGAAACATGTACAAAACAATGGGAAAAACACGTAAAACATATGGAAAAAGGCTGGAAATTGCATTTCTCAGCATTGCTCAGCAGTGCTCAATCTGGAACCAATTTCAAAGTTTCCTGACTTTTTGCAGGGTCATTGTGAAAGAAGTGAGAACGATAAGCCCCATCAAAGACTGTGGTTAAAAATCTATGAAAACTTAGCAAAATAATTGGAGAAACATGGGGAATGGCATTGAATTGCTGTTTTGTTTGCAGGCTTAAGGTGAGAAACATGAAATCCTTGGTAAAAATTATTTTAAACATGTAAAAACTATGATGAATATTAAAAAGAACAATTTAAAAGATTTCAAAAGCTCATCATCGACTCCAGGTTGTAATTTCCCGGTTGGTTTGCCATTCCCCAAAAAGTTTTCTTTGGTGTGAAACCGAGACGAAAATTGCTAACTCCAGGGCTCTAAAATTAACTAGGGAAAGGCCCACTTGGGATTCGGGTGAACGGTTATGACCCCAAAGCTTATTTATCATTTCACGATCGAATCAGCACTATGGATCAATTTTTGGGCTATGCTTCTCATTTTCACATTGGTGGTGCTCCCTCAATTGTTTTTTGGGATAGATTTTCAGGGTTTTGTTTTGCGGAGTACCCAGTAACACTGGATAGAGTTTTTACCACTCACGAGCGCTCACTAGCACTCAATTATTTTTGCTGATTGTTACTGAATTTTAGCACTTTTTTTTGGGGGGGTTAGGGGGGGGGTCTACGGTTCTGGGATCAAATGTCCCCGAATGTCCCTGATATATGATGTTTATAGCATGAAACTTGTGTGCTTATCAAGTTTATCTAAACGGGACATCATTGATGTATATAGATGTAGTGCTAGCTGGTGGATAGTATACCATGTATACCGGTATCTCATTCGTATATAGACTGTATTCCATTGGGGTTGCCAATCTCAAAAAGAATTATGTCCATCTGTCCATTTGGGTATCAACAGCGCCATTGGCAAGCAATGCAGCCAACAATCACTGAATCACGGGGATGTCTTTGATGCTTTCATATAGTAGCAGTACAGTGTGTAACCGTTCTGCCCATGAAACCAAACTACGACATTGGGATTAGTTGAAGCATGCAGCAAATCTGCAACAAATCGTTTCTCGCATGTGAGTGTCCCTCGAATTCGGTTGGTTTCCTTTCCAAAAAAATAAGGCGGTCAAGAACTTTCCGCCAAATCATCTAATCATCTAGTTGTAAATCCCCATGATTGCTGATATCGATGATGCTCTTATAATCTCCAGGTGTTCCAGTGGTTCTTCCTTTTCATTTTCACATTGTCTGGGCTCCAAGGCGTCTTTGGACACTCCAACTTCAGATGCTGTGAGTTCCTCCACCTGGCGTTAAAAACGGACGTCATTGGTGGAAGTCCGGGTATAAGAATAGCTGCTACGAACGCTACAAGTACCAAACAAGTGAGACAACAGCTGATATCATTGAAACCTTGCAGAAAAATATAATATTACTATATGTCTATATATTTGAATACATTTTAACCAGCAATGATCGCAACATGAACCGGATTTCCTGTCGCATTCGCCTCAGACATCCTCAGACTACGCTCTGGAAACAAACATGCCAACGACAGCTGCTCAATATAATGTAGATTAATATAGTATAGCCTGAAACACCTAACGTACCTAACCATGAAATAGCCTTTTGTTTGGGGTGTTCATGTGGCTGGCATCGGATATACGAGGATCAAACTACAATGGACCGAAGCCTTGGACGCAAAGACAGCGCCGCACGATTCCCATGGGAGGCTATGATGTTGATTGATCTAAAAGTTCTAAAGGATACACATCGTGATAAAGCCTCCGGTTAACATGGTCAACACAGATACGGCTCTCTTCCTGCCCCTGCCTTCTTGACTGTATCACCAGTTTCACCTGCAGGGGTTTCCAATTCTTTCCCAGACATGTGCCAGCCAATGATGGTACTTTTATAATCTTTTATATAGCCATAGTCGGCCATAGTCATCCCAAATTACGATTTCAAGCTGTTTGAAGGTTAAAAGCCTGTGCTTTTTACGTCACCCGCCAAATGTCCCGTATGGGTATTCCCATCATATCCCGTGAAAAAAATCATGTCTCGCCTCGATATCCGCTGCCTGCACTGCCTCGGTAAAGGGTACTATAAGGCCACCCCACCGTTAAGCTATGTTTTTAATGGTTGCTTAATAGGGGTTCAAGATGATTTACCTCCTTGTAAGTGAACATAAATGGCCCATTTACAGATGATAAACATGATGATTTACCTATAAGAATTGATGGTGATCCTTACAGTAGATATGTTAAGCTACCAAAGGGTAGCTAAATATTCTACGGGATATCTTCCATGATTTTCCATTGCCGGGTGGGATTGCAGAAGGCATCGCATGCACCAATAACCGTCCCTCCAACTGACAATTGCTAAAAAAGAACCGCTCAAACGGGGGCCGGAAATCTCTTGGGGGGGGGGGGCGATTTTTTCGTCAAATAAAAAGGCAGTTCTCAGGGTCAAAGCCCTTGATTTCACCAGCTGGTTGACCCAGATCCCAAATGGCTACAGTATGTGTCAAAACCATTCAAAACCCATAGAATCCCCTTGATGTTCAATAATTGTCACATCAGAATAGCGCTTTCGGGATCTTAATCCACCCAAGTCTTGGTAAGTTGATGTTAAATCATAGCTACTGATCCCATCCCATATCTCCTCATTGAATCTTTCATCATCTTTCCCATGGAGAAAATGTTTTTAAACATATTTTAATCAATCTTGACGCTCCAGATCTGAGTTCGCTGCTACTCGCAGTGATGAAGCCTGTACCCGGTGCTTCCTCGGCAGCATCACGAGGACCTAGGCCGCCCGGCTGGGCCACGATCCCAAGTCCACTTCCGTCCGCTTCCTGCTACTTTAGTCTTCCGCTAATATTGTCGGTTACTCACTCTGTAGTCTTGGTGTATGATATTATATAATATTTATACACATGTGACATCACCATGTGTGAAGCTTGGTGTTCGTTTCCTGTTGAGTTGTCATCCATTCCAGAGAAAATGTGATAAACATCTTTAGACGGCCCTGCAACCCCCAAGAGGGGCTGAGTTTGGGACTCTCCTCCGGAGAGCAGAAAGCCTCAGATTTGAACAATCGACCCACTGTAGATGACATCCCCGCGACTGGAGGTCGGCCACTGTTACATTGTCACGCACTTTTGTTCTGAGTTGCTATATCAAACTTTGAGACTAGTGATTGCTGATATCCTTTCTGTTCAGGCTAGCAACCGGTCAATATTTCTGATACGTTTCTACATTCGAGATACAGATGAATTATGTATGTTAGAATCCCGATAAACAATGATAAACAGACTTCCTTCAAAGAACCTGACACCCACGATGTATTACAGCATGTGTTTGCATGACATCTTGCTGAGCACCGACCCCTGATGCCACACTACGTCTCGCTGTCGGCCAACATCCAGGCGCTCCAAGATCTCCAAGCAACTGATGGAGATGCAGCACCAGATTTGGGCACCTGGCCAAATCGAAAACTTCGGTGGAACAACTGGGTGCACCCAGCAGGATGAAAAACCCAACTCCATGCGACAACTGTTTGTTGATTGAACGACGCATCTCCGAAAAAAATAGCAATAGACCATTCAATGGATTTCATATGATTTCATAATTTCATCAAATCTGTTTTCAAAGAATAATTCGCAAAGCGAAACCATTCCAGTTTTGGTGACCACTGGTTAATTGCTTCATGTGTACCTCCACTTTTTGCTCAAACCTCAATTCTACATGACAATGGCTCCATGGCACACCTTGTCAATCCACTCCGTCACAATGAAACTGCCCTCGGTATCCTCCAGGACAGGCCAGCAATGGGAAGGCACGCGAAAGCATTACGTTCTTTACCGCCTTTGCCTGACAAGTATCAGAGTTGATGACAATTAAACAGTTTATGATGGTTTCATGACAATTTCATGATCAATGAAACGTGACTGGTTGCGATTCATGGGTGGGTCGACTCGTTCTCCTGTACATCTGCCACTGGAGATGGCTGGTCTTTGCTGGTCTCGGACACCTTGACGTGGCCAGGGCTGATTAATGGGTAGCTATTTGGGGAACCAAGAGGACCAAAAAAACTTGAGCGCAGCTAGCCAAACCCGGGCAATCCAGGTATGGGAAAAAACAAAGAGTGGGGCTCAGGTGGCAGTGATTCAGTCATTCAAAACATGCATATATGGTATATGGTTTATGGCTATCCAAAGGCCGTGAATAATAGGAGACGTATGGAGACGTGACATTGCGATTGTGTACCGTGTTGGTTCATTGCCTTTCTTCCCTTCGCTGGCCATGTTTTGGCAAAACCCGTGGAATTCTATTACCACTTACTTATATTTTGTTCTGACAGTTCCGCAATGGTATGCAGTGGGTGCACGCCCTGTTTGATGGCGTCATGTCATCACGGTTTGCATTCAAAAATATTCAAAACTAAAGCCAAACGGCCTGTGACAAGATAAAAACATGTTGGGGCAGAACGGGAAAATCAAAAACACAACCGGGGGGTGCGTGGTCCCAGCTTGGTCCACGCGTGGAAATACCAAAAATATGCCGTGGAAATGTCGTAGAAAATCCGAACTTCGCCGTGGAAAATCAATATTTACCATCACCATCCATCACCCCGAAACAATCAAACGCAATTCAACATCATTCGACGTCATTCCCATTCAATCCAGACTCGGTTTTAGTTGGCAAATCAAAGGCCTTTGGATCTGTGACTATTTGATTTGCTGAACCATTTTTGCTGGGATTTTGTGATGTCCATGGTGGATGGATGCATAAGTCTGGCGCTGACCCCACCCACGTCGTACTGCATGGCTCTTGGGGTTGGTAGTGCAAGCAAATCACGTTTGACGTCAAGATTGCCAAGTTGATCAAATTTCAAAAATCAAACTGTTTCAAACAAATGTGACACATATTTTCGGATCGTGTTTGGGCGTAGAAGCTAATGCAGTTGACCTATGTTGAGCCCATGGAACATAGGCAAGGTCTAAGCTTGGTGAAGAAGTGTGGTCGGTGTGGATCATGCAAAGAATGGAGTTTACATAAAAGCCATGTCAAAGAATCTCCTTCGGGCTTCCCCGGCAATCACCATTCCATGAATAATTGGCCAATGTCAAGAACATGATGAGAGCCAGGTTTTCCATTGAGTCTTCAACAGCTTTCAAACCGTCTCAATGCCTACCACCTCGCCACCACCGTTGCAAACTAAAATTGGTGTTGCTCGGAGAAAGCCACCAACATATATGCGCGCATGCAGCCCGCGTGCCATGTGAGCTGACGCGCGCGAAGGCACGGAAGCGCAGCTGTGCCCTGTAGCGCTGGCTGCCTTGCATATTAGTTGCTCCTTCGACTTCAAAGTTCAGATGCAACTTTCCATGCTGTGCCTCGGAATCCTGTCTGGATTGATAGTGACGGTTTGTGTGTCTCATCGCTCGATCGTGATACTTCGGCATTGGGCTAAAACATGCTAAAACCACGTCGAATCAGCCACTAGCTCCATCAATCTCAAAGCGCTCTCAAGAACATTCAAAAACCACAGGATTTCTCCGACCCAGTCGACTTGGCACAGACTGCTTCCCTTGTCCACCCAGAGTGAATGAAGCACAAACCGTTCTGCGTGCGGGAAATCCATTAACATTACTAACTATGCACCTCCAATTTGTCGAACTACTGTACCGCAAGTCGAATTGCAAATGCAGTTGAGAGGTGTGTGGTATAGGGCTTAACAATCTTAACACGTCAAGCATGAACCTGGAAAACCCTGGCTAGCGTGATGAAATAATGAAAGTCATTTGAAATCCAATTTTTGGTGAAGTCTCTATTCAGGGGGTTCAGCACCATGGCCAGCAAAGCTTGCGTTATGCCGTTATGCAATATAGCCGCTTGCGTTATGCCTAGTGACTGCTATGTAGGGCCTCAGCCCATGCGACTTCTTACTAGCCTCAAAACGAAATGCAATGGGGCTTTCTATGACGTCCCTTGCCACTCATTGCTTCAGTGTAAATAGCATCAAATCACATTCTTAAGAACCTGCAACCATACATTGCGTGACAACATGTGACAATGTCTATTTGGTGGCGGAAGTGGCAGAAGGTAGTTGCAGAAACCGCTTCTTTTGGTTGCAGAATCCCAGGTACTTTTGTTTGCTGAATCGCACTTTTTGCTGTATTGGAACTTTGCATTACGATCCATTTTTAGGCCAGCTGAACTGAGGATGCAACCAGGGCCGGAAACCTGCGACTCTCTGCCCTCCCTCCACAGCTGCAATCACCTGAGGTGGAGGCAGCGCCCTGCGTCAGAGACACGCTCGGAGGGGAGAGACCTCAGAACATCAAATCCCAAAAACGGGGAGACCACAAACTCAAGATCTTTTCCAATCCAGCCTTCATCCAAGGGACCAATGGTGGTCCTAACTGCATCGCGACTGCCACACCACTGCCACACCCTTGCCACATTCTTTGTGCGTGCGCCTCCCCAAAACAATTAGTCAGTTGGTGCCGCGACCCAGGTAAGATTCATTCGGGTGAGAAATAAAGATGAAACCAATTGAAGCCACTAATCAGTATGCTGCTGTCTTACCCATTCTGAACCCTCTTTGTTGTGATCTTGGGCTTTGGGCTGACATATGGATGCTGCATGAAGGCCTGCCAGGGAGACTGCAACCCCAAGCTGCCCGATCTATGTGTATCTTGCTGGGTGCTTGGAAACCCAGCTCCAATCTCCCCGTGTCTTGGAGCCACACCATTGGAGCAAACAGTTGGAATACGTATGTAGATTGTTCCATGATATTCCATTAATCTGCGCTACATCGGCCATCTAATCGGCCATCTTAGAGCTACCATTGGTAATCCAATCCCCTTAATAGTCAACACCCTCCTCAATGGCCCCACATCTGCATAGATCACCTACTAAACCATTTCTGGATGTTTCTGGTGAATGTTTAACATGAACGACGCGAAGGAATTACCATTGGTCCTATGATTTGTTTTGGGGGAACATTTTACAGGAAACCTCTACATTTAATGGATTTCAACTAGTAAAAACCATGATTTCCAGTCAATTTGTCCATTTTTTCCAATGAATCCCGCCCTGGTTGGGACCTGGCTCGAAAGGCGCTGGCTTGGGCTGTGAACCAACAGAGCTCGTAAGAACTGCTGACCTCAGCAGGCGCCTACCGTGACATAATTGACATATCGTTGCACATCCAATGAATGATATTTGTGCGTATATGTGTATATTTACATAACTCATATAATATATATATATTCTTATTCTTTATATATATATATTCTTTATATATATATAACACACATATATATATATATATACACAGTATATACATTACATATCTATTATTGTAAACCACCTGCATCCAGGAACCTTGCACCCATTGCACCACCAACCTACCATTGTTTCCGTCTCTTCGATGACCTGAGCTGAAGACCGGGGGCTGAAAGCTGCACGCCCTCGAAGGACAAGGCAGTCGTTTCGATATTGGCCTCGCTGCCGAGTCTTCCATGGGGCAGCCGCCATTTTCATTATCCAGTCATTAGATGTCATTATGGACAATCTATTGTCATTAGATATTATCCAATTGTCAGTATACCATTTGGATTGACCATGATTGACATCTATGGCATCTATAGATCCCCCATTTCAGTTGGGGGAGTCCTCCAAATAATGTCTCAAGCCATTGGGGGGCCCACTCAGCTTCCGGCTAAAAGTTGCAAAGGGTTGGATCCGCTGAAGGGTGTCCTGACGACAGGTGCCGTAATGGTGACAGAATCCCCACAGCAACAATATCCTGACAGGGAAATTCAATATGGTCATAGATAAAACAACTATATGCTGTATGATTCTGTATGATATACAAAGGGTGGAGTTTCTGTTGCCACATTGGATCGCTAATCTTCTCTTGGCAAGCAATAGAGGGGTCCGTTTGGTATAACATTTGGCATCATGTACCATCATTGCTTATGAAAAGTGGGGTAATTACAAAGGTACCTCATGGAGCAACCAGTGTCGTCCTCCCCAACAAGAGCTCGTAGAGAATTGCCCCGACCTTACTGGAACAGCGGAACAGCACTCACCGTCAACTTTCAAGATGCATTGCTAGGAATCCCCCAGAAAGGATCAACAAAGATCAACAAAAGTAGAAAGTTAAATCATGTTAAATCACAATCAAGACTCAAGACATCTCAAGACGGTAAGATCGTTTGTTCACTCATGTTCACTCTTTCTTGGATCCCTAGATCTGCACATGGATTTCCAACTGTTAGGCGCCCCATCAACCCCATTTGGCAAGATGATATCCTCCATCCCGAAAGCTTATGATTGGGTCATCCTCTGCCAACTGAGCTACAAGGCTTGAAAATGCTTAGTTAGCAACCTACAAACCATTGATGCGGAGCCGATACCTATCCCCCAACAGCCATCATCAAAGTCAAACGTATCCAAAAAAACATGAAAACAATTGCCATTGATAGCCATTGATGTTGTGTCATGATTCACCCACTTAAACCATCTTAAACCACTGTAGCAACCCAGGTCCACTAAGGAGGCCACGGACCACAAATCAGCTTTGGCATCATATGGCTCGTGCCCTCCAGTGATGGCGAACTGGGGCACTTTACTCAGCCATGGAGTCTGGTGAACTATATGTTTTTTTGATATTTATAGAGCCTTCATCAGTTGAATAGCTGGGATTTATATGATTATATGTATATGTATATATATATGTATATATGTATATATATGTATATATATATGTATATATATATGTATATATATATGTATATATATGTATATATATATATATGTATATATATATGTATATATGTATATATATATATATATATATGTATATATATATATTATATGATATATTATATATGAATGTCTGAATTATTTTGGATTTATGATGATTGATGGATGTTCATCGGTGGAGCTCAGATCCTTGGGCTCCGGGCTTAAAATTTCTGGGGCCATGTACAGTGGAGAGCCACACACTGTGGCCGCCTTGGATGTCAAAGATGTCCACTGTTTCTGGGGAAATCATGGAAAATCTGGCTACACCCCCCACCAATCCCAATTACAATATGACATTGTATCACATCACATCTTAAGTTATCTTAAGAGTTTTGCAACCAAGAGCGAGCTCAGTGTGTGGGCACATGTCCGCACATATTCCATCAAATATATCAAATTTCAATATCACACTCAGAAATACTCCGAAAACCCCTGGGTTCAGTTCGTGAACCCAAAGTTCCTGACATGCTCCAGTAACCTCCACCATCCATGTATATCCATGTATGGTAGGAGTAGGAGTATATGAGTATATATGTAGGTGTGATCCTTTGGGTCAACTGTATATATCTGTACATGCATCGCAGTGCACGCGCCAAAAAATCAAAGATCTGGCCTGTCAAGCATGCATCTGGGCAAGTTATATATATATATATCATGTACAATGATTCCCCATGTTTTCCCCATGTTAGGGGATTGCATTCCTTACTGGATCACCTAGTCGCGAGCTTGTTGTCAGCCGAGATCCTCACCATGTCCTGCTCTGGCAACGCTCGCGCAAAGCCAAAGTCTGCCAGCTTCAGAACGGGGTCAACGGAACCTGGGAGGCCACGCGGATACCGAAACGGAATGAAAAATGATGAAAACCCAAAGAGTGGAAGAATTCCTTGGGAACACATGTCTTCAATGAGAAGAAATATATAGAATTATATAGATGGTTGAAGCAAGAACAACAAGTGTGTTGATCCAACATTTGGTCAAAATCATCAATAACCTGAATGCAGTAATTGGTCATACTCGATGCATCTGTGGGCACAATGCATCAATGTGATAGCTAGAATTTAAGGGGTAGCAATGCCGGATTTTATCATCTTGCACTGCCAGAAGTGGCATACAAAATGGTTTTTCAAATTGACAAGAGCATTTCGTTTGCATTTCCATGACTCGTCTGTCTGGCTGCATCTAGCTGCATCTGGCTGCACTTTTTCCCTCACAGGTGCGACACCAAAAAGGAACAACCGTCACTGTCCTGTAAACAGCCCCCGAAAGAAGTGCGTTTTGTACGGCTTCCTCCTGAGGGAAATGTCTAAAAAAAAGCGCACGATAGTGCAGTGTAGGATGGAAAGGCAATTTCACAATCATCAAGTTTAATTGGGATCTTAAATTTGGTGTCAGATCTCCCTTGAAAATATAAAATCTCTGGCTTATTTTTTGCTTTTATCTCCTATACAGTAAATCCATGCCATAACATCACTGGCAGTTCAAGCAGCAGGACTCACGGCCTCGCGCTTGAGCTGAAAGACCCTTGCCTTTCCCACTGGACGTCGCATGGGCACAACAGCCACAGGGCCACAGGCTTTGGGAGGTGCCCACGCAGATCGACCACTGTTCTCAGTCCTAGCTGGGAACTTTCCTCAAAATCCCAGCTATGAAACAGGCATGAATCAATGTTTCATTGACTCACTTCTGAATCACCAGATGCACATATTGATAGCATCATTTTAAGTCGTTGCATGGCATGCTCAGGTCATCCCAGGTCATCTCATCCCGGGCGAGGACCGGCTGAGGTCCATGCACCCGGACATCTCGCAGCTTCAGCTTTACGCTTCAGACGGGAGCGCTTTGGAGCTGAGATCGCAGTTGCACAAGGGGCAGCGCATGGAACCTGCGATGAAGAAAAAAAACATGCAACCAATATCTACAGAATCTACAGATGCAGTCTCACCAAATAGCATAGGATGGTTGATGGCGGTTGTATAGAGTCATCCCCAGAAACAGGACACTCAAGAGGGCAAAATGAACAAAAAACTGGTATCACGTCAGGGTAAAATTTAGGGCAAACCTGACTTGACAAAGATCATTGGTACCAAAAGCGGGATGGCCCAGCAGCATCCCAACTAAGAATTCATAACTACATGGAACTGGCTTACACGCAATTGCTGGCGGATACGGCCACAAAGCACAGAAGCTTACTCATTGAGACTCCACACCTGAGATGAGCCACTTCTTCACGCAACGTTTGTGAAACTGATGGCCACAAGGTAATTTTGAGACTTCGTCACCGCCATCTTGATCTTCATAGCAAATGGAGCACACGTCCACTTCAACGTGTCCTTGTTCGATATCCGGCGCTGGCACCTTCGAAAGCACCGCTTCGGCCTTCAGAGACTTCTTGTGCAAATCCAAGGAGCACTCATAGACGGCACGCTGCTGAGCAGTGAGGCCACATTTCAACAACAAATCCACAGCTTTCACCTCAGCTGTTGGATGGCTAGGTGTATATAAATATATGATATACGAGTTATTGATTCATTGCAGATTAGAAACATTTATAAAACTCGATGAAAAATGATGAAAGTACGTACGTCTGTATATATAACTTGTGTATACATACAAATAGATGCAAACACATGTGCATGCGTGCAATTATTGATGCTATACATATATGTTCATATGCCACCTCTGGAACCCAAACAGCCATCGTTTTGGAGATTTCACCCCTGAAATGGATTAAACATATATAATGGCGCATTAAACTTCCAAAATACTTGGGGATTACGTGGCTTCCACGCATACATCTTGATCATTCGCCAGCATGAGGTCATCCAAGCGTCCAAGTTCCCATACTCCCGACCGTGAGCTATATATTTTCCATGGTGTAGGAAAAGAATGGACACGAACAAGTTTCATTTAAATATATGTCGTACTATCTGGATCTATCTGGGTGTTGCATCATTTAGACTCCATTGTAATGCCCTTGCCCCTTCCCTTTGGGCGGTCCCTGTCCCACCTCTCGAAACTGCTGAAGCATCAATTGGGGCTCACGGATACCGTTCACCTGCAGATCACTGGCAAGGCATGACCATCCCAACTAATCTCCAACTCTCCCACAGCTTCATGTCATCTCATCTTCTCAGAGTACTGCAGCCCAAACAACAAATCTACACCCTGGTGATGGAAAAACATGGGCACATCATGGAAAATCACCAGTTTCAAAACATGAATGACTTACAATCATCCATCATCAATAATCTGCAATTCTCTTGTCCCAGCATGGTGTCAGCCCGGTTTCATGCCATCTCCTGCCTCCATGACTAACATCCCAGCTTCGATGCTGCAGTGTGGATTTTGATCGTTCCACTCCCTGACCACACTGGAGTGCAGGACATCCACCACCACCAGGCCTGTGATGAAACAACAGGTGGAGGTTTTGACCCCCGCAAAACGGGCGAATCGTTAGTTGGGTTACGTGAAAATTCATGAAACATCACCAAACCAATAATTCAAGTAATGATGAATGCACCCAGCCCAAAGGAAAAGCACGCAAGACCTAAAATCATCTCAAGAAACTCCACTCAAATCTCAAAGAAACGCTGACATACTTGGTGCAACACAGTTTCGACGGCACAACTTCCATAAACCATCCAATCCATCCAACAGCTCCAGCCTTTCCACATCTTTCCACCCCATCATCCTCATCCATCTTCATTCATCTTCATTCCATATTTTTCAGCCATATTTTCCCTGCCTTCCATCTGTGGGTGTCCTCCCAGGAGCAAGCCGAACTGCTTCTCATCGGGGCACTGCAAAAAGACGCGCTGCTCCTGCCGATGGCTCTTGCGCCATCGGCTCGAGAATTCTGAGGCCAAATCCGCCGCCATGGAGGCTGGGCAGGTGGCAAGGACTGGTGCGTTGTGTTCAAAGAGCTGCACTTACTGAGTTTTTGGGACTTTCATGTGTTAATATAATAATGATTTGTTGAATCATGTAAAATCTTGAGGATTGAGATTTGAGATAATACTTAACTGGTGAAAAGGTGGTCAACTACCAGTGTTGGCTATGTTGCGCACCATGTTGAATCGTTTTCACCCTGCCAGAGGTGATTTTGATGTAGGCATCTCGCGGGGCGTGAAGCATGTTTCAGCGGGAACTGACAGGACAGCCTCAATCGAAGCCGGAAGAAGGTATACTTAATGATCTTAATTCGGATGGTGCCTCATTGTCTTGAAGTAACATGAAGTAACATGTGGATCTTCATCCAGATGTTCCTATTTTTCCTGGCATATTTCCATATATTTCCCTAGCTACCATCTTCACACAGCTACAGCATGATCCATGCTTCAACACTGCCGAGGGACAGTCGCTGAGAAGAATATTCTGCGGCTTCAAATCTCGATGCAAATGATTGGAGCTGTGCAGCACCTGAGCCGCGGAAAAAAGCGCCATTTTTTGGGTCAAACATTGGAGATAATCACAGGGTTTCCAAAGAGAGCACGGTACGAAACAACATGTATAATCAGGGGATCGAATGGCAGATTTTAACCATCAATCTGTGTTTGTTTTGATATTTTCCCGCGAAAAAAGACCCGGGCGATTTGATGATTTGAATTGATTTGATGATTTTGATGGCAGGCTCAGGCCGCCGGCACACGAATTCCACCACCCTTGGGCCCAAGAGCAAACAATCCGCTGGCAATCTGTGTGAGGAATCGCCGAGCAGTCTGGCCAGGGTTTAGGGCTGGATGGGCTGGATGTTCGCTGGTTAAATGCAGAGCGATGGCGCTTCAAAATGAATCCGGTTCGCCTTTAAAACCTGCAACACTTTGGGATAATTTCGAAAGAGGTCGCTTCCAAGTCTCTTTGTCTATGGCAATTAAGAATGCCACAAAAAAATACAAAAAGGACAGTCTTGAGTAATGAATCATGAATCATGAGCCATCATGAGCATCAAATATCACTTAAATGTACTTAAATCCACATTTCCACAAACCTCCAGCTGAAAAGATCAACAGCCCGACCCGAACCGCCCTCCGCTGCCTCCTCTTGAACCCGACCTTTCCTGAACTCACTGAGAGGACACGAATCCACTGGTCAAGTTCGTGATTTTTGTTTGTATTGTTTATGTATGGTTTATGTATGATTTGATTCTGCTTGATTCTGATCATATCCCCAACTTGGATCAACAATGGAATACAACTGCTCCAATTATCTCTGCATGGGTGAAGTCAGCGCAGCTCAACCCAGCAGCCTTACATTCCCTGGGGCACCAACGCACGAAGAAATTGCGACAAATCCCCGCCAGCACAATACCTGCGGTTCCGTTCACTGGAAAGCATTTGAATGCTACAGGATGGTGCCCCCCAGGTATAAGTTGGCCTATACCCCATCTAAATCTGCATATAATTATATAATATTATATAAGATTATATAAGATAATTATAGGTATCATACATTTTCATACGCTATTGTTAATTAGTTCAGCACTTTACTTGCTGCTCTTTCCCTTTGACCAAAGGTGCCATCCATGCACCGAACGGACATATTTGCGGCTCCCAAAGGGAATGAGGATGCCATGAGCTCATCTCAAAACATACTATTCCACAATCTACTGCAAAGTAACACACAGAATTTCAAAGGGCGGGGGAAAATAACAAGAAATTACCATCTGCTTTTCTGGTGGTCACTCCAGCACTAGGTAGAAGTGAGCTGTACTCTTCTTGAGGTCCCGGAAACGTACCTGGGCCAATTCGGTGCCAAGCTTCGCCACGCCCCAAAAGATCCGGGTGCAACTGAGTGGCGATGTTCGGGTGAGATATTTTTCGAAGCACCTGGCAGGGGACGTGCTGTCACAACCAGGAAATACCCTCAGGAAACCCAGCAGTTTTTTGTAGAAAAAGGGACAGCCACATTTTTCTGTTGGGTAAATCAGTAGAATCAACATAAATCACCTACACTCATAGACAATTGTCTGTAACAAATTGTTAGATTACCAAACGGCATCTTGATACACCATTGAGCCATGAAAAGCAATGAAAAATCTATGGGATACCCATCCCCAGCATCCTTGAAACACCATTGAAAAATACCATGGACAATGGCCCCCAGGACCTCCACTTCTTGTCGCAGCTGAGCAGTTTCAGTCACAGTCTGGCGACTAATGACCTCGGGTGTCTGTGGCCAAGTGATATCCAGTGCCTGACCGGTGGTTGGGCCGACCTCCGGGGTCATCGTCCCATGTTGTTTGGGAAGGAAAAATAAAACATGTGTATATATATATAAATACACACAAATATAGAGAGAGATACTGTATACATACAATCATATAATAATAGATATAATAATAGATATATTTATAGATATTCAGAAGTGTTTGAAGCATTTTGACAGCGCCAATCAGGTGGATTTCTGAAATGGCCCTGGTTTCTACCATAATTTCCTGAAAATCGAAGGGCCTTAAGCATGAACCGATGACCAGAAAAGCCAACTGAGGTGCTGACTTTGATGGCCACCAGCTCTTGTTCTGAGGGGCGGGACAAAGATTCTTCCATTCAACTTTCATGGCAATTTCTGAAGTCTGAAAGGAGAAAGCGATCCGAAAATGGAGAGAAAAAAAGTGGGAAAATCGATGTCACTCTCTCTCTCTCTCTCTGATTCACGTCTAACAGGGATAAAGTAGCAAGAATGAGGCATGGATCAAAAGGAATACAGCCAAGGGTCTATCGTCCCGGCCCTTCCACACGGTTGCATATGAGCCCTTGCCAATTCGCCTAGGTTCGAGTGGCGGAAAGAGTACCCAGTGCCGAAGAGGCTTGTAGGACTGCTTGCTGGGTCACAAACACCCCATATCACCCCCGTCATCCATCATCGTGCCCGCATCGGGAAACAACCATGGTAAGGCAACATTATGCAACATTATTTTAATCAAAGGAGAGGTTCACAAGTGGGATGGAAGGCACTCAGGGTTCATCTTAGTCCATCACATCCCGCAGCTGGGACCCCACAAATTGGAATGTCGATGTGGGTAGATCACTGGGTTGGAGCTGGCAACTTATTCTTATCTACATATATTTGCATATATATATATGCATATATACATTAAAGCCAGTCAACTGGGATGATCAGGTAGATTCATCATGATATGATAATATGATATTGATTGATACTGTATGCATTCATATCAGAAGATTAGTTCTTTTGAGATCATGCAAGTATGGTCACTGATTAATCCTGAACACTATATAATTGAAACTTGAAACCAACAACTTCAGTCATTTTAGGAACATCCAGCAACCAGGCCCCCAAGCTTTTCCAAGATGTAACCAGCCACCTGCTTCTTAGCCATGTCCACCTCGGGCTGAGTCATGACCCATCACTGCAGCCCGCTACATTTTGACACACCCTTATATCCCATATGATGATCCAATTACATAATCTATACATACATTTCACTATAATATGATTTAATCTAATTACAGTACATCAGATCTCTCTCTCTCTCTCTCTCCATCGCCATCTCAGGAGAACATCAGATCTCTAATTGCACTTTTTTCTGCTCACCCTGGGAATGTGCTCCACATCCGACTGGAAGCTGATCCAGGGCCACCGCCCTGCATCAAGGGGTTTAACCACCTGCACACATCGCACTGGAGCCGGGAGTTTCGACTCCGGATCTGCAGGAAGGTGCTGATCATCCTCATCCTTCAACCACATATGAAACCAAGCACGCAAATACAGGTGAAATGTTATATTCCAAATGCATGTAAAATATGTGAAATAAGTGTAAAATATCATGCATCCTTTGCCTTTCTCTTTATGCCCTGCCTTGAACGGGAGCGAAGGCTCCAAAGAAAGGTGACAGGCAACCCAGGCGCAACTTGGTGAGACAAGTAGCGTTTCTTATGGCTTCTGGAACATTGGAACTGTCTGAGGAATAGATTTCTTGGGCAAGGGATGGCAAGGGTCAATTGCGGGGCATTGAGCTGTGCTGTAAATACTGGCAAATGCCATGTGCTACTGTGCCTCTGATTGTTCCCACCATGCCATTGACACACGATGGCTTCATGCAACCCTTGGTTTTGCATGGTTTTGTGAAGCGTTGCCATTTCTGCTTTCGGTCGCCCCCATCAGTTGCTACACTTCTACCTGAAAGAGCCATCACAGCCGGATGGTCCTCTGGTTCCTTCCCCCACCTCAAACAATCAAGCCTATCTACTTCCCACAAGCCAGTTACATACATACCAGCATGACCAACTTCCAAACGTCCCAGCCATTCAGGTCCAGTGGCTTGGAGCTTGATTGAGCTGTATCTGTTTCACCATTTATTTTTTCCGCGCAAAGCCCAGAAAATGGAACTCACTCAGCGCTGACAGTAGAGGCCAGCCGCTGGTCCCCATGTATTGGGTCGCAGCATCTCCGGCGCAAAAGAAAGGGGGGTTCTCCTTGGACTCCGCAGGGTTCAATGGCACAAATAAATAGCTGAGCTGCTCTTACCAACATTCGACATCTCGCTTAAGAAATTTTAGCAAGACAATTAGAAATAATTACGAGATATGGCCCCGAGGGGTTGAATATGCTTATCGGACCCAACGAACCGACCTGCACTCCAAGAAAACCCAAGACCGATGGAACCATGTCAGGGGCAATCATTACTCACCTCCCAACACGTCTTGAGCAGCTGTTCCCTTGCGCGGAAAAACGCCGGGACGGCCCCTGAGCAGTGTCTTAAGTCAGTGTGCCTGAACCACCTTGACCATTCTTGAGTCTTACCCTCCGGTAATCGAACCCTCCGGCAATCGAACATGGCAATGGACAATTCCCTATTTACAAATGATTGTCCCATTTAAATGCGCATTTTGTTGGGGAATTTCTAGCTATAGATCATGTTTGATGACACCGAAGGGTAACAACCAAGAATATAGTATGCTTGAAAAAGGCAAGCAGCCTCAAAAATTCAACCAAGAAGCAAAACGCAACATAAATTCTCACCGCAGATTTCAGGCTTCACACTGCTGCAAGAGGCATGACCGAATTACTCCAGGCACAATTGGCTTTCTGAACTTTCTTGGTATTGCCCTGGCTCTCGAGTCCGTCGAGTGTCCCGGGATCACTGGGACCAGACACATCGTCAGATCCTTTGGAAGATCCGCTTGCGGAGGGGACCTCTTCCTCATGCGTCATGTATCTGGTGATCCCATCCAGCAGGCCTCAAAGCCGCGGAACTTTCGCCTGCTTCGCACTTCTTACTTTTTGTTGGATCATGTTGGATCTATAAAGGGCCCCCATGATCCAAAGCCAAAGAAATGCTGAACTACGTCTAAAATCCACCACCACAAACGGAACTGAAGCTTGGATGAGATGTCTACCTAATATCATGTCCTTTCTGACGCCCTCGCTGGAAGAGCCCACGAAAAACTCACATGTTCATGAGTTTGACCATGCAACATGGCGCTGATGGTGCAAACGAGCAACACACTGTGCGAACCTTGGACACCGATAATGCAACACACTCACGCAGCTGGACACCATGTCCCACCCCCAGAGATTGTCAGAAATAACATCTTGACCAATCAATTTTTTGGTGCCACTAACCCTGGGTTCCCGGACCACTTTCCAGTTCCCACTATAGTGACCCAACTCTTCCATTTCATCCAGCAGGTTCAACAGCACCAAAAAGGCGGTCAGTTTCACCTCAGGTGTGGGGCATGAGCGCTAGACATGTTTACATGGTTCTTGGCTCCCACCCAATATGCTCCAAGTAAAAAACACAAAAACATGAACCAACATATTCATCTATTTTCAGCCATTCACCCCTCCAAACTGCAGGCACTGCCACAGATTCCATGAAAGCACATAGCGAATGCGATCTCTGCCAAGGCGCTGAGCGGTAGAGTCCATCGCGTCCAGTGGTGTCGCTGGAGTGGTTGAAGGAAATCACGGCTAAAACCAGCTGCACTACCACCTGAACCTGGCAGAGCAGGGTTTGCGCAGGAACCTGATGATATCATGAAAAAATGAACATGAATTCAACTTATTTTCGACAATGTAACTGAACATTCTGAATCACCGCAGTGCAACTGTAGCGGTCCCATGTTCCACAATGTCAAATGTAAGATGAACACTTGAATGTCACTACATGATGACTACATGTCACTATCGTTAGTTATAATTTGTCATCATATTAAAGTGCCCAAGGGATCCCAAGGGCAACATCAATGGGCTGTGCCTGCCACATCCGGGTGATGCGCCGGGCGGACCGCGAGGGCGCGGGCACGCTGGGCAGTTCAGGGCGGTTGTGCAACAATCGCATGATCGTCACCGCCACCAACATCAAACCGAAACCTGCAGTTTGAAAGCGGCCTGTCCAGATTCGGAAAATCAGCTCACAAACATTGCGCTGGTGGTAATCTTGATGTTCTTTCATCTTTGGGGGAGATCAATGTTCTTGTCATATTCTGATGGATGTTTCAATAAGTGTATATAATTCATTGTAATTCCCCAGCTAAATGTTTGGCCGAATCACGCCAAGTCACCGCAACTGAAATTTCGCCCAGCCTTTTGATCGAATCGTTTGGCTGAACGGCGATCGTAGTCCTGCAAAAAATGATACTGAAATCTCTGACGGAGTCTGCAACGGCAGCTGCTGGCCACGCCATCTCTCTATCTATCTATCTCTCTCTCTCTCTCTCCATCTCTCTCTCTCTCTATCTCCATCTCCATCTCTCTCTCTCTCTCTATCCTCATCTCCATCTCCATCTCCATCTCTCTCTCTCTCTCTCTCTCGCTCTCCATCTCTCTCTCTCTCTCTATCTACATCTCCATCTCCATCTCCATCTCCATCTCTCTCTCTCTCTCTCTTTCTCTCTCTCTCTCCATCTCCATCTCCATCTCCATCTCCATCTCCATC
>Ga0126342_10006526_pt1 | contig 20707 bp, 14 predicted proteins | sample Cyp1metagenome_FD_92528 | JGI IMG/M metagenome (GOLD analysis project Ga0126342, IMG submission 92528) | Coral microbial communities from Lord Howe Island, Old Settlement Bay, Australia - Cyphastrea 1 metagenome | ecosystem: Host-associated > Invertebrates > Cnidaria > Coral ...
GAAAAATGGTGTGGTGAAAGATGGTGTGTGGAAGATGGTGTGGTGAAAGATGGTGTGTGACAAAGTGGTGTGTGACAAAGTGGTGTGTGAAACATGGTGTGTCAAAGATGGTGTTTGACAAAGCTGGGTGTAAAAGATGGTGTGTGAAAGATGGTGTGTTACAAAGATGGTGTGTGAAAGAGGGTGTGTCAAAGATGGTGGGTGACAAAGTGGTGTGTGAAAGATGGTGTGTGTGTGTGACAAAGTTGTGTGTGAAAGATGGTGTGTCAAAGATGGTGGGTGACAAAGTGGTGTGTGAAAGATGGTGCGTGAGAGATGGTGGGTGACAAAGTTGGGTGTGAAAGATGGTGTGTGAAAGATGGTGTGTGACAAAGTGATGTGTGAAAGAGGGTGTGTCAAAGATGGTGCCACATTTGCCACGCAAAACCAAGGTGGATGTGAGATTGCGCCACGCATGCCACGTGAAACCAACGTAGATGTCACCAAGTGCCACGCCTGCCGCGTGAAACCAACGTAGATGTGACCAAGTGCCACACCTGCCACACAAAGTGCCGCGGCGTCACGGGCGACTAAAACCAGCCCAAGCGCGCCACCCAGTGCCATAAGTGCCACGCCTGCCACGCAAAACGAAGGTGGATGTGACATTGCGCCACGCCTGCCACGTGAAACGAACGTAGATGTCACCAAGTGACACGCCTGGCACGCAAAGTGCCGCGGCGTCACGGGCGACTAAAACCAGCACAAGCGCGCCACCCAGTGCCATAAGTGCCACGCCTGCCACGTACGGTCTAGCCCGGTAAAAGAACATAAACATGCAGACAACAAGGTCCAAACCTACCCCGGAATCCTGACAAACAAAGTGCAAAGTATTGCTGTCTTTAGAACACCAGCACCCTGAACCCCTAGCTGAGGTCAACACTGATGTTGAAAAACAAAACAACCAAAACTACTGCGGATCAACTACCCAGCTTGAGAAGTCACACTGATTGCACATCCAATCCTGAAAGGCATGCTCATTAAGCTCTATGACAAACACATCGTTACAAAAAGAAAAAGGTTGCACATCACCATATTGCTGTATTCGATTCCTTAGCTGTTCGTGCCAGCCAAAGACATGACTGATCAGCTTGGAGGTTGATGCTTCATAGTGATATGGAAAAAACAAAGATGCCTTGATTTACCAAATTTTGTCTCAGTTAGAACAATTTTAACACCACAACAAAAGCATGCCTGATTCCAAAAGAATGCAACGCGTCTCCTGCTGCAAAAGCAGCAAACATCTTTTTGCCAGCTTTGTCAGTCAAAATTTGCGGGCTTGAACTTTATCAAGGCATTCCCTCAGGATAACCTCAATGCGCAATCCGCATGCAAGATCACAAGCATTGCACAACAGAACAATCATCTACATTCCATATGCAACAGATCGAAACTAGAATCCGTTCAGTTCATGAAAAAACAGAAATCTGCTCTGGCTTTCAATTGGCAAGCTTCCCTCCGGGGCAAACGCGCTGCCACAGTCCTGGTTCCTTTGGTCGCTAACTGCACCTGGCACAACGCTAGAAAGAAAGAACGCGGCCAAAGCTAAAACCGCCAAACACTGAAGCAAAAAAAAGCAAAAACAGAACAACCAAGACGATTCGAATATGCCCCAAAGCATCGGACATCGCGCCCAGATAAAACTGAGAACCCCGCTCGACGACAAAGGCAATTTCACACAGGCTGTCTCCTGACAATGAAAAAAAACATATGGTTGCTGACAAGAAACTTCAATAAAGCAAAGTTACACCTGCACAAACCCAGCATCCCAAAACAGAAAAACAACAACACACAGCCTAAGTTGCAGACGTACTTCAGGCCTTACGGCTTTTCTTTTGAAAGCTGCCTCCCAAAAGCAAAGAAACGTCTTTACTATACATATACATATACAGAAATAAAGACAAATAAAGACAAATAAAGACAAATAGATAGAATAGAACAGAACAGAATAGAATAGAATAGAATAGAACAGAATAGAATAGAATAGAATTAGTATAGAATAGACTAGACTAGACTAGACTAGATTAGATTAGATTAGATAGATAGATAGAGAGAGAGATAGATAGATAGATAGAAAGATAGATAGATCGATAGATTGATAGATAGATCGATAGATCGATAGATCGATAGATTGCACGGCAAAGCTTGGCATTCGGAACAGTCGACCACCAAAAGGGTTTTGCAGACGCAGACGGCGTTTCCGAATTGCACGCTGCTGCTTTTTTTCTCCACCCTTTCTGTGTTTTTTCCTAGACCTCCAGGTAGAAGTCCCACTGCCACGCCCATTGCTGGTGGGCTTCATTGGCCCACCAATCATTGAGCGTGGCCGGGTCCGTGTAGCCTTGGCGCCGAAAGAACTTCGGGGTCGCGACCATCATAGACAAGACTGCAGCCAAGCCACTCAGTGGGGGAATTACGCGGTGAGCGGCCTCAGCAGGAGCTGCATCACCAGGATCATCAGCATCAGGAGCAAAATCAGCACCAGCATCAGCATCATCAGCAGCATCATCCACATCACAATCAGCATGACCTTCTGCAGTGCTTCGGGCGAAGGTCGACTGGCGAAGATGGCCTCAGTGTATAGACAAAGGACGGACCCGGCGAGAATAGTAGCCTCTGTCTGTGCGCAAACAAAAACAAGCGCGGCCAGGAGCCTCGAGGTAGGCGGCGAGGGCGCGAGTGGGCACCTGACGCGTCAAGATAATAGCAGCAACACACGTCGAGCAAATGCACTAGCGTGCACACAGTACACAAGACAAACCAAGATGCCAACTCCGAGCGGGCAATCGACGTCGCATGGTGCCTGGAACAGCCAAGAAAAAACACAAGAAAGAAAAACATCAGGCGATAAATCCTAAGGCGCCGACGAAAGAGGACTGCCAGATTTCTCCTCCGACCTGAGCGCACCGGAAAGAAGGAGAAAGACAACACGCCAAGACCCTAAAGTCAAAATGCCAAGCCGAGCAACACCAGCATACATACAAATGTACACATCTTCTTGTTTATATTTATGCACATAAATATGTTTCTCACTTACGTACACACACAGGCACATATATATATATATATATCACATGTATATTCATAAATAATATATATATATACACATATACTTGTGTTTAGACAACTTAAATTAACTTGTCGGGGAATGTTCCATTGCACTTTCTCAAAGAATTGGCTGATAAGCTTGCAACGCTCGCTGATAATGGATGTTTCCCATGGATGATCCAAAAATAGCCATGGCCATTGTCCTCGGCGGTATCCCTCACTTAATTTCCGACCCAAATTCATGTTCGGTATGAATTGATGTCATCGGCTAAAAATTGACTGAACTTAGAGTTGTTGTTGATGCTTTAGCGCAATGTTTCCTTCAGTTTGAAAGAAATATTGGGGGACCATCCTGTCATGGAGAGTCGACCTTTTGTCATATATATACCCGGCCTGGTAATGACTGTTACAGTTTGCGACATTGAAAATGGCTCATAGAAACAGTTGATTTACCTATTCCAAATGGTGGATATTTCCATAGTTATGTAAACGTTTACCAGAGGGTATATAATATTATATAATATAATATAATATAATATAATATAATAAATATAATATAATATAATATTATATTATATTATATAATTAATATAATATAATATTTATAGATGTTTCTATGCCATATTTGCTGTCTCATTCCTGAGCGAATCAAAGAATCCCATCTGTTCATATTTGGAGACCTCGGGATGTTCTGCACATATGGAGGTACCTTATGGGGTATGGGCGGTATGGGCCACCGAAGTGTTGCCATTTCTATCGGGAAAATTTGGTTTGAAACCATCGAATTTGGAAGTTGTACACAAAATTTACACATTTGTTTCAGACAATATATCCCCATGAAGAAATATATACTATAAATTATTCCATGAATACTATTTATACTATTTATATAAATGTCCATAATACTATTTATATAAATACTATTTATATAAATGTCCATAATTCACTCAGTCAGAAACCATTCGCCCAGGTTTATGTCCCCCGAAATGTCATGTGTTGCGTTCCTTTATATAATGGTATTGATTTGACCAGTCCGGGATTTGGTGCTTTCAATTTGTGGCCTGAAAATCCATTTCTTGAAGCCACAACCAGCAACTGAACGGATTCAATCACCATGTTTGTTGGTTCACCTTGGTTTATCCGTTTATCCCCCCAAAAAAAAATCGGCACCTCCAAGGTCTTCCTGCCATGTCCGATTCCCTCGCAGCTGCACCAGTGCAAGTGTCGGCAGTGGCAACAACAGCGCCCGTGCGAGTCGCGACATGTGACACGAGTCGACTCGGGGGAACTACGTTGATCGGTTTCCAGGTTCCATCATGGAACCTGCAAAATCCGAAATTTGAACCAATTTGGTCGGCCAAGTTTGACTCATGACATAAATGTTGTATAATTTTGTGATGGCTATCAGTTGATGTTGGTTGTACTCTGTAGATCTAGGTACTAGTGACCCAGATGTTCTGGGTTTATCTCCATTTTGCATTTTGGCTGGGAATCCCTCCATGTCTTGTTGCTTTTAACAGGTAAATCATCCTCAAGTGGATGATTTTCCTTCGCATTCTTTTGCCATGTGTAAATATTTCTAGCCACCAACCAGATATTGCGGGCAATAGTTATTGACAGTCATTTCATATCCCTAAAAGAAAAACATGTAACATATATATATATTATCCAAAATGATTTGAACATACCTCGCACACCCCAAGTCCCTCCAACCCCAAAATCAAAGAAAGGAGTATGCTCTAGGGCTCTGTAGTTTCGAAAATTGCCCATGAAAATCCACCAATTTTCAAAACCTAGACCCACATCTATATCCCATGACATCGCTATATTACTTATATAACATTATCAACAATCAACAACTGACTATTACTTAATCATTATTAACAACTATTAATCATTATTAACAAGTATTAATCATTATTAACAACTATTAATCATTATTAACAACCATTAATCATTCTTAACAACCATTAATCATTCTTAACAACTAGTCACCGTTATTAACAAGTATTAATCATTATTAACAACTATTAACCATTATTAACAACTATTGAACTTTATTAACAACTTTTAACCATTATTCACAACTATTAATCATTATTAACAACCATTAATCATTATTAACAATTATTAATCATTCTTTAAAAAAAGAAAAAAACTATTAATCATTACTAACATCTATTAATCAGTATAAACAACTATTAATCATTATTAACAACTATTAATCATTATAAACAACTATTAATCATTATTAACAACTATTAATTTTTATTAACAACTATTAATCATGATTAACAACTATTAATCATTCCTAACAACTATTAATCATTCTTAACAACTATTCACCACTATTAGCAATTATTAATCATTATTAACAACTATTAATCATTATTAACAACTATTAATCATTATTAACAGCTATTAATCATTATTAACAACCATTAACCATTCTTAACAACTAGTCACCGTTATTAACAACCATTAATCATTCTTAACAACTATTCACCATTATTAACAACCATTAATCATTCTTGACAACTATTCACCATCATTAACAACTATTAATCGTTATTAACAACTATTAATCATTATTAACAACCATTAATCATTCTTAACAACTAGTCACCGTTATTAACAACCATTAATCATTCTTAACAACTATTAACCACTATTAACAACTATTAATCATTATTAACAACTATTAACCATTATTAACCATTCTTATTCCCAAGCGGTTTCCCACATCTCCCGTGAGCTCTGCGACTCGTCGCCTCCCGCGAGCGCCAGCGCGGCCAAACCAAAGGTTTGGGTCTGTTGCTCCTGACCCTCGGCGATGACCTCGCGACTTGCCACGGCGCCACGGCATGGCATCACTGAGAAAAACCATGGTGAAGATACCTGGAATATCTCTGTTGGGCATCTAACATGGAAGAACATGGAGAATTATTTTAGAAAAATGGTGAAGATACTTTTGCTAATTTTTGTTGGGGAGTTCGAACAGTATATAAAATCATTGCAAATTGGGATAGTTCTGCTATTTTGGGGGGAGTTTGGCCTACATATAATCATTGTACAGTAAATGGGAATGATCATGGATTTTGACTAACAACGACTTGGGGTTGAACTGGGCAAAATGATGATACTTTGAAGATTTTGTCAACACGGTTTTGGTGATATAGACTAGACCCTAATGGGGTTGTAATGGAAACGTAATCAACAGCACAATAATTTTCCAGTTCAGATAAATTGAGTTTGTCCAAAATTTGGGTGTGTAAGCAACCATAACTTAGTCGTTTGAGAACTCAAGGATACCCCAATGATTTACATAATTCCAAAATGATGTTTTTCCAGGTGGTTTTCGGGTGCCCAATTGTTTTGGACACCACCTCTTGCAGCTTGCGGCCAGTGAGAGTTACCCATTACTGTACAAGCCATCATTCAAGTGAGCAGTTCGGCTGGTATGATTGATCCAGATGATCTTCCATAATGATGTATGTAAAAATCATCTAGATTCTAGATGATTATCATTACTTTGGTTAATTCCATAGACCTCTTCCGTTTATTTTTCCAGATGATGTTTTAGGATAATCCAGATTTATCCAGATGATTAGGGGATAGAAACTGGGTTGTCTTCCCAATATAACTTGGATTTGCTTAAGGGGTCCCCAAAAAATAAAAAATATTCACTATAGATTCCCCAAATGGTGGATTTCCATTGGGAAAATAAACAATCCCTTAAACAAACCCAGGATAAATATATAATAATATATATATATCCTACGGAGAACCCACAGGGGGCAGCCACGCCAGGAAGACAAACCAGTTGCTACTGTAACTTTCAACAAAATCTCCAATGAACATCTGCCTCATAGATGATGCGAAATTGACCAACAGCAGCGCTGTAGAAACCCTAAAACCTACCCAGAAACCATAGGAAAATGTCTCATTTTTGGGGATGAAGTGGATGAATCCCAGTTCAGTTTACATGCTTATGTTTGAAAATGAGGCAAAATGCCCATTTCATGGCACGGACATTGTGTTCTGCTCCCTCTTGACTGAACCATCAAATTGCGAGTTCCCCTAAAATACTCAGGTACCAAACCTGAAAAATGTATTCATATCATATTCCATACCCATGACGGATCCATGGTGCTGCTATATATGGTAACATGGATCCTATGGGATATTTTATGGCCGAGGCGAAAGGCCGAGCGACGCCACCTTCGCTGTTGCAGCCCAGCACTGTGGCGTCCTTGAAACGCTCCTGGCGTTTCGGGAAGGTTAGCATGGGTTAGTATTAGGGGAAGGGATTAATAAAACAGCATTCACAGATATTTTTTGTCATGAATAGTTGAATTAAGTATGGTTTTTAGTTAAGTCACTTGTATAATGTCATTTTTTTTACACCAACCAATTTTTGCACAATCTGGCTTTTACACCAACGAGCTTTCACCGCACCAGCTGCAAGGATTTTTAGTCAGCCAGGACTTATTGCTCCTATGTTGACATTGGTGAGCAGGATATTTTTGGTTGGTAGAAAGTGAATAGTTTGATATTGCAGGTAGGTTTGTTAGAAGATCAGTTGCCTGTTAAGGTAGGTGCAAATCAGTTTTTATATTCCTGATATGAGTTCCGTGCACCACCAAAATACCAACTACTTGACTTAAATACAAATCAATTACTACGCGTTACGCATCTATTGGCAAATTAAAAAATCAATATCGAATAACAAAATATCACCAATACATAGCAGCATAGCAAACATACAACGTATTCCTTACAGTAACGCACCAAACCATTGCTACCAGCGTCAATTTTTCAGAGGGGACAGAGATAGAAACAAAAAATGTTGAAACATCACTTCGGATACCTGCCTGTGTCACCACATTTAAATTTTATGCAGAAACACTTGGTGATTTGTCCCCATACTTCAATTGTTTCATTGCATGATTTTGTTGCGATGTCAGAGCCAACATCCGTTGCTGAAAACTGTTGGGGGCCGAGAAACCCTGTCAAAACACCTTAAATTTGTTATTGCATCCATTAAAATGTACAGAGAATATAAAAACAATCCATGCTAATCCATTAATGATAATTGATGGAAATTGGACCTGATCTTTAAAAAAAATGTATATATATATATATTATATACTGTACTAATCAAATATGTAATTTCCAATTTTTTTCACCATGGTTAGGTTATGGTTACTCGTGCCGTCTGCAATCTATAGTAACTTGGCCAACCCATTTTCTGAAAGCAAGGCTTACAACAAGTGCTTCGTTGTCAGGTTGAGGCTATGATTTGTCAGGTTTTAATTATCACATCTTCTGGTTTGATCTAAATATGAGTTTATGATCCGCTGACCCCCGCTGCGCAAGGGGGAACACGTCAGGGAAGAGAGGTTGCAAAGACAACAGCAACAGCAACAACAAAAAAACACCACCAACAACAAGAACAAAAACAGAAACAAAAACAGAAACAAAAACAAGAACAACAAGAACAACAAGAGCAACAAGAACAAGGCGCCACCTATCTGACGATTTTCGGCCACGAAAATAGACTGAGAAAAAGCTGTAGGGGTATCAACAACAACAACAACAACAACCACAACCACAACCACAACCACAACCACAACCACAACCACAACCACAACAACCCTTGGGGCATCGCCGGTGTGCGAAGCCCTACAATAATCAAATATATCATGTCATATCATGTCTATATATGTCCATTACTTTTTTCACCATGGCTAGGTTACTTGTACGGTCTGGTAATCTAACTTGGCCAACTCATGTTCTGGATTTACCTACAAGCTGGTGCGGCCCCTACAAGTTGTAGCTACCACCAGTTATTGGAGTTATGTTCACCAACTTAGCTAAATATGGAGCACCACCTTGAAGCCTTGTATGAACCATGCAAAAACTTCATATAGCCTCTGGTAATTTCACAGTCTGCGAAGAAAATCACCACGTTGAATGGGTAAATGGCATCTTAATCGAACTAAATGGGCCATGGCTTCCATATTTATGTGAAATTTCCGGAGGATCATTTATAAATACTTGGTTTCCACCTATTGCATCATGACTCTTATCGGCTCTTCCGATTTTCTTGCAACTTGGATCTGAATTTGCCTAGGTCAACAAAGCATCTGTTCCCGGAACCTCCTGTCGCCGAATTTTGTCATCTCCCAACATGTTTCCACCTGTTCATCTCGTAAAAATATCTCCCTTCAAAAAACTGCTTCGAAATCAGGTGGATTTCGGGATCACCAATATCTTGATGGCTATAACTTTGTATAACCCTAAATGATAGCCAACAGATTCAGGTTTTCCTAAACTGGGGGTACCCAGTTTATCATCTAGAATTACCCTCTGGTAAATTAACAGTTCGACCCTGGCAGATAGGGGTTGGAAGACTAGTTTCCATTAAAAATTGGTGATTTTCAGGGTCTATGTTTATTTACCAGAGGGTAGCCGTCAATTAGTATTGAAAGCCATTGTTTAAGGGGGAGCCACATCTTAGGAAACCTCCATATCATCCAGTTACACAACTCGGATAGAGAATTTCTGCGAGGGACTTGGAAGATGCTGCCCATGGATCTGGCACCTGTGAGCTCCGACAGGTAGGAAATCATGGGAAGGATAGTGGGAAAAAAGAACTACCCATAAAATAGCCATATAATCTCTTTATGACCTTTTTTTTGGGGTGGTCATCCTTCGATTTTTTGATGACTCAGATTTGGGTCGTCGTCTTGGCTAACGGATGATGATCTGGGACCAGCAGGAAAATCATCCAGAAGATTGCCGGATACTCCATCCAACTGATTTAATGTTAGGAAAAATGGATAATCATCAGTTAATGTTAAGTGTTAACTCAGAAAATCATTCCAGTTAGGAAATCATCCAACTAGCTCATAAAAACTTGAATGTACTTAATTCAGTTCTCTGCAGTTGCTCCTTTCACCGAGAAGTCAGGTCAATCCGACTTTTCCACCATTTTTGGGTCTCAAGATCCTCCAGAGTACCAGTAATCAAGCATTGCTGGAGAACATCCGCTATGTCTCCATTTTTTTTCCCGAAGAAAACATCCGCCATTTATGGAGTTCCCATATCTTCGCATGATGCTCCCACGATTTTCCCTTGAATCAATGGGTATCATTTCCATCCCCCATCCCCCTTCCCCCCGGGTCAAGTCCGTCTCCAAGTGGCGTGGTCCATAGCCCTTGGCAAAGAAGAGCACCAAAGAAGGCGATGTCATCGAAGTGGCCAACCTCAGCATTTTTTTGAGGCACCAAAAAAGGACAGGCTTAGCCACAGCTCAGCAAGGAATGGGTATGGAAAACCATCAAACATCTGCACTTAACCATCACTGGATTGGTTGAGTCGGGAAAGTCCGACACCCAGAAACCATCAGTTCCCATTAAGCGATTAAGCGTTTGGGGGTGCAGTTGGGGTAACCGTTGAACGATGGGAATAAGCTCCAGAAGTTGGGTTTTAAGGTTGACCCCTACAACTATATAGTCATATAACCCATATAATTCTGGGTAAATTATAATATTTCACTAACCTGAAATAAGGCCGTTGTTCTCCGTTGATCAATGACCACCCCCCCGCGGAACCTGAATTAAGGCCATTTGGGGATGATTTCCCTTACTAACCATGATTTCCAGTGAGGGAGAACAGTGAGGTCGTGATCTAATTTACCCAGATAATTGTATATATTAGTGGAACAGTAGACCCCGAGTAGGAAATTCATAGCTCTCTACGTTTCGTGATTACCATAAAATAACGCAAGGGGATCGGAATCGTCAACTCCGGACGAAGGAACCCTGTGATATTGATGGCTGTGATATGGAGTTTGCCAGGTATCCATCGCTAATATCATTGCCGCATAGTAACCCAGCGGAACGGAGAGAAACCATGGCAACTGGTTGGTGGTTGGTATACCTACCCCTCTGAAAAATGATGGAGTGAAAGTCAGTTGGGATGATGATTCTTCCCAATATATGGAAAAATTAGATTCATGTTCCAAACCACCAACCAATCTTGGGAATGTGATGTGCATAGTATTGCATAGTTAGATACACCTTGTCTATGTGTGCATATGCGTGCACTAAGCGTGTAAATCAGGTGTATCTAACCATCATACTATGTGTACTACCCAGGTAAATGTGGAGATGTGGATAAGACCTAGTAATACAACTATATATATTCATATCTAACATATGTAAGTACCATCTGGTTATTTAACATAGCCATGGTATAGATGGCCCATAAAAAAAGATGTTTTACCGTTCTTAAAAATGGTGGATCTTTCCATGGCGAACTGTTAAATAACCAGAGGGTAACATTAAGATACATTAAGTAACTAGATTCATATCTAACAGTTCTAACATATTATAAGTAACATTAAGATACATTAAGTAACTGCATGATCACCGGCCATGGCACTTCTCTGCAGCTGCTTCTGCCGCGTCCTCCGCCTCCGCCTGATCTTCTCCGAATCGTCCGATGGCTTAGTCCCAGTAGGATGGGAAAAAACATGGAAACATGGGGAAAAAAAACAATCCTACTAGCATCTAATAACCCATGTTGATTGGAGAATGACCATAAATTAAACATGTTTTTCAGAAATGCAGCTTGAATCATTTGATATCATTTTGAATGATGAACATATTGATATTCAACATGATTTTCAACATCTTTGATCGGAAAACGATGATCAAACCCCGCAGTTTCGGGGCATCCAGTCATGACAGTCATTGACCGGTCATTGTCGACCCGCTCAATCTGAGCTGGAAGTCGTGGACGTAAGTGACATCTTATGATATTTCTGAGATGTACATGCAATCTGGTTGGTGGTTTCAACCCCTCTGAAAAATATTAGTCAATGGGAAGGATGACATCCCATATATTACGGAAAATAAAACATGTTTGAAACCACCAACCAGCAATGCTTCTGGGCCAAATAGCCATGGTCATTCCCTAAAATTCCTGAAAATCCCCTCTCCTCCTGACTAAAGCAGCTTCAACACCCATGCAGGTTGCAGAAATAGATCTTCAACCCCCTTGTAAATCTCTACAAATCCCTAAAGATCTCCATGTCTCTTGTTCAAACATCCCAAGAACTTTCCGCGGAAACAGACTGCCTGGCCCGTCACCAGTGCGCTGCTGGCGCATCCTGGTGGTGTCACTTTGATGTGTAGATATACATGTAGTATCATACATTACAAGTATATCTGATTTATACATAATCCAATGTTCATATACCGGAGATATTATACCATTGACTAGTGCTGTAATTTTATATCAAATTGTATAAAATGAAGAATGAATAATCATGATGAATCAGTGTATGCAGATATGGATCAATTACAATAATTCACCAGCCTGAAATGAGGTCATGACGTCGCGGTGAAGTCGCTATGATTTATCTATACAATGTGGGGCCCCCAAACGTGATGTGAACGTTGGTTTAGATTCGCCCCAGTAACTAGTTCGTTATTTGCGTACCATAAACCATTGTGAAATTGGAGTTATAAACCAACTGAACGCTATCTTGGGGGCCTCACATTGTATATATACACATGATAACTGTATTGTACATGAAGCGAGAGAGAGAGAGAGAGTCTCACATATAAATCATTGTACACAAATGCAGACACACATATTGATGTCTACATAACATACGGACGTAATATTTGAAATATGCATATATATATAATATAATTAATTAATGCTTTTTTTCCCTGTATATACCCCCATAAAGTTGTGACTGGTCTGATGAGCTTGGGAGACCTTTGGAAGAATGGGTGACCGAACCAAAGTTTTGCCTCTTTTCCTGTGAATCTGTGTCAAACCAGGTAAGATAGTTTGGTCTAAAAACCGATTCCCTAATCGCTAAAAGTTAGTTATATTAGCATTTTAAAACCCCATGTTACCATCTTAAACATTGTTACAAACCAACTTCAAACTAAACAGCACAGGACCTTTTTGGCCGTGGCTGCCACGGTCACCATTCTCGGGAGTTTTGAAAAGGGAATGCCATGGAACCATGCTTTGAGCGCCTTGGAATCTGGGTTTCTTGGGATATTATATATAATACAAATATCTATGTATATTAACAATATATTATATATTATATATTACTATATTATATATATATGAAAGCACTACTCTAGCGGGGTCTGGACCCCAAACAATAAGATATACATATGTTGCAGCATTTATTTTTACATATGTTTGATGCATGTGTGACGCAAAGCTCTGCATTTGTTTGCATTTGTTGTTGCATTTGTTGTGGCATGTGTTTACATTTGTTGTGGCATTTGTTTGCATTTGTTGTTGCATTTGTTGTGGCATTTCTTTGCATTTGTTGTGGCATTTGTTTACATTTGTTGTGGCATTCGTTTGCATTTGTTGTGGCATGTGTTTACATTTGTTGTGGCATTCGTTTGCATTTGTTGTTGCATTTGTTTGCATTTGTTGTGGCATTTCTTCGCATTGGCTGTGACATTTGTTTTAAGTTGTTCTGCAATGTTCTACATATATGTTTGCAAATGTACTGACACAAACTGTAAATGCTGGAACAAATGTAATATACGTAATAAATGTAAGTGTATATAAGTATATCTGTAAATAAATGCATCAACAAATGCATAAAGTCTTATTTTGTGAAAATAAGGTCTTATTTAGTGTAATTACATAAAATAAGATCCTATTTTCGCAAAGTAAGAATTTATGCATGTGTTGTTCCATATGTGTGAATTTATTTATGCATTTCTGAATGCATGTGTTTGCATTTGTCGTGGCATAAGTTATATGCTTTACGAACAAATACGGTCCAATAAAAGCACATCTGTCGAGCCTGCACCATATATGTAACCACAAATGTCGAGCGAGTCAGGGTAAATGCAAAGACATATGATGTGACATATGTTAAGAAATGCAAACACAAATGTCGAGAAATGCAAGCACAAATGCTGAGAAATGCAAACACAAACGTTTTTATATGTAAGGTTTGAACACCTAAAAATCAATGAACGCATATAATATATATAGCGTATATGTGTGTTAGCGGTGGTATAAATGTAAAATAAATGCAAAAAGACATGCAGTACATGCACGTATGCCTCCGCATGGGGTCTATAGAGAAGGCCTTTAAAGAGCTTTTGGATTAAGCTAATATATATATATATATATATATATCCTATTATATAGATGTAAATTATAGAAAATATTCTGTTATATTAATTATAGAATATGTATTATACAATTAATATCAATTAATATCGAAACCCCCAAGAGATAGAGTTTAGTAACTCACCACTAGTTTAGTAGGAATTCAAATGTTTATCGTGCTTTGGGTTGCTATATATATATATATACAGCCGTTAATCACCAACTCTCTTCACTTGGTGAATCAGTATTTATCCTGCGATAGACGATCGACACAGGCAATGCCAACCTGAAATCCCATTTTCAGAGTCGACATCTCTGCATTGCCAACCCAAAGTGAGTTTTTTCTTTTTTTCCCAATTGTCGTTTCTCACTTCAGCCAATCTGGAAGATACCCTGCAAAAGACCATGCGAAAAAAAAATCTGGTTGCTATACATCCCCATCTACTGCAACAGATTGCTTAGAGGATCATCCCGCTCACGAACGAACGATCAAGAGCAACTGCTGTTACCACCCATGTACCCTCTGGTTATGACTAACATAGCCATGGAAAATCACCGTTTTTAATTTCGGTAAACATAGGTAAACCATCTATTTCGATTAGGGCCATGACTTAACCATGGCGAACTGTTAGTCATAACCAGAGGGTACATGGAATAATCGGGGACTTGTTACTCACCAGGGTTGCTAACCACTCACCTCGGAGACCGTGCCGCACACGTCGCAATCTGCGGTACCGAAACCATGGCGTTTTCGGCGCCAAACGCGGCGCCAAGAGCATGGTCAAAACAGGAGCAAAAATGCCATGTTTACCAGCAGATTTCATGGGGATATACCAGCCACACACGTGAAATTCGTGAATTTCACGCAGATTTCTACCTTCAAAGATGCGGACCTATCATATACTGAAAGTATTTGAAACTATCATATTATGAAAACGATGTGGAGATTTGACGAACGATGCCAAAATGAAGCAACCATGGGTCCTACCAATCTACTAGCTACAAGTACCACCACATATCATCCAACCAAGGCTTTGACCACCTGGGGTGTACATTCAATGCCATAAAACCATCCCCAAGTCACCAGCGAAATGGAAAATCCCCCCCAAAAAAATGGAGGTTTCTAGCTGGGAAAATCATCCATAAATGGGCCATCTATATATGTGGGTTGTATAAAGCATCCCCAAATGGTCAGTTTCTGGCATTGATTGATATTGGGTTACACCATGTTACACCAAATTAATACCATTGATGGAATATCGCGATCTGAAAGTCACTTTACTCGGCTTTCCTCATTCACTGACAGATTGGATGACCATCCATGCCGTTGCACCGGAAATCCGTGCTCTGCCGTGACGTTGACCAAAGTCATCCAAAGTCTAAAAACCTGAAGCCAGGGAAGCGCGAACTTCACATAATTTAACATAATTTAGTGTTTAGCCAAATCGTTTTTGGGGGGTATGTCCATGTCGAAATCACCATTGGATTACCAGCTGCCTAGTCATCTTTTGCAAAAAAAAGAAAGTCATCCAGGGTGCTGGAGCTGAGGAAAATCAGCCAAGGAAAATTAAGGATTTGAGCATATTAAAGCAACATCATGATTAATCTTAACATATCTTAACTACCTTGAACAAACAGCTAGTCTTTAGCTGGCTGTGAATGATTATCCAAAACTTGAGCATGGCTAAACCATTGACACATTGACCCACCAAACCGAACTTGTTTTTCCCAGAAAATGGTTGCTTCCAATAAAGATGTTGGAATCCAGCAAGTGTCCGTCACATTCCGTTTCTCTTCCTGCTTGATTGGTGAGTTTACTCATCACTCATGGCATCTCATGGCATATCGTAGGTAAAATATAACAACACCAACTACCATTCAATCTTCCAACAATCAGGAAGTGAAGCATATCCGGTACATCAGTAAATATCCATGGCAATTCATTCAGTGTTGAAGAAAAACTCTTCTATCATGGATGAATCATGGGGTCCTAAACTTCTCAAAACATTCTCCAAAGGGCTGCCGCACTTTTCACGACCTCCTTCCGTTTTTGGTGGCCGCGGAATGGCGCAATGTTTTCGGGCGCGGCCGGGGGGGTCTGGCAAGGTCTGGCTCCGCAATCGATAACATCGATAACATCGATAACCACGAAAGATGCCAGGCAGTCACCCAGGCAACATGACCAGCAATAGCTTATGACGCAATGCTTGATTGATGCTGTAATTCTGGTTGTGCATGTTTGGTGCATTTTTTGACATTTTTTGGTTGAGCATCAGTTCCGAATGCCATTCGAGGGCCTGGCCTATGCCTTTATCACGCCCTTCGGACTGTTTTGTCAAATTCGTTCCACTAATATTTTAACCGAAAGAAAGCCCAGTGAAGTATTCCCATAGGATCCATGTATGCTGCTATATATGGTAACATGGATCCCATCAATATACCCCCAATGTGATCTATTCATTCGCAAATTTGAGGACCTACTGTATGGGGGAATTGAAGGTTTTTTTGGGATGAAACCACTGGTTTCAAATCACCGACAAAAAACACATCTGATACGAAGAATAGGACGGATACCCTCGCAAAGGCTCAATCTTTAGTGATACATCACATAATATCACATGAATAATGAAAACATATATATATATATATAATATAATTATGATATATATATATATGTCCATCAAACTAGAGACTAAGCCAGTAGAGATGTACCCTGTAACCTAACGTACTATTCACCTCTCCCTCAGGCATCCTTAGCCCATGTCATCTGTTCCTTTCTGCCAACCGGGCCCCAAAAAAACCGACCCAGCCGAAACGCGAATTCGCTCGGTGAACTTCGGCTGCGCAGATGGCACGAGATGGCACGCTGGGCCGCTGGGATCGCGTCTTCGCCATGACTTTCAGTTGACTATTACTAAAAAGAATATAAAAAAAGCTAATGAACCCGATATAATAGCACTTCCAAGATCTGGATATCCAGCTATTAAAATAACTACAACAACTATTGCACCAAGTGAATCGAACATTCTCCTGATCAAAAGAACGAAGTTGCTGCCAAGTCGCAGTCATAATGATGAAGAGTAATGGTCCATGTTTAATTTCAACTCACCCGGCAAATTAGAAAAGACATCACGGAAATCATTGGGAAAGTGGAGGACATGATCCACGAAGGTGGATTGTCCATTGCCATCCTGTCTATGTTACTTCAGTTATAACTACTAAACTACTGCATCTTTGTTGAAGTACCATATCTATCCATATCTATCCATGTCTACAATACTTTGTACTACATAGGGGTCATGTCAGTATCCATACCTTTACCTGCTCGATCCGGGCTCTAAGATGTGGGAATCACAGCAACATCTGTAGCGATCCGAACGTCGCATTCCCATCGCCGAACACTCACTAGGTAAGACTTTGATAGTCATGGGAGCCTTTAAAAAAACATAGGGATTTCCCAATGATTTTCTTGAGTGAACTACATGTCATTTTGGGATCTTTCATCCAATCACCCATCAGATCTGGTGGTTAAACCATGAAAATGTTAACATCTTCAACCATGAACGAAAAAGAAAAAAGAAACATGTTCATTGTTGAACTACCATCCATATTTATCATGTGGTGAAACTGAAAAGACAACATGCTCCAACTCGCCGACTCCACCTTTTTCTTGACAAAAATGAACTGGTTGGTGGTTTTGGTATACCTACCCCTCTGAAAAATGACTGAGTCACTTGGGATGATGATTATGATGAAATTCCCAAATATTCCCAACTGTTTCTGGAAAGTCATAATCCATTCATGTTCCAGTCACCACCAGGAATAATTACCCTAAAGACCCACACCACTGGAGTTATTTCTGCTGTGGAGAAACCAGTCGCCCCAACGTTTGCTCGACACCTCGGGCCTACGCTGTGCGAGAATTCGGGCCCGCTCTCAGAAGCCTTCCTTTCCATCGAACCTCTCAGCACGACATGGCGTTTTTGGACAAAGGCAGGGGGCTTGAGAGAAAAACGAGAAAAGCCGCACAAATGGAGGGCAAAGCACCAAAAAAAATTGGAGTTGACCGTATGATGGACCATTTTTGATGAGAAAAAAATGATACCATCTGGTTATTTAACATAGCAATTGAAAATCCACCCATTTTTAAGAACGGTAAACTATCTATTTCTATGGGCCATCTATACCATGGCAAACTGTGAATGTCATAACCAGAGGATAACACTTTGCTTCTTGGCAAAGGATTATCGAGCCATTTCATCCGGATCCACAGATTTCAGGACCGATAAAAAAACTTCGGATGACCGGGGGCGACATGAATCCAAATAGAGCGCGCAGTTCGCACTGCAAAAAAAAAACTGTCTCTATTTCGCAGATCTTTTTTCTATGATTTTGTATGTTTTTGTCCACTAAAATTCACTAACAATGACTGGTTTTATCTGGTGAAAAATTCACCACATCCACATTCACCGCAGGACATGCACCATGCAGTTGCGATTGATCGAGTCTCGCCTCGTGCTATCCACTGCATTGGATGGCAGCTATATTTCAAGCGGTTTGGTCAAAACTCGTGAAACGCAACGGGAAACTCCCCCAAACCTCGTCATTTTTCAAGAATCCTTCGTTACCCTCTGGTTATGACTAACATAGCCATGGTATAGATGGCCCATAGAAATAGATGGTTTACCTATCAAAAATGGTGATTTTCCATGGCTTCTCAACATTTTTTCCTTTGAAAACGTCTTGAAACGGCAGATTTTGTCCACATCTGTTGACCACCAACAGAAACACAAACCCACCCTCCACCCAGTGCGACCCTGAGAAGCCGGTGAGAAGGAAGACTGGAAAGTACCTCTCAACTTAAAGTGATGGGCTGTACTGAAAATAACAAATCGTATATCATATAATATGTATAATAAATATATGATATGTATGTATCATGTGATATAATATGATTCAATATGTATGTAATGTAATGTAAATGTAAATGTAATGTAAGTAACGTAAACCTAACGTAACGCACGTACCTACGTATGTACCATTGCATACCTACATGGAATGCCATTGGCTTTCAGGATCAACTTCACGGGTCACGGGTCTCGGTGTTACTCCCATTGAAGTTGGGCACCGGATTAAAACACTGAAATGGCTGTGAAAAAAAAAATGTTAGTAGAAGAATATTCACAAGAATTGGCTGCTTGGATCTTCTTGGGATATGGTTGTCAAATGTGTCACACATGGTGAAACCAACCCTCCTTGGCTTCACATATTAACACACGGCCAGAGTATTAAACCATCCATGTTTATCTGGTTGGGAAACGGAATTCGTGGCGCCAGCTGGCTCTCGATATTCTATTGGAAATCAGATGGAATATGGGTTAGTCTGAACATATATGCAGATATAACGCCTGGTTGGTGGTTTGGTATACCTACCCCTCTGAAAAATATGAGTTCGTTAGTTGGGGTTACTACTCCCATATATTATGGAAAGTCATAAAACTCATGTTCCAAACCACCAACCAGAACGGTCATTTTAAAAAATTAGCTATATATGATCAATAATAGTAACCCAACATTATTAACCACTATTACCCTCTGGTAAACTAACATAGCTATTGAAAATCACCATTTTTACCGGGAAAACTCACTATAAATGGCCATTTTCAATAGCTATGTTCGTTTACCAGAGGGTAACCACTATTAACCACCCAATTACTAATGGATTCTGATCATTTTCCCATCATGGCGTTATTTCACAACGGGGACCTCCCAGCGGGTCGTGGGCACGGCTTAGACTCGATGGAAGAGCACCAGTTCCTCAGCAGAGGCAACGGTGCTTTTTCGAACTTGGCGAACGAACTTCGCAGCAAAATGGATGTGGGTCAAAATGGAAGACCGATGTGGGACCACAGATGTGAATGTCTAGTTGAGTATTCACCATCCAATTATTGGGGTACCAAAAAATTTGACCCATACCCAAATGGTGATGATACACAGCAAAATTTCAGAACTGATGAGGGTTAATAAACCCACTATTTTGAAAAGAAAATCCCTCAGAAAAGTCCTTCTGAAATTCAACTCAGAAAGAAAAAGAAACATGATGTTTCAAGCAACAATGAGAGATCTACCACTAAGAATTCGGGTTTCACCATCCGGAAACCAAGAAATGCACATCTCACTGTGGCACAACGTCCATCCCCAAGTCCCCAAATGGTGGGTTGGGAAGGCAGGACCCTGAGATGCCAATGACATCCACGTCACGTACGGTGAGTTTGGGGAACCAACAAGACCTTCCAACCAACAAATCCAGGGTCCAAGATACTGGGCGGACGTCGTTTCTTACCCCAGGCACCCAGAAGTTACCCCATCCCCATGGCACACAGGGTTACCCCAGGCAAACCGGAAGTTACCCCAGGGACCAAATCCTATTGGCACACTGGTA
>Ga0126342_10006527_pt1 | contig 20706 bp, 5 predicted proteins | sample Cyp1metagenome_FD_92528 | JGI IMG/M metagenome (GOLD analysis project Ga0126342, IMG submission 92528) | Coral microbial communities from Lord Howe Island, Old Settlement Bay, Australia - Cyphastrea 1 metagenome | ecosystem: Host-associated > Invertebrates > Cnidaria > Coral ...
ATAGATAGATAGGTAGATAGGTAGGCAGGTAGATAGGTAGATAGGCAGACAGATAGATAGATAGATCGATAGGTAGATAGACATGTATCTAAATATTCACGTGCAAATACATTTACATATATCATGCACATTAATGTGTATTATATATGCGTAAACGTTACAATTGCACATCCTATTTATCTATATGTTGAAGCATATTTATAATACATTAGCGTACCTGTTTATGTTGTACATGTACTTATATATATATATATATATATATATATATTTATTTATATACATACAATAATTGGGTTTTTCCAAGTCGCCAAGAAATCATGAGCAAGTGCTTGGCAGCAATGCCATTCAGAAGCTGTTTATCAAGACATACTTCCAACCACCAAACAGCAAAAGTTGCAAGTGCTGCAAAGTGCTGCTCTATATACAGTCGCGCGGGGTCAAGGTGAACCAATATTCGTTCATGACGCGACATACACTTTCATAAAACAAAGCAAAAACGGATCAGAGTAGAGATCTATGTTCAGCCACGGGCTTGCACGCGTCCGCAAGCAGCGATTTGTTCTGCCGTGCATGAGACGCGGGGCACGACGCTGAGGATTATGGACCGAGAAGGCCACTGGAGAACAACTCCGGCGTGACCATCCATTTCTCCGGGAAAGTCAAGTAGAAGAATTCCATCAGGTTCTACGATACTCTAAGGGAATACGTAGGCAAAGTTCGTTTCATACATATGTCATCATATATCTTAAATTTCTCTGGCAAAATCATGTTATCATTGTCATGGCAGTCATGGCATCTTCTTTGAACCACCAAACATCTTGGCAAGATTTCAAAAACCAAGATATTTCAGCAACCTCAAAGGTGCTCTTCGGAAAATCTTAAATTTTCTTACTACTCAGATCGGCATCGAAAAACAGCAATTTTTGTCATGTCGACTGTCATGTCGGAGATCTAAAAAACACATGGGTAATGTGCAGTCTGAAAAGCTTGGAAAATGATGAGTTCATGGTATCAATGGTGATTTTTCATGGGATTGGGAATTTGATGCACAAGTTCATGGTCGACTTGATCATCCTTTTTTGTTCGATCGTTCACATCACAGCAGTTAAGGCCATGGCTATTAGTTATAACTAGTGATTTCTATGGGATTATACATTCTATAAATGGGGTTTTGTTAGTACTTATAACTGGTATTTCGGGCCATAACTGTGGGGGGTACCACATTGTAGCGTTTTTAGTTGGGGTCTAGAAAAACCACAGCCATGGAATATTTCTCACTGGTGAGTTCCTGGATGATATTCCATGGCTGTACTGGATGATCAATGTATGGAAATCCATCATATGTATAAATATATATATATATAATATCCTCTGGTAAACTAACATAACTATAACATACCCTCTGGTAAACTAACATGACTATGGAAAATCACCATATTTAATGGGAAAAACAACTATAAATGGCCATTTTCAATAGCTATGTTAAATTACCAGAGGGTAAATCACAATTCTTAATATGTAAATCAACTATTAATGGCAATGTTCAATAGTTTTGTTAGTTTACCAGAGGGTATCATATAATATTCCGACTCACCTTGAACCCTTTATATCACCGTAAAAAAAAAGTTTTTTCATGGATCCTTTTCCGGTGATTTCTATTACTTCTAAATGGTTGGTTTTCTATACCGTATCTTCGATACAAGGTCCTGGTGCCCCCCCCAATTATGTTTGTTGGTTTATAAGCCATAGCAATTATGGATATATCCACCATAGCGACTTAGCTAACTATGGGGCACTACCTTGTACAATTTAGGAAATTCACCAACGTATACCAAAGAAATAAACAGTGTCTCAGCTTTTTGTAGGTGAGATATCCAGATATCCCCACTGTTCTTGGTGGATATTCCAGTATATTTGTAGGTGAGATATCCAGATATTCAAACCTATTTCAGGTGGGCGGTGTCAAGCAGCCAGAAACATGTTACGTAGTCACATGGGGTCATCATCCAAACATGTCGTATATCTATGCTATACATGTATATATATATATGATAATTATATATATGATATACATATATATATAATCATTATTATTATTATTCTTATTATGTAGATGTGAATATATGTGAATGTATTTGTTTCATGACATTTCATCCAGGTACATATCGGTTACCACCAATCATTTTGTTGAAAAAAACACTCTATAATTACTACGAGTATCTACTAATTTCACATGCCTTGACTTGACCAAAGTCATCCTGGATTTGCTTAACGCCAAGGTTGCATGGATGCAACCTTGCTGAAATGGGTGGTCCTTCTTGCAAGGTTGCACATGTAGTGGAGTCTCCATCGGGTATAAATACTTAAAAATATGGTGGTATCCAAAAATGGATGGTATATAAGGGAAAATCCGATCTAGAAATGGATGATAAATCGGGGTACCCCCAATTTAGGAAACCTCCATATAGATTCCTGGTTTTTCCACCGAATTCCCTGTAGATCTTCCCTAGCTTTCCAGCAAATCCGAGGCTTAGCTTCGCATATTTTCGCTGCCCAACTCAACGCCAGGACGCCAGCACCTTGCGCTTAGCCCACGAGGAACCATCCTGGGAGGTCAGCTGCCAGCTGCCCTCGGGAACTAGAGGATATCAGGCGGGTAAAACAATGCCATTAATAAAACTTCCCCCAGTCGTCACCATCTTTTATAGGTGGTATGTTTACCATTCCCAATAAATTGTGGTTTATGACATTGTTTTACTCACATTAATAAGTTTTGAAGGGATTTAAGGGAATCTATTGTTTTTGAGGGATTTTTTCATGGGATTTAACAAACTATAACATGTTGGATACCAGGGATATGTCATGGGAATCTGAATGGAATATTCATGGAATATTGGTTGAGAAAAACCTTCCAGTGCCATCCAGCGTGGCTAACTGGACATTCCCGGACTAGCCATGGAGCTTTGTAACTGGGCAATCATTGATCTTAAAGGGGGGAGTTTCCATTGCCATGTTTGATTACCGTACAGTTATGGCCCAAAATACCAGTTATAAGTCAGTTATAACCTCATTTATGGAAGAGTAACCACATTTATAACCATTTATAATCGGTTATAACTGGTAAAGGGCCTTAACTGTAGGGTGAACAAATTTTCAGAATGTGTTTGGAGAAACGATGGCTGCAAACCACTGGCGGCTTCGCCGTGAAAAAATCCTTGAGTTTCTGCGAAACCACCCTACAGTTAAGGCCATGGCTATTAGTTATAACTGGTTATAACTGGTATTATAGGGATTATACATTCTATAAATGGGGTTTTCTTAGTACTTATAACTGGTATTTCGGGCCATAACTGTAGTTACTAAGTTCAAAGGCCATTTCAGGAACCTAAATTGGAGGTACCTACCATATATAAGGCCTATTTGTCAGGCCTAAATTTCAGGGAATATCCCCACAAAATATGGCCAGACATATGGTACACTACCTCCATTTTAGGATCGCAGGGGCAATGTCCAGCCATGGGCAGCCATGGCCGCTAGGGCCTAGGGTGAAGCAAGAAGGAATGGGATAAAATCACAGATATGGCCCGCCAACAGGCCATGGGATGAAACTCCTTTAGCCAAGCTTATGCAAATTATATATATATATATGTGTATATGTATATATATATATGTATATATATGTATATATATATATGTATATATATAATATATATATATATTCACTATTATTCACTTATAAAATCAGGTATTTCTGTTCCGTCAGAAATTAACCTTGTGAGTGATAAGGCCTACGTATAACTGTATGGGGATATGATGGGATAAGCAAAATAAATAGTGGATTCTCAAATGTGACCATCAATAATGGGGACTTCTTGAGATATGACTTTTTGGATTAACCACTCTAAAACATCTGGGGAAACCACCTAGAATCCCATTGATCATCACTAAATCCCAAGCAAATTGCTAGTGAACTACTGATGAAGTACCCATAATTATCCATATTTTGGGTTGTTTCATCCACTTTTCAACCCGATGTAACCCCATTATATATAAACCGCTGCCGAACTTACGGCCCGTCGGCCCGAGGTACGCCACGTACGCCAATTCCGGCGGTACGAGTTCCGGCGGGTTCCCGCGGCGCTTCGGCGGGAAGCACAAAGCAATTCGTTTCGCTGCTTTCAACCTACAGTTTTTTGGCCATGGCTATTAGTGAGTTATAACTGGTGATTTCTGTGGTGATTAATAGTGGTTAATAGTGGTTAATAGTGGCTAATAGTGATGAATGATGGTTATATAGTTATAACTGGTGATTTCTATGGGATGAGAAACATTCTATGTCTATGGGGTGACTTGTTAGTACTTATAATTGGTATAACTCGGGCCATAACTGTATGTGATTGCGCCATGAAAATTGTGATTCAAGTGGGGATATAATGATATAATTAGATATCATTGGAAAAACCATTAGATATCAAATTCAGATGGTGGTTGAAGTGGCAAATCCATTGTCATTGCGGCAAAATTTGAAGATCGTGATTCAAGTGGCTTTTTCTGTGCCAACCATCTTCAAATGGGGATATGGATATCATTAGATACCAATGGGGTTCGTGATTGTAGTCGGGACTGGGAATAACCACAAGAGCACTTTTAAGCGGGATTCTTCGCAGTTTCCGATTTTGGTTGTTCAACCAATAAACAGCAGGATCGAATATCTAACATATGAGTGAGCGAATTTGATTCTGGTTGGTGGTATACCCACCCCTCTGAAAACTATGAGTTCGTCAGTTGGGACTATGAAATTCCCAACTGAATGGAACATCATAAAATTCATGTTCCAAACCACCAACCAGGATTAATATTGAATGATATTCCCATTGTATCCCCAATAATTTTAATATACCACCATTATTGCCTAGAGGATATGAACCCGCTATATTTCATGGTAAAAAAAAAAACATGGTTTCATCGTCATTGCTGAGACTTCAACGGGGAGTTCGCCAAGGGATTGTCGTGCCCGTGTCGTCATGGGTGAAAATGGTGACAGAACAGGGTGACCTTTTTGAAGTTATGGCCCGAGGTGCATACCACTTTTGGCCGTCAGTGAAATCACCCCATATGGAGTCAGTAACCACATTTAGTTCACCATGTATAACCCTCATTTATTTATGGAGTCAGTAACCATAGAGATAATAACCAACATGGTGGAGTCAGTACATTATAACTCACATAGAAATAACCATAGAAATCACCAGTTGTAGTTGGCATAACTCGGGCCAAACAAATGTATAATGGAGATGAGTCGCAGGCACCTGACTTAGGATCAGGGTGAACCCTCCAACCCCCATTTCGGTGTAACCCTTCTGATTAAATAGGGCTTATTGACCACCAAAAACCACCAAACGTTTTTTGGGGCGAAGCCCTTCGCCATGTTTTTTTTGGCGACCTTTGGGTGGTTGAATCCCCATTATGTTGAAACGTGCTCAAAAATGCTCAAATGCACAAGCATGGTACAGTCAAGGCCATGGCTATTAGTTATAACTGGTTATTTCTATGGGATGAGAAACATTCTATAAATGGGGTTTTGTTAGTACTTATAACTGGTATTTCGGGCCATAACTGTATTCTGTTGCTCCACTGAAACATCATCGGCTTGTAGCCTGCGTCAACAAATAATGGTACCGTGGCCATAAATAGATACGTCATACGTTGTAGATATATTCCAATACAAGTCTATCTCTATAGATTCCGTAGAATGTGGTACCCCCCAGTGATGTTTGTTAGTTTATATAACCCCCATCAACTAGTTCGATATATCTACCATAAGTCCTACTTATTGTAGTTATAAACCAACTTGGCTATCTTGGGGGCACCACTATGTAGAATGTTTCATTTACGTTTTTAACCAACAGAAATGGAATGATGATCGCTACGAGTATCAGTTGGACCATTTCTTCATGAGTTTCAGCCCATTTGAAGCCCCCGTTTTCTACGGTCCAAGCGTACGGTCCTGGCATCTTCTTCTTCGAGCATTTCGATGTGGATCAATGGGAATAAAAAAGGATCCTAAAATGGAGGTACTTTAGTACAATGTGAGGCCCCCAAGATATAAGTTGGTTTAGATTCGCCCCAGTAACATATAGTTATAAATACCATAAACCATAGTGAAATTGGAGTTATAAACCAACTGAACGCTATCGACTGGGGGCCTCACATTGTACCATATTTTTGGCAATATGTCCTGGGCATATTCCCTGAAATTTGGCCCTAAAAAATAGGCCTTATATATGGTAGGTACCCCCCGCCGAAGACACGGCCTCATGCGGCTATGAGTCAACAAATGTCAACAGACTCATACTTTGCCCCGTTAAGAAAACAAAACCAGCTGTCTTTCCTTTAAAATAAGGCTCCGTTGACTTGAGGTCCGATTGAGGTCCTAGACGATATTAAGCATGATATTATATCATAATATGCGAATATACCTAAACCATCCTAAACCCTGTGAGTCAACATGTATTCCTTTTGGGGTCCAAAAGCCACCAAATTTTGGGACCCGAAATGTAATTTTGTTCGGGGTCATCGGGGCCAGACTTCCACAAAAACAGGTCGCAGCTGAGAGAAGTTTGCCCAAACGTTTTGACCCATGAAACCATGAAACTTGGATATAGTTGACCTACAGTTCTGATGAACTAGTCAGTCGCCACCAAACTATTTGGTTTCTTTGATATCTCTAATCTTATCTGTAGATTCTACATAGTAACCCGAAGAAATTGTGGATTCCATGATGATCTCCGTATTTCCAATGATTACCCTCTGGTAAACTTTCACATCACTATGGAAAGATCCACCCATTTTTTCATGGGATAACTCACTATTTCTATGGCCATGTTCAATAGCTATGTGGCCGGCACATCTTCCTACGGCACCACTCGGCCTCCAGTGATTTTTCTTCAAATGGCCGTTGAGATGGGCCAGTTTTACGAATCGTAAATGGATGATGATTGGGAATCGCTTATTGGTTAACTTATAAATGGTTATTATATGTTATTATACTGTATAACGGCTCTATAACCCACAAAAATTGTTATACAATGGTTATGGTTATATAAATTGCTATTATATAATGGTAAATAATGGTTATATAAGCCACAAAAATGGTTATAGAATGTTATTAACATGGTTATATCATGGGAATCGCATATGAATGGAATATCAATGATGATTTTTCAGCCACAAAACCGAACAACTCATCAGGAATTGAGTTGATTAATTTTTCTCATGGCCCCCTGGCGCACCACCCCGCGGATCCGATTCAGATGACAATGACAATTCGATTCAGGGTGCCCTATAGGGATTTCACTGTAGCTTCAAACCATAGGAAAACCATAGGAAAATGGTGGTTTAATGGGATTTAATGGGATTTAATGGGATATACCATCTGGTTATGACTAACATAGCCACGGAAAATCCCTCATAAATGGAAGTTTGAATGGGAAAATCATTCATAAATGGACCATTTTCTATGGCTATGTTAAATAACCAGAGGGTATAATAAGTGATAACTTGATAACCAGATTAACCATCAATACCCTCTGGTAAGCTAACAGTGAAAAACCCTGACAATAATCCATTTTTAGTGGAAACTCATCTGAAAACAATCCCTATCTGCCAGGGTCGAACTGTTAATTTACTGGAGGGTAATATGTAACTATATACGTAACCATCCTGGAGCACATGGAATGACATTGGACATGAAACACAAAGTTGGACATGAAGTTGAAAAATCCATATTCTATCTACTTCAGGATGAGTGTATATATATATATAGAATTACATAAAAGTATTATGATTTAATAGGCACATATATGGTCCGGAAATATGGCAAAACAAAAGAGAAATGTGGTACGTAAAGCCAAATGCCATAAACCCAAAGTTAAGGCCCTTTACCAGTTATAACCGATTATAAATAGTTATAGATGTGGTTACTCTTCCATAAATGAGGTTATAACTGACTTATAACTGGTATTTCGGGCCATAACTGTACTATTTGGGGGGTATAATTACCACCCATTTGTGATGATTTTTTGAGGATGCTTTCAGTGCCAATCTTAGATACCCTCCAAAAAATGACAAATCTTAGCTGGTGAACGTAGATAATCCCATTGATACCAAAAGACTAAAGGATTAAAGTACCCATCAAACGTTGATCATGGATTATGATGGGCATATTTTTGGTCGGTTACATAACCCACAAAACCAACAAAACCAGGAATCGCTAATTTTTCAAATTTTCTGGATGGTTTTTTTCTGGCTTTACCAGCATCACCACAGGCGACCCAGCTACCTTTCTGCCAGGCTTTCTGAAGTAGTTCCAGAAGCGTTGCGTCAACCCAGCTCCTCCGGTTCCTGCACATTTTACTGAAATAGAACTAATAGTATTATTATTATTATATTTATCCATAGTATTTATAGTATTAAAACCCATATTTATCGTATTTATGAATTATTAACCGTCCAAAACAATTGGGTACAGAATTTTGATCCATCCTCTCATGGACCTAAGTTTATTGGAGCTGGCCGTGGTTTTGAAATAGGCCATGTTTAACATACTGACGCTAAACGTAGGGAATGGATGGGTTGCTGGTGGTTGCTGGGATTATTATTGATAGTTGGCCAGTGGATCATTCCCTACTACGCACAAGTAAAATAACCACAAATCACAATGAAAACAACAAAACTAATCTGTTAACAAAATCAATGTAAGTGACATAATTCATAACCACTGAACAGAAATGTTGACATTTTGAGGATCTAATCAACAATAACATGTCTTCACAATGAACCTATGATAGGTTTTAATTTGCTTATAACTGCTGGATAGCAAACAGAAAATAAGGATTTACCTGCAAAAGTATGGGTTTCACAAACAGTTTGGCGATATCATCAAAATTGGGGTTTGGTGCAGTTACTGGCATGAGAAGTCAACCATGTTCCCTGTCCATGAATATGACCAGCCAGTGGGAAAACATATACTGGAACTTGCAATCCTGAGGATGTCCCACAATCACTGGAATGTTGCTGAGTCGAACCATGTAACATATACGTATATATATATAATCACCACATTTTAAAACATATTGAAACCTACTTTGTGCAGGATTGAATCCATAAGTATGGTGAGTTTTTCACTTTTAGGCATTTTTTCATGGCGATTCAACAATCCCCAAACAGACTCCGAAAAATAAGAGTTTATCAAGGGTTTATCAACCACCAACAACTGCGTTACACCAAAGGCTTATAACTATCTATCATTGGAGGGGGGCGCCCCGGATGGGGGGGCTAAATCCCAAAAACAGTTGACCAACTGTTGCTGGCCAGTTTAAACCCCAGACACACAAAAATTTCCAAACCGCGGGCTACTGCCGGGTATGAAATGGACCTTCTTAACAAAATAATCGCTCCAATCCTATGTTTTTTCCTTTGATATCCGACCCTTTTTCAAAAAAACATACCCACAACTAACATACTCAATAAAACAAAAAAAAAACATAAAACTAACAAAAATATACAAAAATCACCAAAACAATCCTTACAAACCCTGAAGATTCCCGCCCGCCACCATTGGGTACCCACCGTTGCTCCTGCCGTTCCGGGTGATGTGGTCGCGGGGCTAGGCACATTGGTTCCCTTGGAGGCATTGCTGAGTGTGGCCCCAGTGGCACCTGTACACTCCTGGAGCCAGGCTCGGGTCGTGGGAAAAAATGCGATCCTCCAAAGATCATGGGAAAAAATATGGGAAAATGGAAATTATATAGGTTTTTTGGTTGGGAATTTGAAGGGAAAATTGGGAGTTAGTGACTAGATGTGGGAAGTGTCGTGGGAAAAAATGGGAGTTACATTCATACATGGATTTTGAAGACCCCCATTGTTTTGTTGGTTTTTGTGGGTTTAACCCATGAGTACCTTTTGTTAAATCACCTGGGCCAAACGTTAACCTAGATCGACTTAACTATCGTTTGGGGGTTTCACCTTGTAAGGGATATGATGAATGTCAAAGGATAAGACAATTAAAATGACATATAGCATATGTATATTTAAAAACAATATAGATAAATATCATAAATAAAAAAAATACAATATATATAAAGAACAATACATAGTATTTAAGTATACTCTAATATTACATAATATAAAATAACATAATATAAGATAAGATAATATTAAAACAAGTGAACAAAATATGCTAGGAAATACAGTTAAAATTTGATAACGGAAAAATATAATACAATATATTCTATCAAAAACATGTATTTATAATATGAATATATATATATATATGATGTAAATATATATATATATATATATATTTACATCATATATATATATATATTCATATTATAAATACATGTTTTTGATAGAATATATTGTATTATATTTTTCCGTTATCAAATTTTAACTGTATTTCCTAGCATATTTTGTTCACTTGTTTTAATATTATCTTATCTTATATTATGTTATTTTATATTATGTAATATTAGAGTATACTTAAATACTATGTATTGTTCTTTATATATATTGTATTTTTTTTATTTATGATATTTATCTATATTGTTTTTAAATATACATATGCTATATGTCATTTTAATTGTCTTATCCTTTGACATTCATCATATCCCTTACAAGGTGAAACCCCCAAACGATAGTTAAGTCGATCTAGGTTAACGTTTGGCCCAGGTGATTTAACAAAAGGTACTCATGGGTTAAACCCACAAAAACCAACAAAACAATGGGGGTCTTCAAAATCCATGTATGAATGTAACTCCCATTTTTTCCCACGACACTTCCCACATCTAGTCACTAACTCCCAATTTTCCCTTCAAATTCCCAACCAAAAAACCTATATAATTTCCATTTTCCCATATTTTTTCCCATGATCTTTGGAGGATCGCATTTTTTCCCACGACCCGAGCCTGGCTCCAGGAGTGTACAGGTGCCACTGGGGCCACACTCAGCAATGCCTCCAAGGGAACCAATGTGCCTAGCCCCGCGACCACATCACCCGGAACGGCAGGAGCAACGGTGGGTACCCAATGGTGGCGGGCGGGAATCTTCAGGGTTTGTAAGGATTGTTTTGGTGATTTTTGTATATTTTTGTTAGTTTTATGTTTTTTTTTTGTTTTATTGAGTATGTTAGTTGTGGGTATGTTTTTTTGAAAAAGGGTCGGATATCAAAGGAAAAAACATAGGATTGGAGCGATTATTTTGTTAAGAAGGTCCATTTCATACCCGGCAGTAGCCCGCGGTTTGGAAATTTTTGTGTGTCTGGGGTTTAAACTGGCCAGCAACAGTTGGTCAACTGTTTTTGGGATTTAGCCCCCCCATCCGGGGCGCCCCCCTCCAATGATAGATAGTTATAAGCCTTTGGTGTAACGCAGTTGTTGGTGGTTGATAAACCCTTGATAAACTCTTATTTTTCGGAGTCTGTTTGGGGATTGTTGAATCGCCATGAAAAAATGCCTAAAAGTGAAAAACTCACCATACTTATGGATTCAATCCTGCACAAAGTAGGTTTCAATATGTTTTAAAATGTGGTGATTATATATATATACGTATATGTTACATGGTTCGACTCAGCAACATTCCAGTGATTGTGGGACATCCTCAGGATTGCAAGTTCCAGTATATGTTTTCCCACTGGCTGGTCATATTCATGGACAGGGAACATGGTTGACTTCTCATGCCAGTAACTGCACCAAACCCCAATTTTGATGATATCGCCAAACTGTTTGTGAAACCCATACTTTTGCAGGTAAATCCTTATTTTCTGTTTGCTATCCAGCAGTTATAAGCAAATTAAAACCTATCATAGGTTCATTGTGAAGACATGTTATTGTTGATTAGATCCTCAAAATGTCAACATTTCTGTTCAGTGGTTATGAATTATGTCACTTACATTGATTTTGTTAACAGATTAGTTTTGTTGTTTTCATTGTGATTTGTGGTTATTTTACTTGTGCGTAGTAGGGAATGATCCACTGGCCAACTATCAATAATAATCCCAGCAACCACCAGCAACCCATCCATTCCCTACGTTTAGCGTCAGTATGTTAAACATGGCCTATTTCAAAACCACGGCCAGCTCCAATAAACTTAGGTCCATGAGAGGATGGATCAAAATTCTGTACCCAATTGTTTTGGACGGTTAATAATTCATAAATACGATAAATATGGGTTTTAATACTATAAATACTATGGATAAATATAATAATAATAATACTATTAGTTCTATTTCAGTAAAATGTGCAGGAACCGGAGGAGCTGGGTTGACGCAACGCTTCTGGAACTACTTCAGAAAGCCTGGCAGAAAGGTAGCTGGGTCGCCTGTGGTGATGCTGGTAAAGCCAGAAAAAAACCATCCAGAAAATTTGAAAAATTAGCGATTCCTGGTTTTGTTGGTTTTGTGGGTTATGTAACCGACCAAAAATATGCCCATCATAATCCATGATCAACGTTTGATGGGTACTTTAATCCTTTAGTCTTTTGGTATCAATGGGATTATCTACGTTCACCAGCTAAGATTTGTCATTTTTTGGAGGGTATCTAAGATTGGCACTGAAAGCATCCTCAAAAAATCATCACAAATGGGTGGTAATTATACCCCCCAAATAGTACAGTTATGGCCCGAAATACCAGTTATAAGTCAGTTATAACCTCATTTATGGAAGAGTAACCACATCTATAACTATTTATAATCGGTTATAACTGGTAAAGGGCCTTAACTTTGGGTTTATGGCATTTGGCTTTACGTACCACATTTCTCTTTTGTTTTGCCATATTTCCGGACCATATATGTGCCTATTAAATCATAATACTTTTATGTAATTCTATATATATATATACACTCATCCTGAAGTAGATAGAATATGGATTTTTCAACTTCATGTCCAACTTTGTGTTTCATGTCCAATGTCATTCCATGTGCTCCAGGATGGTTACGTATATAGTTACATATTACCCTCCAGTAAATTAACAGTTCGACCCTGGCAGATAGGGATTGTTTTCAGATGAGTTTCCACTAAAAATGGATTATTGTCAGGGTTTTTCACTGTTAGCTTACCAGAGGGTATTGATGGTTAATCTGGTTATCAAGTTATCACTTATTATACCCTCTGGTTATTTAACATAGCCATAGAAAATGGTCCATTTATGAATGATTTTCCCATTCAAACTTCCATTTATGAGGGATTTTCCGTGGCTATGTTAGTCATAACCAGATGGTATATCCCATTAAATCCCATTAAATCCCATTAAACCACCATTTTCCTATGGTTTTCCTATGGTTTGAAGCTACAGTGAAATCCCTATAGGGCACCCTGAATCGAATTGTCATTGTCATCTGAATCGGATCCGCGGGGTGGTGCGCCAGGGGGCCATGAGAAAAATTAATCAACTCAATTCCTGATGAGTTGTTCGGTTTTGTGGCTGAAAAATCATCATTGATATTCCATTCATATGCGATTCCCATGATATAACCATGTTAATAACATTCTATAACCATTTTTGTGGCTTATATAACCATTATTTACCATTATATAATAGCAATTTATATAACCATAACCATTGTATAACAATTTTTGTGGGTTATAGAGCCGTTATACAGTATAATAACATATAATAACCATTTATAAGTTAACCAATAAGCGATTCCCAATCATCATCCATTTACGATTCGTAAAACTGGCCCATCTCAACGGCCATTTGAAGAAAAATCACTGGAGGCCGAGTGGTGCCGTAGGAAGATGTGCCGGCCACATAGCTATTGAACATGGCCATAGAAATAGTGAGTTATCCCATGAAAAAATGGGTGGATCTTTCCATAGTGATGTGAAAGTTTACCAGAGGGTAATCATTGGAAATACGGAGATCATCATGGAATCCACAATTTCTTCGGGTTACTATGTAGAATCTACAGATAAGATTAGAGATATCAAAGAAACCAAATAGTTTGGTGGCGACTGACTAGTTCATCAGAACTGTAGGTCAACTATATCCAAGTTTCATGGTTTCATGGGTCAAAACGTTTGGGCAAACTTCTCTCAGCTGCGACCTGTTTTTGTGGAAGTCTGGCCCCGATGACCCCGAACAAAATTACATTTCGGGTCCCAAAATTTGGTGGCTTTTGGACCCCAAAAGGAATACATGTTGACTCACAGGGTTTAGGATGGTTTAGGTATATTCGCATATTATGATATAATATCATGCTTAATATCGTCTAGGACCTCAATCGGACCTCAAGTCAACGGAGCCTTATTTTAAAGGAAAGACAGCTGGTTTTGTTTTCTTAACGGGGCAAAGTATGAGTCTGTTGACATTTGTTGACTCATAGCCGCATGAGGCCGTGTCTTCGGCGGGGGGTACCTACCATATATAAGGCCTATTTTTTAGGGCCAAATTTCAGGGAATATGCCCAGGACATATTGCCAAAAATATGGTACAATGTGAGGCCCCCAGTCGATAGCGTTCAGTTGGTTTATAACTCCAATTTCACTATGGTTTATGGTATTTATAACTATATGTTACTGGGGCGAATCTAAACCAACTTATATCTTGGGGGCCTCACATTGTACTAAAGTACCTCCATTTTAGGATCCTTTTTTATTCCCATTGATCCACATCGAAATGCTCGAAGAAGAAGATGCCAGGACCGTACGCTTGGACCGTAGAAAACGGGGGCTTCAAATGGGCTGAAACTCATGAAGAAATGGTCCAACTGATACTCGTAGCGATCATCATTCCATTTCTGTTGGTTAAAAACGTAAATGAAACATTCTACATAGTGGTGCCCCCAAGATAGCCAAGTTGGTTTATAACTACAATAAGTAGGACTTATGGTAGATATATCGAACTAGTTGATGGGGGTTATATAAACTAACAAACATCACTGGGGGGTACCACATTCTACGGAATCTATAGAGATAGACTTGTATTGGAATATATCTACAACGTATGACGTATCTATTTATGGCCACGGTACCATTATTTGTTGACGCAGGCTACAAGCCGATGATGTTTCAGTGGAGCAACAGAATACAGTTATGGCCCGAAATACCAGTTATAAGTACTAACAAAACCCCATTTATAGAATGTTTCTCATCCCATAGAAATAACCAGTTATAACTAATAGCCATGGCCTTGACTGTACCATGCTTGTGCATTTGAGCATTTTTGAGCACGTTTCAACATAATGGGGATTCAACCACCCAAAGGTCGCCAAAAAAAACATGGCGAAGGGCTTCGCCCCAAAAAACGTTTGGTGGTTTTTGGTGGTCAATAAGCCCTATTTAATCAGAAGGGTTACACCGAAATGGGGGTTGGAGGGTTCACCCTGATCCTAAGTCAGGTGCCTGCGACTCATCTCCATTATACATTTGTTTGGCCCGAGTTATGCCAACTACAACTGGTGATTTCTATGGTTATTTCTATGTGAGTTATAATGTACTGACTCCACCATGTTGGTTATTATCTCTATGGTTACTGACTCCATAAATAAATGAGGGTTATACATGGTGAACTAAATGTGGTTACTGACTCCATATGGGGTGATTTCACTGACGGCCAAAAGTGGTATGCACCTCGGGCCATAACTTCAAAAAGGTCACCCTGTTCTGTCACCATTTTCACCCATGACGACACGGGCACGACAATCCCTTGGCGAACTCCCCGTTGAAGTCTCAGCAATGACGATGAAACCATGTTTTTTTTTTTACCATGAAATATAGCGGGTTCATATCCTCTAGGCAATAATGGTGGTATATTAAAATTATTGGGGATACAATGGGAATATCATTCAATATTAATCCTGGTTGGTGGTTTGGAACATGAATTTTATGATGTTCCATTCAGTTGGGAATTTCATAGTCCCAACTGACGAACTCATAGTTTTCAGAGGGGTGGGTATACCACCAACCAGAATCAAATTCGCTCACTCATATGTTAGATATTCGATCCTGCTGTTTATTGGTTGAACAACCAAAATCGGAAACTGCGAAGAATCCCGCTTAAAAGTGCTCTTGTGGTTATTCCCAGTCCCGACTACAATCACGAACCCCATTGGTATCTAATGATATCCATATCCCCATTTGAAGATGGTTGGCACAGAAAAAGCCACTTGAATCACGATCTTCAAATTTTGCCGCAATGACAATGGATTTGCCACTTCAACCACCATCTGAATTTGATATCTAATGGTTTTTCCAATGATATCTAATTATATCATTATATCCCCACTTGAATCACAATTTTCATGGCGCAATCACATACAGTTATGGCCCGAGTTATACCAATTATAAGTACTAACAAGTCACCCCATAGACATAGAATGTTTCTCATCCCATAGAAATCACCAGTTATAACTATATAACCATCATTCATCACTATTAGCCACTATTAACCACTATTAACCACTATTAATCACCACAGAAATCACCAGTTATAACTCACTAATAGCCATGGCCAAAAAACTGTAGGTTGAAAGCAGCGAAACGAATTGCTTTGTGCTTCCCGCCGAAGCGCCGCGGGAACCCGCCGGAACTCGTACCGCCGGAATTGGCGTACGTGGCGTACCTCGGGCCGACGGGCCGTAAGTTCGGCAGCGGTTTATATATAATGGGGTTACATCGGGTTGAAAAGTGGATGAAACAACCCAAAATATGGATAATTATGGGTACTTCATCAGTAGTTCACTAGCAATTTGCTTGGGATTTAGTGATGATCAATGGGATTCTAGGTGGTTTCCCCAGATGTTTTAGAGTGGTTAATCCAAAAAGTCATATCTCAAGAAGTCCCCATTATTGATGGTCACATTTGAGAATCCACTATTTATTTTGCTTATCCCATCATATCCCCATACAGTTATACGTAGGCCTTATCACTCACAAGGTTAATTTCTGACGGAACAGAAATACCTGATTTTATAAGTGAATAATAGTGAATATATATATATATTATATATATACATATATATATATACATATATATACATATATATATATACATATACACATATATATATATATAATTTGCATAAGCTTGGCTAAAGGAGTTTCATCCCATGGCCTGTTGGCGGGCCATATCTGTGATTTTATCCCATTCCTTCTTGCTTCACCCTAGGCCCTAGCGGCCATGGCTGCCCATGGCTGGACATTGCCCCTGCGATCCTAAAATGGAGGTAGTGTACCATATGTCTGGCCATATTTTGTGGGGATATTCCCTGAAATTTAGGCCTGACAAATAGGCCTTATATATGGTAGGTACCTCCAATTTAGGTTCCTGAAATGGCCTTTGAACTTAGTAACTACAGTTATGGCCCGAAATACCAGTTATAAGTACTAAGAAAACCCCATTTATAGAATGTATAATCCCTATAATACCAGTTATAACCAGTTATAACTAATAGCCATGGCCTTAACTGTAGGGTGGTTTCGCAGAAACTCAAGGATTTTTTCACGGCGAAGCCGCCAGTGGTTTGCAGCCATCGTTTCTCCAAACACATTCTGAAAATTTGTTCACCCTACAGTTAAGGCCCTTTACCAGTTATAACCGATTATAAATGGTTATAAATGTGGTTACTCTTCCATAAATGAGGTTATAACTGACTTATAACTGGTATTTTGGGCCATAACTGTACGGTAATCAAACATGGCAATGGAAACTCCCCCCTTTAAGATCAATGATTGCCCAGTTACAAAGCTCCATGGCTAGTCCGGGAATGTCCAGTTAGCCACGCTGGATGGCACTGGAAGGTTTTTCTCAACCAATATTCCATGAATATTCCATTCAGATTCCCATGACATATCCCTGGTATCCAACATGTTATAGTTTGTTAAATCCCATGAAAAAATCCCTCAAAAACAATAGATTCCCTTAAATCCCTTCAAAACTTATTAATGTGAGTAAAACAATGTCATAAACCACAATTTATTGGGAATGGTAAACATACCACCTATAAAAGATGGTGACGACTGGGGGAAGTTTTATTAATGGCATTGTTTTACCCGCCTGATATCCTCTAGTTCCCGAGGGCAGCTGGCAGCTGACCTCCCAGGATGGTTCCTCGTGGGCTAAGCGCAAGGTGCTGGCGTCCTGGCGTTGAGTTGGGCAGCGAAAATATGCGAAGCTAAGCCTCGGATTTGCTGGAAAGCTAGGGAAGATCTACAGGGAATTCGGTGGAAAAACCAGGAATCTATATGGAGGTTTCCTAAATTGGGGGTACCCCGATTTATCATCCATTTCTAGATCGGATTTTCCCTTATATACCATCCATTTTTGGATACCACCATATTTTTAAGTATTTATACCCGATGGAGACTCCACTACATGTGCAACCTTGCAAGAAGGACCACCCATTTCAGCAAGGTTGCATCCATGCAACCTTGGCGTTAAGCAAATCCAGGATGACTTTGGTCAAGTCAAGGCATGTGAAATTAGTAGATACTCGTAGTAATTATAGAGTGTTTTTTTCAACAAAATGATTGGTGGTAACCGATATGTACCTGGATGAAATGTCATGAAACAAATACATTCACATATATTCACATCTACATAATAAGAATAATAATAATAATGATTATATATATATGTATATCATATATATAATTATCATATATATATATACATGTATAGCATAGATATACGACATGTTTGGATGATGACCCCATGTGACTACGTAACATGTTTCTGGCTGCTTGACACCGCCCACCTGAAATAGGTTTGAATATCTGGATATCTCACCTACAAATATACTGGAATATCCACCAAGAACAGTGGGGATATCTGGATATCTCACCTACAAAAAGCTGAGACACTGTTTATTTCTTTGGTATACGTTGGTGAATTTCCTAAATTGTACAAGGTAGTGCCCCATAGTTAGCTAAGTCGCTATGGTGGATATATCCATAATTGCTATGGCTTATAAACCAACAAACATAATTGGGGGGGGCACCAGGACCTTGTATCGAAGATACGGTATAGAAAACCAACCATTTAGAAGTAATAGAAATCACCGGAAAAGGATCCATGAAAAAACTTTTTTTTTACGGTGATATAAAGGGTTCAAGGTGAGTCGGAATATTATATGATACCCTCTGGTAAACTAACAAAACTATTGAACATTGCCATTAATAGTTGATTTACATATTAAGAATTGTGATTTACCCTCTGGTAATTTAACATAGCTATTGAAAATGGCCATTTATAGTTGTTTTTCCCATTAAATATGGTGATTTTCCATAGTCATGTTAGTTTACCAGAGGGTATGTTATAGTTATGTTAGTTTACCAGAGGATATTATATATATATATATTTATACATATGATGGATTTCCATACATTGATCATCCAGTACAGCCATGGAATATCATCCAGGAACTCACCAGTGAGAAATATTCCATGGCTGTGGTTTTTCTAGACCCCAACTAAAAACGCTACAATGTGGTACCCCCCACAGTTATGGCCCGAAATACCAGTTATAAGTACTAACAAAACCCCATTTATAGAATGTATAATCCCATAGAAATCACTAGTTATAACTAATAGCCATGGCCTTAACTGCTGTGATGTGAACGATCGAACAAAAAAGGATGATCAAGTCGACCATGAACTTGTGCATCAAATTCCCAATCCCATGAAAAATCACCATTGATACCATGAACTCATCATTTTCCAAGCTTTTCAGACTGCACATTACCCATGTGTTTTTTAGATCTCCGACATGACAGTCGACATGACAAAAATTGCTGTTTTTCGATGCCGATCTGAGTAGTAAGAAAATTTAAGATTTTCCGAAGAGCACCTTTGAGGTTGCTGAAATATCTTGGTTTTTGAAATCTTGCCAAGATGTTTGGTGGTTCAAAGAAGATGCCATGACTGCCATGACAATGATAACATGATTTTGCCAGAGAAATTTAAGATATATGATGACATATGTATGAAACGAACTTTGCCTACGTATTCCCTTAGAGTATCGTAGAACCTGATGGAATTCTTCTACTTGACTTTCCCGGAGAAATGGATGGTCACGCCGGAGTTGTTCTCCAGTGGCCTTCTCGGTCCATAATCCTCAGCGTCGTGCCCCGCGTCTCATGCACGGCAGAACAAATCGCTGCTTGCGGACGCGTGCAAGCCCGTGGCTGAACATAGATCTCTACTCTGATCCGTTTTTGCTTTGTTTTATGAAAGTGTATGTCGCGTCATGAACGAATATTGGTTCACCTTGACCCCGCGCGACTGTATATAGAGCAGCACTTTGCAGCACTTGCAACTTTTGCTGTTTGGTGGTTGGAAGTATGTCTTGATAAACAGCTTCTGAATGGCATTGCTGCCAAGCACTTGCTCATGATTTCTTGGCGACTTGGAAAAACCCAATTATTGTATGTATATAAATAAATATATATATATATATATATATATATATAAGTACATGTACAACATAAACAGGTACGCTAATGTATTATAAATATGCTTCAACATATAGATAAATAGGATGTGCAATTGTAACGTTTACGCATATATAATACACATTAATGTGCATGATATATGTAAATGTATTTGCACGTGAATATTTAGATACATGTCTATCTACCTATCGATCTATCTATCTATCTGTCTGCCTATCTACCTATCTACCTGCCTACCTATCTACCTATCTATCTAT
>Ga0126342_10006528_pt1 | contig 20705 bp, 18 predicted proteins | sample Cyp1metagenome_FD_92528 | JGI IMG/M metagenome (GOLD analysis project Ga0126342, IMG submission 92528) | Coral microbial communities from Lord Howe Island, Old Settlement Bay, Australia - Cyphastrea 1 metagenome | ecosystem: Host-associated > Invertebrates > Cnidaria > Coral ...
AAGCACAAACCATTCCTGCGGGTCCAAGATGTGCACCCACTCAACTTCTCCTTTGGGGTCCAAATAGTATCCTTCAAAATCGCCATCCTTGTGAATGCTCAGCGGCCAAAACAATGCACTCCAGACTCCATGGCCAAGGCAAAAGCCCACATATTCAGCATGGCACATAATGGTGCGTTCCATTGCAAACTTGCTGAGACATCCATGTGATAATCGAACATCTCTATTGCCCATGTTGTCCTCCATGTACCGACGCAAGAAAGCCAAGGCAGCTGCCCCTTGATGCAAAGTGTCTTCGCTGATGGTTGCCCAGTTCTTCCTGGACATTAACTCCGACCATGCCTTCGGAAGCTTGTGGAAGCGAGCCATGTAGCGCCTCTCCGAATGCACAAGCAAAAAACTTGACAACACCACTGGCGAGTTCAAAAATGTCCTGAATTCATGTTGGTGTCGTAAACTTCAAGTGCACTAAAACAACTTTGCATATATTGTAATATATACTATGTGTATATTGTCTATGACTGTCTGTGACATAACAACATAAATGTGAATGTGTGGTGGAAACAAAGATGGCAGTTGGTGGATAAAGCAAGACTCCAGGCCTCTTCCGTTTGCGATCTTTGGTTCTGGGGAAGCGTCTCAAGAACTCTTCTCTCGTGACAAACGCTTTGTGTTTGATGTCCCTGGTCTGTAGTACTGATGAGCTTGTCACCAGCTCTTGCAAGGCCTGCAGGGTTTGCCGTTTGTTCGAGCCCTTCTTAGCATTTTTCCTCAGGTTGCCGTGGCAGTCTTCCACGATTTTGGAATCAGGAAGTGTTTGAAGCATTCCACGGAGGAGATGCAAGCCGCCATGGCTGCCATGGTGGTATTTGTCCTCCTCAAATGCCAACCAGAGTACACGAATGGCAGCTGTGCAAACAACATTCAAATCGCTCAGGATCTTTGGTGTAGATCCACTCTGGGCAGCAATTGCTTCCAGCTTAAGCAAGTTGCAATGGTCAGCAGCTAGCTGTTTTGCCGAAGCCTGCCACTCACTCTGTCTGGTTTGAATTTCAATCACAACAGGGGAACAAGTGGAATAATACTGGCCTTGACAATTGAGACAAGAAATCACACTTTAGAATAGAAATGTGAAAAAACCTGTCCTCATGCCAAGTTCGACTCGACTGTGATGAAAGACAGTAAGCTAGAAACAGACAAAAGATTCCACCGGACAGACACCACGATTCCCAACCTCCGCCCACCAAGCCTTTTGAGCAGCATCATCCAATGACAGCAAGCCAGCATAGCAATCCGGGGGAGCGGCCGCCCTTGAAAGTGACCAAACCCGGTTCTTCAAGACACGCTGACTCAACTCAGACACTTTGGAGCATGTATCATCGAACTCAGTCTTGCCAAGAAGTTGGCGCAGTTCCTCGTCCAAGGATGTGGGGAGACCCGCAAGCCTCTGCAAGTGTTCCTCAGACATCCAACCGTGCTGCAAGCCAATCAGCTTCTGGACCTGATGTTGGGCATGGTGCACTTCCTTGATTGTGTGGGAGTACCACGACCAGACTGGTCTCGTGCAAATCATGACGATCTGCACCATTTGCTTCAACTTGTTGCTCATGATGTGATAACACAACTTGAGCCCACCTCCCAATTTTTCTTTGAGCTTCCCAAATTCATGTCTCATGTTTGTTTCCGCATTCGATTCCTTTGCAAGATGTTCCAGCAGTCGTTTTTGATACGCTTCATCAGGGTCCAAGTCTTCACCAGCAAAGTGATAGTTGAGTACAACTTTCAGCGCCGTCCACTCACACATCTTTTCATCTGCTGCTTGGTTCCAGGAGAACCAACGTGACAACTTGGGAAACACCTGCTTTGAGTTAAAACCATCAAGCAAAGGCAGCGCAGCCCAAACATCGGCCATTGTGCTTGAAGCTGGCATCTGCAACTCATCTCGGATGCTTTCCCAGGAATCCACAAACATAGGCACAGACTCACATGTTTCTCTGGACAACATCAATTCCAGGAGCCGCCGCTTGTCTTGAAAAAAACCAGACGACCCAAATGGTCTGTAGGCCAGTGAAAACAAATACTGCGAATGAAATTGCGCCTGAAAAAACTCCCCGTTGGCCCCGTGCAACAGGCTCAGCCTGACATCTCGAATTGCGCGATGTATGATGTCCCACCTCGCAAGAATCATTCTCTCGAGTTTGGTGATGGCAAACCTCAGCCGACAGGTTGATTGAAGCAAGCAATGACAAATCAAATGATGATTGATTTTTTCAAGAAACTTTTATTTCAGTGACATTGGTCAATCAGACAAATTCAAACCAGTGACGCTGCCCCTCCACAGCAGGTAGGCCCTTGGTCCAGCTGCAAAACCAACAAAGGAGTGTCAACCCACCAGTCCCGCTCAGGAGGCAGCAGCATGCGAGTCTCGCCAGTAGTATTGTCTCGATAGCCAGCTCGAACCCGACCATTGTCAATCTGACTGATGCGGGTGCAACCATGAGGCACTGGTGTCGCAACAACATTGTCAGGAACTTTGAAAGCATCCAAATTGCCCAGTCGGCCGTTTGTCAGAAAGTTGATCTGCTGGCTTATGGCCTGAAGTTGCCGATAGGAAGCCACCCGCAACAGTTTGTTGTCCTAGCCAGGTGGCTGCAACCAACTGATGAATGTAACGATATGAATCTAAACTAGTACTTGACTTTGATGTTTGTTTGATTAATATATATATGTATATATGTATATATATATTTATGAGATGGGCCAACCACTCCAACCTCCAATCACCAAAAGGCTTCTGTCAATCAGGCTTGAATATTGAACAGCCAAATCTTGCAACAGGACTAGCTACCAAGTCAGACAGTTCTGGGCCAGCTGTTCCAATTTTCCCGTAAGTTCCATCTCATTTGGACTCACTTGCGTAAGAGGAAGAAGTGCTTGGAGGTTGCAGAATGACGCTGAATCACTCTGGTGGCTATATGCAATGGAAACCAAAACTTCACGGCCGGCATGGCAACTGCCATCGCTAATCAAGTTCAAGTGGTTGCAACCTGCAAAGGACATTGCAGCTCTGTCGTCGTAGATGGTTTGGGCACGCCTAACCCACGGATCTACTGCCGTGGGTTTGCATCCAGCCATCGCTGAGACCCTCTCCCCCTGTAAGAAAATCAACGCCGCCTTCATCGAAACACTTGTGTCTCGGGCCTGAGAAAAGATTTCATAGATGGCATCTGGCGTCATACGGACCTTTGTCGATGGTGCTGGCACGACTTGGCCCATCGGGACATCATTGTCCCCGGAGCTACGGATCCGTCTGGCCGGAGCTGGTCGGGCAGTGTCATGCTGTTGCATGTGTTGACTCTTCACATACAGATCAATTTTCTGGGCCATGAAGTTCACTAGGGCCTTCTGAAACTTGAAGAGGCTTGACCCAGAAACACTGCTTGCAGCCCACACATGGCTACCTGCTGATCTCCGCCTCCTGTCCACTGAAAAAGCAAAGAGGACCAGCTCCTGCAATGATACCGCAGAATCTGCCTCGCCCACCAATTCATCATTCAAAACGCCTGCGGCACACATTGACTGCCATTCTTTCTGCCATGCCAGGAAGCAAGTTCGGTGTCTGGATGTCAATGTGTTCTCGATCCCTTTGATCAAACCCGCAGGAGAAAGCACCAATGCAGGCATATCTTCAATGTCAATGCTCACAGAACATGACAACGTAGAGCACACTCGGCCACAAAGCGGAGCAATCCAATCTTTGATCAGTTGCACGGTCTTGGGCGTTCTGGATTCCTTCAGTGAGAAAAATAAAAATGCCAAAATGGCTGCTGTTGTAGCCACGTTCTCACGCAAAGCATTCTGCGGGAGACTGACTTGCTTCGTCTGGCAAAAGAATTCATCATTGCAAAACTCAGTAAATTCCGCTTTTTGCTTCAAGAACTGCACCCATTTGTAGAGTGTCCTTTTTTCAGCACCACGTGCCTTGAATTTGTCATAGAGAAAGTCTAATGACCACCACAGCTCATCATGGTTCACACCTTCTCGTGAAACGAGAAAAGCAACTTTGGATAGAAGCTCCTTGTCAGCATCTAATGTCACTGGCCGACATTGCTCGTGCAGAAGCATACATCATATGGCGAGACACTGAAACCGAAGATATGTCATGAGCTGTCCATTGTCAATTGTCATCATTGTCCATGTGCATGCTCGAAAAAAGGCTATGACATACAAACCTTGAGTGCAATTGTCCATGTTACTATTCGCTGACCGGGTGGCAGGACATTCCACAAGGTCAAACAGGTGACCACATAACTGCAAACAGTCGTGTCATGACATATCATGACTTTGATCCACTGGATTTCACGCCAGCATCAAAATGGTTCATTGACAGGTCACACCCAAGTCAAACCTCAAACAAACATCGACCAGGCAACTGACAACTGTTTCAAGGTTGACTATGGTCTTCCTCTGAGGGGGGAACTTTGACCAACCACTGTAGCAGTCGGAGAACCTGACAAAATCAAGACGCTCGAAGTCAGACAGAGTTCGTTTTTTTAACGTGCGTGTGGTTGATCACTACTCACCCACCACTGATTGCACCATTTGTTCCAAATTACAAAATGACAAGCTGACTGGTCACGAAGGTGATGCGAACAAACAAAGAAGCCGCCCCAACAACAACAGCAACAAAGCAAGTCAAAAAAAAGTCATATGACAATGACTGCCAAATTTTAAAATGACTTTTTTGGCAGTGTGCAAAAGCCTTCCGCCTGGACATGACCGATCGAAGGTTCCAAGCCACACATCATGAAAAGGCCTTGGTATGTAGAATGCAATCTGAATCTTGCATTTAAAAACCCTGCAATGACCTGCGCAAACTGGCTGGATACTGAAGTTGGCTTTCACAAGGCAGGTCTGTGAGCGCAGGGCATTTCACTCATTTTTTAACACTTGAATGACTGAATGAACCAGCTCCTGTCAGGCTGAATTGAATTGAATTTCGTACTCATCAATGACATGTCAGTCATCGACAGTGCATATGAAATAATTAATGCCGCTGCAGTGCCGGTGTCAAAAACACACGCTCTGCACTGGGCAAATGCTCAGTCAGTTTTGACCAAGATAAGCAGTAACGACACAGCGGCCAAACTGCATCGTGTACTCCTGAGATTCAACCAGGAGCTCATGCCGGCCAGTGAAGCTTCCATCATCATTTTTCTTGGCCAGCGCTGAAGCTTCCATCGATGGAACCGAGGGCCTGGACCTTGCCAATGCAGACACGAAATCGCAGTGGCTCCACAGCTGGAGCGGTTTCAAGGTTGGGCCACCGAAGCAGTAGTGATAGGTGTCTGTTTTGAAGTAGCCACCAAACCGTAAGACTGCATTGACAACAGGAGTTTCTGGAAGACAGCTACTTGAAGGCTGTTCCATGCCATCTTCCAGTCCAAGAAGAACTCCCAGTAGCAAGGCAAGACCAGAAATGTCGGCCAAGACATTACCTTGTTGCACACAAAACCGTTCTGTGTTGCCCATGTACAAATTCGTCAAATTTCTTTGGCACACCGAAGAAGATAGTATCACAAAGGATGAGCACGGTGTTGCAACCCACAGCAGTGCTCTTGGGACCGCTGCGGTGATTGCAAGAAGAAGCAATCTCAATCCATCACTTGTCAGGACATCATGCTGCGAATTGACGCATATGTCCAAGGACACACCCAACAGCCCAGCAGCAATGCAGGCTCGGGAGAGATTTCCCTTTCCACAGAATACTTCCACGTACTGCAAAACTGCAGCCCCACGCTGTCGATGGTAGTGACATCGCATCAGCAAAGCAAGGAGCATTGATGGGAGCGACCATCCCACCATGAACGGAAAGACCAGTGTCAAGTATTCTGGCCACACTTGTTGTGCTCTGCCCCCAGTCTGTGTATCACATGTCATGAACATGTTAATGTCAATCTCCCATTTTTCCTTCATCTCATCATCACATCCACAAATACATCCCGACTCATCAATGGGAAAGTCTTCCACCTCAGCCAGGGTTGCCACAGTTAAGCCACGGCTGGTGGCTTTGAATTTGTCTTCAATGGCTTGTTCCCGTTGTTGGATGATGCGAACTTGCTGCTCCAGCTGCAGCAGCCCTGTGCCAGCTGCCATTGCCGCAATCTTTGGACGCCAAGTCTTTTTTTCTATACCCTGTCAGTCATTGTTCTGTCATTCTATGCAATGTATGCCTTATCTTGTCTGCCCGTATGACTTGTCATTGCAATGTATGCTCTGTCTGTGACATTGCCTCTTACTATTACATTGTGTTTGCTCATAGTCTGTCTCCATTTGGCCTGAATGAGCCACAATGAGACAAAATGATCCCAAATGAGGCCCAATGAGCCACCATGAGACAAAATGAGACAAAAAAGTGCCAAAATGAGACAAAATGAGACAAAAACCTGCCAAAAAGTGCAAAAATGAGGAAAACTTTGCCGGCACAAGTGCAAGAATATGCACTTTTCATCTGCTGCTAATGCAGTAACCATCAAATTAATTGACTACCTGTGCCAATGACAGGGCTTCAAGCGACCATGGCCCATCTCTCATGATTGTGTGCAAGCACAGCTCTACGCCGAGGTGTCAAACTGCTATTCCGAGTGGGCTTGTACCAGGCACCATTTTGCAAATGAGAAGGTACATTCAAAAGACTGAATCTGTCCACTACTGCCCTACAAGTCCACTCATGCCCCCTCACCTCCTTCAGCTGTTGCGCCACACATCATCATGTTAAAGATTTGAAGCCATACAGGGCCATCTTTCACAAAACAATTTCCGGCTCAGCAGGATCACTGGGCGTCTGACGATCTTCAGTGACACCATCGCCAGTCTCCAGTGCCATCGCCTGTGCAGCTTCCCTCACATCACAGCGGAAAGGACACCATCCAACCTCATGCCCACCCACACGCCACGTCTCTTCAAGGCAGCTTCGGTGCCACGGATGACCACATTGCAGCGTCTGGATTTCAAGCCCAGCACCACGCAGGGGCTCATGACAAATGACACAAGTGGGAGGCTCTTGACCATTCACAACGACTTCATCACCTGCATGGCCTTCGCCATGATCAGAAGCATCAACAACTCCATGGCCTTGTCCATCAGTAGCATCAGCAGCAGGAGCAATCTGATTCGCCTCCATCTCCACATTCTCCATCTGATCCGGCGGCGCATCCTGACAAAACCAACGCAGCACAAGTGGGAATGGTAAGTATGCATTTATTACATGCCTTGATGTCACAATATTCACCTTGGACCTTGAAGAAAACACCTTTTGCATCTTATACTATAATTGTGTTTTGTATCTCATAGACTTGAAGTAACTATACTCAAACTGTATATATATATATATATATATTTCATCTCATCTACTACCTCAACATGACGTGGTTTGCACAACTCTCACGCAACATTCACATGATTCTTTGAAGATATGTCAATGACCATGTCTTCGCTTCTCAAAACAATATGTCAATGACCATGCAAGCCAAGAAACTGAAACGGCAGCTGCAGGCTGTGGCGGCGCCGGCAGATGCACAGGGGCCTGTGGACTTGCGCTGGCCACTGGCGGTCGGATAGCAACCTTCGGCACAGCAACTGGTCGCGGCGCATTGACAGCCGGCGCAATCATCTGCACAGCAGCATGAGGAGCCTGAGGGCTTCCAGCAGCAACAACACCAACTTGATGACCTGGTCGCGGAGGCGGAGGGCGCACTTGACCTCCAACTTGAACTGGAACAGGGCTTGGCAGCGGAGCAGCTGGACCAGCATTTGCACCTTGTGCCACTTGACTTGCAGCCTTCATCATCTCTGGGATTCTTTGAGACTGCATGGCATCACGCTGCGCATCAGCTGCAACCGCTTTGGGGCCACGCCCGCGGCTCTTTGGCTCTTGAACAGTCATCCATTCATCCGACCAACCCTGAGCTTCTGCCAATGCACCGACGAAGCCATCAGTCAGGATGACCTCAGCCTTGATTGCCTGCAGAGCAGCTTGAACCTCTGGAGACGACTGCGCAATCACCAAGTGGCGCTGGTGGAGACGTGTGTTCAGCTCCCCATAGTCTTCACAGCGAAGTCTGGACACACATACCTGCGGTTTCTGCTTCGTAAGCAGCCACACCATTCGACACAATCCAGACTGACTCAAGTCACTGGTGACGGTCGGGTCAAGCTGCCCATCCAAAGCTTCAACCAGCTCCGACAGACGCTTCTGCAGGGTTGGATGAATGAATGATGTCTAGTAGATATGCGAATACAAAAACTTGTCAAAGCATCAATGAACACGCAAGGAGTACAAATTAAAACGATCGTAATTGTTGAATTTTGGAAACTGATCTAAATTTAACTGTATGATGTTGTTGTTGTCGTCGTCGTCGTCGTCGTCTTTGTTGTTGTTGTTGTTGTTGTTGCTGTTGTTGTTGTTGTTGTCGTTGTCGTCGTCATTGGCTGTTATCACCCCCAGTCCAGTGTCCTTGGGAAGATTGCGAATCATCGCAGCACCTCTGTGAATCTTCTTGTCAGCTCCCACTGAACTGAACAAGTAAGCTCGGCGATCCCGCAAAGCCTGAAGCGCATAGGCCTGGGCATTCTGGGCAGTCACATCTGCAGCCTGGTGTGGCAGCTGCGAAGGTCCATCTTGCAAAGGGGCTGGAAGAGCTGCGGCCTGGCTGCTGGCTTTGGCCACAGCAACAGACCCAGAAGCTCGACGATCATCATGGTCATCAGACGATGAGTCCGACTCAACCTGCTGATGCGGAGGTGGAGCCATCATTGCACTGGCCAACTGTTGCAGGAGCAACGGGTTCATAGCAGCCATCGGGTTCATCATCATCATATTGGCTGGCATAGTCATACTACGGGCCTTCTTCGACTTGTGCTGGTTACGGCCCATCTCGCTACAACAGACTTACAGCAACTGACTGTCAGTCACTCCAAGCCGCAGAGGGTGCTGAACTGGAAGCCAAAGGCTCAGATAGTATGACATTGACAGGGAGCCGCTGACACTGATTTGATTCGTTTCAACGAACAAACCGTTATTCAAAAAAAAGGCACCCCTGGAAAAAACATTGACATGCCATTGACAAACATCGCAGATGAAAGCACAAGGGGCAACACCAATGCCAAAGCTATCACATTGACAGCATGAAAGTGCATCATTGCAGTTTCTGATTTGAATGAATGCATGCAGAACAACTATCAGAAAGATTGCCAAATGAATGCTAGTGAGTGAACATTGACACGAAGCAGCACCACACATGCAATGGCATGCAACCGCAACCTTGCATCCCAACATGGTCAAATGCCACATCATCGAATTACCGTGCCAGAGCACAAATGCTTCAGACCATCGCAATTAAATTAAATAAGCAAAGACAAGTGACAAGCTCAGTCTCTGAGCAGCTGCCTGGCATCAAACATTCGGGACTCAAAAGTCCTTTTGGACATACGGTCACATTTTTCATTGCTGTACACATCAGACATCAATTGCTTCAGCTCAGTGGGGATTTGGGCACCGTTCTCATTGAACTTGCTGACGAGATTGCCCAGCACTCTGCGACGCTTGAATCTTCGATGAAGTATTCCCTGGTCATAGGAACCCTTAGCAGCATCAACGACCACAACCTGGTCCATGGGGTGACTGTCAATGTCAGTGGGCTGCGAATGAAACCCCGGTAATGGAAACTGTGCTCCAACTTTGGCTCGCTCAGCATCACGCAACAGACTGTGGTCCGCGCCCATTGCAACTAAAACTTCAAGTGTCCCTGTTAGAGCTTGAAAGTCAGAAGCTAGACATTTGACTGTGGGCCAGACTTACATGTGTTCATTGAATCAAGAGCAAAAGCCACAGACAGGCACAACAACATGAACACAACAGTGATGATTCATGCAATCACTGTTCATTGTGACATTGACAAGGCCCGGGCTACTGCTGCTCTAGGTCAAGGCACCTCAGCAATTGCACACTGCAAGGCCTTCAGAAGTGCCAAGTCGTACAACTGGGTGTTCTTACTCATGTTGCCGCCAAATGTTTTTGCTGAACGAATGGGTGCCTCTCAGAATTGGGGGTCTTTTCTGCTGGCTTTGAAAAGCCAATTTCGGGATACATACATATGTGTTTAGCCACTACCTGAATTTGACTGCGTCCTGGGATGTCTTAACAATCAAGTGCATGATGCTGATGATGCCGATGATGATCGGGCATCCGTTTTGGGAGTGTTTCGGCACCGCTTTGGGACTGATATTTTTGGTGCAAACCAACATTCTCTTCTCTCGGCACTCAAAATGGTCACCTCCAAGGTTCAAACCGTCAGCAATGCTGGCCACTACCTGAAATTGACTGCGTTTGGGGATGTGCTAACAATCAAGTGCATGATGCTGATGATGCTGAAAATGCTGATGGTGATCGGGCATCCGTTTTGGGAGTGTTTCGGCTCCGCTTTGGGACTGCTATTTTTTAATGGTGCAAACCAACATCATCTGTTTAGGCACTCAAAAGGTCAAGCTCACCAAAGGATTAATGTTGCAATGTAAAAATCGTTTGTTGAAGCGAAGTGTCACTGGAAAATTATAACAAGCAGGCCTGAGTGTCCCATGGAGGCACATGTAGAGAAGCAAGGTGAGCACCTGAATGCCAACTCAAATACATTTGGATAACCCACCCACCTTCCCTCGAACCGGGAATGCTACAAATGAAATAAACATACTTCAAGATTGGGAAAACCAGAGTGAAGTATTCGACCTTCAGTTTTATTAAGATTCTGTTTGTTGTATGCGTCCAACTGGTCAGTTTCAGTACAGAGGAAGCACACAACATGGCAGGAACAACAAACAGAAAAAAAAACAAATAAAACTGGAAGGTTCCGGTGAGAAAACACTGGTTAAAATAATTGTTTGGTTTCTTTGTTTAAAACTTCACAAGTTCTTTGGCAAGTCGTCAGCACGGAGATAGCTGTCGTATCCTTGTAAAATCGAAGGGCGCGAATAAGGCTGCTTATTCGCGCCCTTAGAGTTTGTTGACTTTACTTACGCGGAGGTGAGAGACACGCAGGACGCGGAGAGGCAGTGCAAGTTCATATAAGAGAGGTGCGCAAAAGGAAAGGCTATATACAGACCAGGCCATAAGGAAGGCCTTGTTTAGTACACCAGAGAGAAAGTCTTGTCTGCACGCAGAAACGCCCTTCACTTGTACAATTGCTTTAAGATTCTCGAATGTTATATATTATTGTCAAAGGAAAAACATGAGAGCTAGCAAGGTTGTATGTAGTCAAGCCGTGTCACAACTGCAAAAATATAACATGGAAGAACAGGTGAAACTGCAGAACTTGCGCAACACCGCTGTTTCTTGGTCCCAAGCATGGCAGGGGAGAGTTGCTGCCAGAACCTGTCACGCCAGAGAATCAATCAATATCAATCAATGTTAATGTCAGAAAAATAAGACAAAGACAATAAATTTCCTGATTCAATTTTGATTGGCACTTGGCGCTCCCCATGCAGCAACTTTTTGAACACGACCACCATCGCTGATCCACCTTGGGCCTATTCTAATTTGCAAAGTGGCCATCATTGGTTCGGATTTCAGAAGTTCAGCGGCGGCTCCATGTCGACAAACTGGCGCTTGAAGAGCTCTGACTCTGGATGGTTTTCGTGGACCATGACGTCGTCTTCTGGTGCTTTTCGAAATCTTGCTGACCCCAGTGCCAGCCATCATCATCGTCACGCTCTCTTTTCTTCCCAAAGCCCTTGCTCTTCAACTGCGGCAAGGTCTTCTTGTTCCATCGCTCTGCAGGCTTCTCTTCAGAGCTATCCTTCACATGCACTGGCTGATTTTCATCATCAGCATGCCACTCAGGCTCAGGCTCAGCATGCCACTCCTCAGGCTCAGCATGCCACTCCTCAGGCTCAGCATGCCACTCCTCAGGCTCAGCATCAGCATGCCACCACTCCTGCTCCTCCTCCTCTAGGTTCTCAGCCGCCTCCCACTTGCCCCATGTGTCGTCATCATCATCACCAGCATGTTCTATCCACCACCAGCCTCGCCGAGCGCTCCATGCCCATTCTCCTGACTGCCAGCTATCATACCACGAATTGTCATACTTGTCCTTGTCATTGTCACCTGCCAGCCCGGCATCACTTTCAGGCGGAGCCTCACTCTCCACATCGAAGTTCGTAATCGGTTCAGTAATTTCAGAGTAAGATTGCCAAGCTTTGATCCAGTCATGAAACTCATCATCGATCATCTCCAGGGATGGTGTGCTTGGAGGACCTGGTTTGGTGAGGAGCCTTGGTGGCCACATTGAAGACTATGCCACTGTCACACACTGCACAACTCTGCTCAACAAACCGACGATGAAATGACTCTTAGTGGACTTTGTCCTTGTCAATTTATGCTGTCGATGTTTTGTGATGCAAGCAATCTAGCATCTGACGCCACTGGCCAAGAAACCCTTGGTGGCTTGGCAGCCAAAGCTTGCAGCCCAGAATGCGAGCAACACAAATCGCCACTGTGGCAGATCGATTGAAGCCTTGGCTGCCTCAGGACCGGCCAAACACATTGATGATTTAGTCCAATGTTGAATTTAGAATAGAAAGCACAATTTCAAAAGAACTGACTGAATCGAATCAAAAGCACACTTGCACTTGGAGAACAAGTTACAAATGAGCGCAAACAACAACTTCTCCCCAACAGAGTTGGACCTAAAGCTCAGGATCGAGTCCAAGCAGAAAGCAATGCATTTATGGCATTCATTGGCTCCAGCATGATTGTGAAGGGCATCTGCGCTTTTGAATGGATTGCCTTGGATTGGACATGACAACCGCTAATTCAAGCAATGCAGAACAACAATCAAAAGAATGCATTGCTGGTGCAACAGCTGAACATTGCACAAATAAAAAGATTGACTGATTCCTTGCAAACAAAAAACCACATGATTTGGCCACTGCTGGGTCATGCCAAAAGCCTCTGACATCGACGCTGACAATGGCGCTGTCGCGAAATTTACCTGAGACGATCATTGTAACTTCAATCTTCTGGGTCAGCAATGCACAGGTCCCAAAAGCAGCAGAAGCATCTCATGTGTAAAAAACAAATTATCAAATCAACGGCTCATGACTCATGACGAGAAACCTTTCAACCAGCCATGCATCACATCCCGGCCCTTCATTTTGCCTTTGTGTGTCTGGTAAAGGTGCTCCACGCCCCAAGCCATCACGGTCAGATCAAATGCTCCCATGACAGGAGCAGCAAGTGGGAAGAATGACTTAGTATCATGTTGCTCAGCTGTTCCTGCCTGAAAAGGGCTTGCAAATGTTTGCAAACTTTATCAATGACAAAACCATGGGAGTTGGCCTTCGAGATTGGTTTATGCTTAAGCTATGTATGCCTGTGCACTCCTCCACATTGGTCCAAGGAAGGACAAGACAGTAACATTCACACACAGATGATTCAACGGCCAACTCCGGTGCTGAAGCATTTCAACTTGTCAAACACAGAAGTCAACCAAGACAATCCTGACAATCTCTGTTGTCAGTCAAACAGGCCACCCGCACCAGCATCTGAGAAGGGCTGTTGCGCAAAGGCCTCACCTGATGCCAAACTCAAGTAACGAATGAACGAACCAATAACCATAGTACAACTTCAAATCGACTTGACCCAAGATAATGACAATGAAATCAGACATCACAAAACAAGGACACATGTCATGACAGTGGTTTTTAGTAACAACATGTTTTGATCTATTGTTCCATTTGATTGAATGATTAGAAATCACAACGCAAGCTGTCAATGACATATCTCACCTCAAGTGTCAATGACGAAATTCAATCATCCAGAGCATGTTGGTCCGAAGTGTCCATCGAGCACTCAGCACTATGTAGGTTTATGACAGTTTGTTGCCATGCCCTGAGTGCCTGTGGGGTGGACATTGAGAGAATGTCAATGTCAATGACTAGACCCTGTGCCTTGAAGATGACTTCAAATGCAAAAGCAATGTAAAACAAATGAAGATTGATTTGATTTGTTTGTTGATCAATTCAAGATTGTTTCAGTTTGTGCTGTAATTGGTTTCGAGGTCCTTGACTTGACACTTTTGAAAGCCGTGCCTGCGTAGATGCATGAGATCCACATGGAGTGCCTTGCAAGTTTGACTTGAATGAAACGAACTGTGGTTTCCAGTTTCTTGATTTGATTTCACATCTTCTATTTAAATTTGTTTGTCCCGTGCATGTCTAGAAAATATTTGTCTATTGACAAACTTGAAGAACGCATGAGCTACCTGGTAGCTTCATTGTGGAGCTTCCAGATACGCTGCCGCATCCAAGCCTGACAAAGTCACTCTTGTCATGAAACTCAAAAAATAAGTAAGTCTTGTCCAGCAGTTAGTTCATGATCCCTTACTGACTGGCACTCTCTGGTCTAGGATTGCTGCGCATGAACTGATGGTCAGCATGCAGACCTAGCAGAGCCCCCCAAACATCACAATTCCAAAACCTATTTGCAAGTGGCATCACGTTGAGCAACCGATGATCTGGGTCCCATACAAGAATGACATCTTAGCAGGGCAGTCCATACATGAGGGAGCCTGGGTGCACAAGTTACCCAAGTGAAACTATTAAAGAAGTATGTAGTAGTTGCGTAGGCATTTTTGGTCAACCTCTGGAAGCCTGTTTGGATCACAGGGCGATGGAGTTATACTTAAAATAACAAAAATCATTGCAGTCATTGACAAAATTTCATTGACTGAGACTGGAAGCACCATCAATATGCATCATGAACTTGATTCTCAGTGCTGAACGCACCATTTTCCAACCTCACAAACTGTGTGCCACATGACATGGCAAAATATCTTCCATTCAAGTAATCGAAAGTCCATGGCTACACATAGTACAGTACACGCATGACATTAAGCTCTGAGATCGAAGCAAGTCCGACAGGGACCAGGGATGCACCACCACATGTGCCGGGCAAAAAACGACAGCAAATTAACAGCTTTACTGACAAGAGTCAATGTTTCTCAATGACAGAAATATCAAACTTGTGACAATCACTAAAGGGAATACATAGTGCCAATGACACTACAGCAGTGACAGCCTTCAATGAGAAACAATGTTGCTGTTCTTGAATCGGCTCACATTGACAATCTTTTTTTTATTGTTTTGACCAAATCATAAGTTCAACACTTTGACTGTGATAACTAAAATCATTTTTAAAAGACAAATACATCATAATGAAGTGTTGGTATCGTGTTCATGAGCTACCCAAAGAACAAACAGACCACTACTTTGCTGCGGTGGAGCACGCTGAAAGAACACTTTTAAATTTCAACTAATCTTGATCAAAACTGCCAGTGAAAAGGTATCTGATCTAGACCTCCCCAAACTAGACCCCCCCAACATCTTTGGGATTTCAGGGTTTCCGCTGTCAAAGTGAATCCTTGAGATAGAAACATGTTGGCACCGTGCCGGCTTGCTGCTCTTGACAGGGTCCAACGTTGTGTCACGTGCCAGGACGTGGAACAGTACCGGGCGATTGCTGGCGATTCGAAAGTCTTGCTCCTGGAACTACGGGGAAGGTGCCAGGAACTCAACGTGGATGGCACTTTGAAGGTGCGCCATGATCTTCAAAGCAATTTAGGCAACTTTGCTCAGCAAAGTCTGTTGCTAGAAAACGAAGCTGCTCAAGACAGAGCTGAGTCAAATTTACGCTTGGGAAGGAATCAGACGCTTTGTTTTTGAGTGCCGTTTCTTCACCATGCAAAAAAAAAGTGCGTAGTAAGATGTTAACCGTTTACCTCCTCCTTGTGTTTTCCCTTGTTTTTCTGCTATTCCAGGACTTGGGCAAGGGTGTAGATGTAGATGGAGCATCTTCGGCCGAGAGGTTCTTCGATGTGCTTTCCAAGGTGCCGAAAACAATAGCTAGGCAGATTGCGCACTACCTGCATGGGAGAAATTGGCGGAATATTCGCTTGGGCGGACAAGGGCGGAAAAAACATGTTCCCAAGGTAGGATGCTTCAGTATTTGGCAGGAACTCAATGCACAAGCAGATTGGCTTCGAGGCGCCTTTTTTAAGATGACAAATGGGATATCAACGGTTTTTGGATTATGGAACATCGCTAACAATGTCTTAAAATAATCCTTTCCCCTGATGTGAAACAGGCACCCCCAAAGAATAGATATTCGGATATCGATGCTGAACCTCCGGGATGGCGATGGAGGGGGAGAGACAAAGAGAGAGAGAGAGAGAGAGGTAGGTAGGTAGGTAGGTAGGTGGGTGGGTAGGTAGGTAGGCAGGCAGGCAGGCAGGTAGGTAGGTAGGTAGGTAGTCAGAGAAAGAGAGAGAAAGAGAGGAGACATCAATCACCTTTCGGTCCATCAGTGGTTTCGAACCCTGTTGAACGTGACCTGGCTCTGCACCAAAGCCTGCCAGACCTTCACCAGAACCTTCTCCGAGGCTTTGGTGCAGAGCCAGGTCAGGTTCAAGAGGGTTCCGGAGAAGGTTCCGGAGAAGGTTCCAGAAGCCTTGGTGCAAATCCGAGTCTAGGTCAGGTTCAACAGGGTTCCGGAGAAGGTTCCGGAGAAAGTCTGGGTTCTCCGGAACCTTTTTGATCGTGACCTGGCTCTGCACCAAAGCCTCCCAGACCTTCTCTGGAACCTTCGGAGCCTTCTCCGGAACCTCGTTGAACCTGTCCCCCCGCCTGCACCAGTGCACACCGCAGCTATTCTGGGCTGAAGACCCCATAAGCTTACGCTGTTGGGGAAAAAGGCAAAAAAACACAACAACATTAAAGTCACACAGTTTGAGTCCAAACGACAAGTCAAAAATACAACATAACCTAAATTTTAATTACTTAAAAACGAAAATAAACATCCAAAAATGTAATAATAACGAACATAAACAAACAAAAAACATGTTCTCGAAAAAACTACAAAAAACTTAGCTATAACTTCCAGATTACGTCAAACAGCTCAAATTGTGACTTAGTTGTTGTTCCAACAAATTCCACAACATAGTTGTAACTTCCTTATAAGTCCCAACATAGTTATTCTACTTAACCTCACTTGTAATAGGACTTAACCCATGCTATTCCTTTTATAGCAATACTTAACCCAAGTTATATGTGAACAACTTTGGTGGTGGCGCGCTTGGTCCCCGTTGGTCCCTTGCGTGCCACTTGATGGCATCGACCTTCCCCCTTTGCGTGGCAGGCGTGGCGCTTGGCGACATCCACGTGCCTTTTGCGTGGCAAGCGTGGCACTTATGGCACTGGGCTGGGTCTGGTTCGCGCGTGACGCCGCGCCAGTTTGTGTGGCAGGCGCGGCCCTTGGCGACATCGACCTTCCCTTTGCGTGGAAGGTGGCATTTGGCCCCAGGCGACATCCACATTTTGCATGGCAAGCGTGGCACTTATGGCACTGGGCTGGGTCTGGTGGCACGCTTGGTCCCCGTTGGTCGCCCGTGACGCTGTGGCACTTTGCGTGGCAGGCGTGGCGCTTGGCAACATCGACTTTCCGTTTGCGTGGCAGGTGTGGCACTTGGCGACATCCACCTGCCTTTTGTGTGGCGGGGGACTGACTGCCTGTCAGATCTGCGCAGGCCATTTTTAAGAATGCCTCACTTCTGGGCATGTTTTACAGAAAATTCGTGCAAGCCATGTTAGGCAAGTGCTACTTGCCAGCAAATGACTGCCTGTCAGATTTGCGCAAGCCATGTTTAAGCATGTCGTACTTCTGGGCATGGTTTTCAGAAACTTCGTGCAAGCCATGTAGTTTAGCCATGTGTTACTTGCTAGCAACTGACTACCTGTATGTGATGAACAAGGCATTGCTAGTGTCGATGCGGTCGGGTGTTTTGGATTTGCTTTGCATCAAGTCTGTTGCGGCCACTTGCTGGACTGTGTTTGCAAGCATCAATTAGGCATCCTTCTTTCACAGCATTCATATTGGCTTTCATGAAATCACAATGGATCCCAGCCTTTTTGGATTTACCTATATTTACCTGAATATTCAAAACCGTCAAAATCACAACTATTGTGATTAGATCCTCGTATGCTGCAAGCCGCTGAGATTTCATGCATCCGTAAGTAAACATCCGTTAGGTGCACGTACAGAAATCGCCGGGCATGATGGATTTCATTGAAGAATCATCCCATCCTCTGCCTGGAATCACCCTGAGCCATGATTGTCAGAGTTGCATCGGTCCGTAGACTTGATCACTCTCCGCTAGTTCGTTGTCCTTTGTTTGACCCTGTACCGTTCACGATAAGGTGGAACTTGAAAGTTATGGAGGTTTACCACACCCATACTTTCGGGCCAACACTCTGTCATTACATTTCTTTTGGTTCAAAATGTCAAAGCAAGGCCGCAGCTGCTGCCCTACCGGTAAGCCGCTGTTGTTTTTTTACTTTTTTTGTTTTGCAGTGGAGTCAACTCAATTTTTACGGCCGTAATTGGCGGTAGTATTCGAATATTACCGAGTACTACCGGGTTACAAGGGCCAAAGGAGCCGAACCAGAAAAACCTTCATATTAGCTCATACAATCCCCCCTTCGGTCATTCTAAGGCCAGAAATTTACCCAAAATGGAAAAAAGGTGGAACTTCTTGCCCTATAGATACAGAATCTGAGAACGAAACCGTTGGTGGATGGGAGACGGAGGATGGCTGCCCGGTGCTTCCCGACCTCTCTTCAAGCCCTTTCCAATGCTGTTTCAAAGCATTGTCAGAGCAGTCTGAAGGAACCAGCGTGTTTTTGGTTTGCTTCCCAGTGGGGCGTTATTGTTTTAAACTTTTTGCTCCTTGATTATTAATGTGTATACTCTTTTCTTTTTAAATATGATATGTCTGATTTTTATTTTCCTTTGAAGTTCTTGTTCTTATGTGCGTTTCCTCGTCCTGCTCCTTTTTTCTGTTTCCCTTTTATTTTCCAAGACTGGCAATGACCCGAAGCGAGGGTTTAAAACAGGTTTGAAACAAATTTCCATCCGGACAGCACCATCAACAAACCTTGACAATGTTGAAGTTCCGCCGTGTGGGGCGCGCAACCGTGAAAAAAATTGGGAAAGTTGAAGTCCCGCCTCTTGGAGTGAACAACTACATTCAAAGAAGTTTCGCTTCTTGGAGGGAACAAAACAATTGTCAAAAAAATGAAAACCGTTCTTAGTACTAAATGCATTTGAGGCTGGAGCATATTACATTTGGAATCATTTTCATTGATGTCTTATCTGGCTCGGGGGGAGCTTGTGATGTTCGACATTTTATTGTTCAGACAGGTTTCAAACCGTTTCAGACCACCCGGTGGTTGGTTTTTAGGGGCCCAAGAAAGAGCATGTGTGTTGGCGTTTGTTTCTTAATTTCAAGGGAAGGGATTAGCCGAGGGAAATGGAATTAGGGCTCTGCAACAATAATCCCTCGATATACGCTGCGTTGTTCTCACCCATCAGTTTCAGGCCGCTACATGGACGTGCGCTTTTCTACTGGCACTTTCACATTGGCACGACCGGGATTCGCCATGCAGATTGCTTCATTGTTTCTTCTTAACGCGTTTTCTTGAGCCAGCATAGGCTTCTGGAGCGCAGACAGCATTTTATATCATTTTGTAGTTTTCGTTTGGTCCATGTCTGCACCCTTGGTGTTCCCTGTGCTGCAGAGGACGTGTAAGACGGTCAACGCCAGTGTCCTTACTGGGCGTTGCTGACCGCTTGCTTCACCAGCGACAACCTCATACGTGTCATACTGGTCATATAGATCTCAATGCTGTATCTGCCACAGTTTGCGCGCTCAATCAAACAGGTAGCAGAACATGTGTTTTGGGGCTCTGTTGGGCCCAAGCTTGTGATTTCAAGGCGGCAGCTCAAGATGATGGTGGTCAGAGAGATGATTCCCTGTCAGCAAGTAAATGAACGTGTTCACTTAACAGCTTTCAACATAGCAACTGCTCCTACGCCGGGAACAAGGAACATGCTGGCTTCAAGATACATTCTTGGTTGTTGATTGCAGCAGCCAAGGAGGCGCGCCTCCATGGGCATGGAAGAAAAGGCCAGCTGCAAGCTGAAGTGCTGTGAACGTCGGTTGTTTCAGTACCGCTAGTGCTGTTTAAACTTTGTCCACTCATGTCCACTCCATGCTCGCTGCCTAAGATGCTTGTCAACGATCAGATGATTAGCCAAAGCACAAAAGGCATGCGGGTATGTGGGTTTTGGCATCACAGGTAGAGCAGCTCACTCAGCGGTTCAAGCTGGCGCTTCTGTCTCGGAGGCATTCGCACAAAGAGGACCGAAGGAGGTCAGTTGGCAAAAGCCTTGTTACCGGAGGTCTTACTGCGATTGCAAGGCCTGCTCAACCCAGTGTCCTTGCTCACCTGAGCATGCTTCACCTATGTTTGCTGCAAGTGCGGGTGCGGGTGTGGGTGTGTGTGTGTGGGTGTGTGTGTGTATGGGTGTGTGGGTGTGTGTGGGTGTGTGTGTGTGTGTGTGTGTGGGGGTGTGTGTGTGTGTGTGTGGGTGTGTGGGGGTGTGTGGGGGTGTGTGTGTGTGGGTGTGTGTGTGTGTGTGTGTGGGTGTGTGTGTGTGGGTGTGTGTGTGTGTGTTTGTGTGTGTGTGTGGGTGTGTGTGTGTGTGTTGGTGTGTGTGTGTGTGTGTGTGTGTGTGTTGGTGTGTGTGTGTGTTGGTG
>Ga0126342_10006529_pt1 | contig 20704 bp, 18 predicted proteins | sample Cyp1metagenome_FD_92528 | JGI IMG/M metagenome (GOLD analysis project Ga0126342, IMG submission 92528) | Coral microbial communities from Lord Howe Island, Old Settlement Bay, Australia - Cyphastrea 1 metagenome | ecosystem: Host-associated > Invertebrates > Cnidaria > Coral ...
ACATATATACATATATACATATATACATATATACATATATACACGTATACATATATACATGTATACATATATACATATATACATATACACATATATACATATATACATATATACATATATACATATATACACGTATACATATATACATGTATACATATATACATATATACATATTTACATATTTACACATATGCATATGCCATTCGTTTGTGACTTTTTCACAATGGTGCAATGTGAATCACCTATATCAGATATCGATAGCCCATTGATAGCCATTGTCCCACTATTTCCTCCTTATTTCACCATGTACCCATTGGTAATGAGGTAAATCATCTATTTCTCTGGCCCATTTTCCATCGCACACTTTTGATCGTCCCTGAATTCTCCATGAAGTATACTACAGCCGAGGTGCGGCCAGCCACCAACACCGCCAGCAGGTGGCAGTTTGCCAACATGGAAAGAACGCCAGCGGTGAGGCGGCCTCGGCGAAACATGTGAAACCTGGAGCTGGTTGGAAAGATCTTGGAAGGTGTTTTGATGTGTTTTGGAAAATCGTGGAAGAATGGTGATTAATAGTGATTCATGATAGTTAATGATAGTTAATGATGGTTAATGATGGTTAATGATGGTTAATGATAGTTAATGATGGTTAATGATGGCTAATGATAGTTAATGATGGTTAATGATGGTTAATGATGGTTAATGATAGTTAATGATGGTTAATGATGGCTAATGATGGTTAATGATCTAGAAAATCTGAAAAAAACACCATTGAATTTCCCACATGCTGAGGCCCCCACGAGCTGCCCGTTGCTCCAGTCCATCTGCATCCTGGAGCCCAGGGGCTGGCTGATATCCCCATGTCACTTTGGATCCCCATCTGAGATCATCTTTGGTGGTCCTCCGTCTTAAGGTACCCGTCAACTCCGACAAAGCATCTGACATCCGACCGTGCCTTGTTCTTGTAGCATGCTTTCACACAAAGGACACCACTGAGGAAGTTGGAAGCCATGAAGACGATGCTCAGAACCTGCAGCAGCCGCAAGCGGAAAAAATCAGAAAAGGCAGAGCAAAAACCGCGTGCCGATGGCCCAAAGCAGTACCTAGTTTGACTGAAGCTGCCAGGTACATCCGATGATGTTGCACAAAGGATTGTGTGATGTGTGTGTGTGTGTGAGGCAAGAAGGTAAATCTAAATGATAGATTGAAGCAGGGAAATAATTAAACCTGTTCATGCTAAGAATCGGTCGCAATAGTGCCAAGACACGAATTGCGAATCAGTTCTGCCAGATGGCATCACAGATAGCAAGTCAAAGTCCACTCCAAAGGGTTGACCACCCTCGGCAATGCATTGATCAAAGGCCGAACTGATGTTATCACACAATGGAATCCTTTGGCCTAAAAATGACAAAAGTCTGTGGTTATAGGCCTTCAGTGGTGACTTGCACAAATTGTTTTGACAACTTTGTTTGATGGCAACCCATCTGGGTGTGTCAGAAATAAATCCGCCAGCGTGCAGTCCGAGGAACATAGCTGCTTCCATCAAGAAAATGCCAAGGTGTAACAGGAACTGGTTCCAGGGACCTCAGTTCATCCAAGTAGGACTGGTGGATTGAGGTTTGACATTCCTAAACATCCAGGGATGGAAATTGGACATGCAGGATCTATGAAACAAGCAACTACAGTTTAATATACATCCATTCAAAATCCAAAAAAAACAGTAACACTGTCCCCCAAAGGACAAGGAGCTGTCCCATCGCAAAATCAAAGCTGCTTGAGACCAGCATAGCATAGAGGAGTGCCAAGCATGCTACTGTGATGTCCTGAGGTATTGGATATGTGTGCCAACTGAGTATCCCAAGAAACAGGCTGGGTAACTTTCAATCATCATCCCAGGCAGGCTTTCACATGAAGAATAATGTGGAAAAAAAACATGCGGAAAAAACATATCCAATCTTATCACATACTTTCAACCAAATGATTGTGCGCCCTTTGGGACGCATTCGTCCTGCTTCCTGGCCAAACTCAGGCTCATGTCAGCTCGGTAAAAGCTATCACGGATGACCTGAAGGGTCTGACAAGTTCCGAGAAATGGGTAGGGGATTTGTAAAAAACATGGGTTTCAATACCAATTTTTGGTCTCTATCATGACTTGGATGATTTGGCGGTACCCCCATTTTTTAGGAAACCATGATAGTTCAAAGTGTCGCTCGTCCCAAAATACCAAGCCAAACCACTGGCTGAAAATTCAAGCAACAAGCAACTCCAGACCTACTGCCAAAACAACAGGTCCAGGTCGGATCAGGTTTTTTGGCACCCACCACAGGATATCTCACTCGGCAGCCGACCAGTGGAAAGAGCCATGGGGTCGTTGCACCCAAATTCAAGAAGATTTGCCACGAAATGGTTGCCTCCTGCATGCAAATGAGGCCCTTCAGTCGCAGCCAGTGGCGGTTCGTCACGGCAAGCATGACTCAGGTCACTGCAAAGACATCTATGAATCTATCAATCTAAACCAACACCGAAGCTCCTGTGGTAGTGGTTCCCAAGTGTGAATGTAAACCCCTGGCGCAGACACAGTAACAATACAGACAGCATTTGTGATTATCCAAGGCTGGTGAGTGTGCAGTTCAGTTTGCCTTTGCTGAGTGTGAAGCATGGGCATTGGTACCAAACATCCATTTTCATTGGTACCAAACATCCATTGTAGCCTACACCCATCTCCAAAAAAAGGCGCACCTTCTTTTTCTGTACCAGAGTCCATTACAAAAACATTGGCAGAAACTATTTGGGTTGTGAGTCAAGACCCTGGTGCTGTGGTTTCGGACACCAAGGCAGCTGGTATTTAGGGATGTCCATCTTCGATTTATCCCCATTTCCTTCTGGAAACTCATACGTAGGTTTTGACCCATCCTAAACTTGTTGGCATGTTGCCTTTGAACATCGCCAAAACAAGATACCGAAAGACACCTATCATAGTTCTGTGGATCTTTGTCCACCCGGCCCAGAGAGTCACTGATATAATTCACTCTGCAGCATCTTCATCAGTGCTGCTGTCCTGGTGCTGTCCATGGCATCTGCAGAACAACTTGGGTACTCAAGCAACAAAAAATGTAAAGTTCACCAACAAAGATCGAGTTCAATGATGGCAATCTCGGATCTCGCAGAGACTAGTGATGACTAGTTCCTCAAAACTCAAAACTGAGCTTTCATCCTGCAGCTGGTGATATATAAATCCTGCGCAGTCCTCCCCACAATCGCTCTCGGGCTTCTGAGCTGCGTTGTTGCAGAAGGAAACCAAGAGACTGATCCAGATGAAGAGAAGGAGGAAGACCATGGCCGAAGCGATCCAAGGCAAACCCTTCATCCAATCAGCGGCTTCAGGTTTATAAAACAACTGCGGCCAGAACTGTCCAAAAGCTAAGCCGCAAATCGTGTTCAAAACAATCACCTCAGTGCCACAGAGGTTCGATCTTGGTGTGACCTTGGTACTTCCCTTTGTTCAAAAGCGGTTCGAAGTTTTAAACGGTTGAAATGACTGTGAGCCCTGCGTCTTGCAAAAACATGCGGGGAAGAAGCGAAGGAAATAGATCATATCAAGGTTCCGGTTTGGCACTGTCATAAGCTGAGTCCCCAAACCAGTGAAAACAGCTTGCCTTGCTCCTGTAATCAGTGAGCTGGCTGCGATGGTCATGTGGGTTCAAATGGGACCCTTAGCCATCTGAGCGTGACCTTTGTCAATGTGACTGAATGACTGATTTTGGGTCACTTCACTCTGCTACCCTGCTGTTCACATTCCCAAGACTGCCACCAAGCAAACGACATGTTGTCATATCCCGAACAGAATCTTCGGTTCAAAGGGTTTCCATCCAACCAGTTCGCAACGCGCAGCCCTCGCCCGACGTTTTCACTTCCCCTCGTCCTTATCGCTCACCCGGATGCTGATTACGGCATTGAAACTGGGCGTCAAAATGCCGACCCCGATGCCTCCAAAGACCACGGTGCCTACCTTAGGCAGCAGACTTTTCTTCATCCGAGAGGTGAAGAAATGGGCATCTGAAAATGGAGGATGCCGCAGAATCATTGGTTATCAACCAGAAATCATGGGGATACATGGGTTTGTCCACAAATGGTGGATTTGACTCCAATATATGGCCATTTCAATAGGGAGATAATGATGACACATCATTGGATTTTGGACAGACCCAGAGGCGGGTTTGGTTCTTGGCTAGCGGCAAGAAACCGCAAGGTCCCCAATTTTAGGAGGGGACACACGGACCCAAAATATCCCACTTTGAGGTTTCACATCCAATCTGACAGGAAGAATGAAACTCTTTGATTCCCTTTCGGTGGTTTGAATTTGTGCTGATACAAAGAAACAAACACATTTACAGGGAACCTTTTTTTTTACCATCAAACGCTGAGGTTGTCAATAGTTTTTTCCTTTCAAGTCCTCCGTTTCAACAAGAAACCCAAAAGAAGAGGCTCGCATGCTGCAGATCATGACCTCCTGAGCCACACCAGAAAAAACCAACCGCCATCATCAGAAGGGCGAGGTTATATGCACCGGTCGCATTCAAATGCCTGAGGAAGGCGACTGGTTGTGATAAAATATGTTGGTAAACATCAAAATAGATGGTTGTTGTGGGCGGTCATCTCCCAAAAATTGACCCATCCCTCCACATGGAAAACCAGGGACCAGTGGAACTTCAGCCTGTCCCAAGTGCCTCATGATAAAACATCATCCCTTTTGTTCAAAATAAACTCAGGTGCTATCCCCAACAGCTTGAAAGCTTCTGCGTTTTTGCCAAAAAAAGTGCCGTAAGCTTCCGGAGGGTTCCGGTGCAGATGCCTCCTTAAGGTTCCGGAAGTTTCCGGTGCAGCTACCTGATGAGGGTCTAGGTGAAGATGCGTGGTGAGGCTCCGGGGCAGATACCTTGTGAGGTTCCGGAAGGTTCCGGTGCAGAGGTCTTCTGAGGTTTGGGAGGGTTTTGGCGGAGAAGATGCTTGGTGAGGTTCCGGAGGGTTCTGGTGCAGATACCTTGTGAGGTTCCGGAAGGTTCCGGTGCAGAGGCCTTCTGAGGTTTGGGAGGGTTTTGGCGGAGAAGATGCTTGGTGAGGTTCCGGAGGGTTCTGGTGCAAATACCTTGTGAGGTTCCGGGTTCTGGTGCAGATGCTTTGTGAAATTCCAAAGGGTTCCGATGTTTTTTTAATGGCATAAGCACTTAATTTTTATGGCACAAGCGCTTAATTTTTTATTGCATAAAAGTATCTGCACTGGACCCTCCAGAACCTCACGAGGTATCTGCACAGAACCCTCCGGAACCTTGTCCGGAACCTGGTGTTGAAGCTGCACCGGATCGCACCGGAGCTAATCTGATTTAAAGACCCCATAGCAAAGTTTTGCTGTTGGGGAAAAACATCTACGTATAGATGATATAGATGATGTGGCTATGGCTATGAGTCAAAGCTGGCACCGGTACCCTAGAATGGCTGGTTAATGGATGGTTACAAGTATTCCCCCAAATATGATAGTAGTAGGTTTTGACCCATTCCCATATAGATGAAATCAATAGGTCAAAACTGATGTACCCTGATAAAATGAATGTCTAATCCCCTGATGCCGACAAGAAGAAATTCAGTCCCAAAACCCTGGTTGTGGTTGTGTATTGGACCTGTCCATTCTAGATGCCTATTTGGGCAAAATTGATAGGGGAGCGGAGCCTGTACTTGGTAAATCACATTAGATTGCTATGCAAATCCTCATTTACAATGGTTCAGTCCCCATTTCTGATGTTCAAGTCCCCATTTTTGACGGTTTCATCATGTTAAATCCCTAAATATCCCAGGGAGGTCTCCCTTCCCATACCACCGCCTGATGACACAAGGACTCATGGCGGCCCCGCAGACCAGAGCCAGATGCCAGGCGGGGCGAGCTAATGAGGCGTTCGCCTGAACAAACGGTGATGTTGTTGAATGGGGCATGGCCCAAAATAAAGCCATATAAAGCCATGTATATTATATCTATGTACATTATATATATATACACACGTATGTAATACATAATCCTATACATAGATAATAGATATATATCTATATTAGGGAATATGTTGATTAAGAAGTGGATTCATTCGGGTATGGCAACTCAAACGGGGCACCAGCGGACCCAAAAAAAATGGGAGGCCAAAATTTTGAGCCGACACAAATTTGTGGAACATGACGATGAAGCAAGGGATTTGGGGCAGAATGACAAATCCACTAAAATTTCGGTGCAGCAAAAAGGCCAGAATTTCAACCAGCATATCAGCAAATCCTAGCTGTCTGTATGTGCCACTTATATGTTAAATAGCTCCGTTGTTCTGACTGATTTCTTGGTCTGGGCCCAAAGATTGATTTGTTATTCACATCCCAATTTTTGTCGATTTCCAGTGTGTTCACTATACAGTAGTACATACCAAGGTATTGATCCACTGAGGAGTCTTCCTAACTACTTGGAGGATCATCCCCGTTCGGCCCTCTGGGGTAATCAGATTATCATCCTTTTCAGCTATGGGCATCTAAGCACTATATTATGTGTACCTTAATGATAGACTCATTTGGGGGATGGTAAATTGGGACATGCCCCCAACACAACCTTCAAGGAAAGTATATACCTATAACCCAAATGTTTGCAAGCTAGGCTATCTTCGCCTATAGTAACTGGGGATCATTTTCGATGGTAGCTCCATATGAATGGCTGATGTCCGGAAGAAATCAGAATACAAAAAGAATGATCATAGGAACCCTGCTTGGTCCATCTTGATCCATGGTCTTCGGAGCTGGAAATAGGTCAACTGATACATGGACTTGAACGCAATCCTAAAGGAACTTGTCTTGAACGACCTGTTCGCAGATCAGATCTGTAAGATCCCTTCCAATAGAGCAAGGCATTCAGATCTTCAGTGCAGGCCAGATCCTGGCCTGCTCATAACCCAAGCCCAGCAGGTATTGGGTTGAGAGGTTCCAAGATCCGGTCATGGCCATCGTTGTGATAGCCCAAATGACCTCAGAAAGCACCGAAGATAAACACCCCACCTCGTCAGGTGAGTACATACTACGACCAAGAACTTTTCCTCTCAACGTCCCAAGGTCGGAGCCAGAAATTGCATCAAGAAAGGATCTGCCCAGACCATCTTGAAGCCAGCAATGGTCTCTGAACACAATATGCTGAAGCATTGCTTGACCTGCCAATCTTCGTCTGTCACAGAGAGCTGAAAAATGCTGTAAATACCAAACTAATATGGAACTTCATCCATTCACATTTCCGGTCATTCATCGGGAGAAACCAGCTTTCAGGTCAATCATTTCCATCCTTTCTGTGATGTTCAAATGTGTTCGACCAATCCCGGTCAAATGCGGGTCAGATGCTGGTCAAATGCTGGTCAAATACAATCATCCCCAGGATGGAAAGCACTGATTCACCCACAGGAGATGTTCGGCATTGCCTTGCTTCCTGCAGGCTCTTCATCGTCCGTCTCATCCTTCGTCGCACCACAAATAGTAAGGGGGGTCAATGTTAAATATTCACTTGTCCCTTAGGAAGGGGTCCCCAAGTCAGAAACTAAAACCCGTTGATCGGAAACAAAAACCCGTGAAGCAGAAACCAAAACCCGTTAATCGGAAACTAAAACCTGTTAGTGGCGGGTTTGATCCCTTATGAGGATAAGTTTGCGGTAATATCTCACTCAACAAAAATGTTCAGAGAGGGTGGCAGATTTGATTTGTGATTCGCCTTTTTTGGCTTCTGATTCGTGGGCTTGTTTGGTTTCTGATTCGCGGATCTTGGTGTCTGATTCGCAATTTTTAGTTTCTGATTCTCAGTTTCTGATTCGTGGGGTTTTGTATCTGATTCCTGTATTTTAGTTTCTGATTTGCGGGGTTTTTGGTTTCTGATTCGCGGATTTTAGTTTCTGATTCGCGGGTTTTAGTTTCTGATTCTTTGTTGCTGATTCGCGGGAAGTTTCTGATTCGAGGTTTGTTCGTCCCCAAGATAGGTAAGTTTGATTGAAACTAGGCTAACTATGATCTATGAGGATGTATCTATAGTTCAATCGGATCATAAACCAACTTACAACTGTGTGGGCATTCCTGTTGGGACCTCAAATGAAGCGACCAAGTATCCAATTTTCAGGGGGTCACCTCCTTTGACCCTTCTGCGTTTGTCTGAGAATGGGATTCTCAAAAGTCTTTTGGTTTCTCATGGGTTTCCCAGTTGAAAACGGCCATGTTGGTCTGTTTTGGGGACAAACGCATACCCACATCTTGCACAACCTTTTTTGGCCCCTGCCTCTTCAGCCAGCTCCGGGTCGCTTTGAGGAAGCGTCTCGCTGAGAGCAGAGCAAGGCACGAAATTGAAGACGATGTATGCAATGATGCTCACCTTAACATCAAGGGTTCTGCCACATGATCATGAGGTAGTGTTGGGGTTACAATGAGCTGCAATGAGTTGCAATGGGTACTCCATGCTATGTTTACCTACAGTACAAAAGTGTTTAGATAAAAATGCTGAAAGTGGTGGGAAGTGGAGATGCATTGGAAAAGAATACTCGTCCAGGAGATAAGAATTCCCCACGCAACTCCCATCCGCAAACACAAAAAACAACCATGGCTGAAGTGTGCCCAGGCACCAGAGTCAAAGGGCCCCAGAAAATGGAGTAATCGGTGAGATGTAGACGTAAGACTGGATAGCCAGCTAGAAAAGCCAGAACATCCTGAGTTCAAAACTAGCTTCGTTTGGGTAGTGAAACATAGTGAAACATAGTGAAACATAGTGAAACATAGTGAAACATAGTGAAACTGCGAAACACACATCTGGACTATCTGGACTTAAATGCTGAGGGTTTCATTCTGTATCAATCCTTTAGCTGTTCGTGAAGTGTCTGAGAGATGCATGATGACTCCCAACGCAGCAAATCCATCACCACGAATATCTTCGTTGCCACGCGAGCGATCTGCGATCATGGAATTCAATGCAGGTTCAACACCAGCTGCAAAGGCCACCTCGATGACATTCTGCAGGAACAGAAATACCTCGTTCACGCCGAGCAAATGTCTCCTAGAAAGCCCTATATCCGGTCGATCGTATCATTGTTAATAACATTGCTAATAGGTTCTTACAGTGGTTTTGGTACACCCTAGGTTGTATAGGTCCGCGTTTGGTCATTGCAGAATATGTCATCAACATCGCTGCCTCTTTTTTACCCTTTCCAGATAGCTCAATCCCATCTGGCAATTCTCTCCATAGCTCTGAAAGAAGGTTACCTCCAAATTTGAAGCTTAATCTCAATTTTCCCATAATCATCCTCCACAAAAATGGCCATAAATCAGGGGCAGATGTCCAAGGCACCACAAAGACGTTGTAGGGCACGAAACAAGAGACAAAGAGCAGGGCCTTCACCACGATGTTCGACGACAGGAAGGCGATCAGCACTGGCCGGCGCCCGGTGGTGTCGATGAGCTGCCCGGCCACAAAGACGGCGAAGAGACCGAAGAAAGCCGCGATCCAACCGTTGAGGCCGTTGATGCCTGGTCGATTCCATGGGCTACGTGGTGGTTTCAACATCGTCTCAACCTGAAAAGTAAGCTCTTCACCATCCTTTTTTTAATATAATATGGCTGAAAGTATGTGAAAGCACCTAGCAGCTATCGGTATTCACCATCTCATATCACACATTGTTGGTTATAGATCCTCATTATATATATATATACGTATATATATATATATATATTATATTATATCTCTATAAATTTCCATTATTATATCCCTATTCGTAACCAATGCCAATATCTCATTCAAAAAAATCGATGAATAGATCCCATTCATAGCCCATGAATCGATCCCATATCCCATTGATATCCAGCAGCCAAGATGCGGGTGGTCTTTCCAAGTACCACATCCTTCTCCATGCACTTGGCAGATAAGCTCCAGGCGTCATCGAAGCGATCGTTGGGCATACAGATACCTGGCGGTCGATGCACAAAGAAACAAGGGGATCTCCAGTGATCGAAAAATACCATCTCTATGCGTTATAATTTCACATATGTCACATATATACAATCTATATATATATATATTCATTTACAAGTAAGTATAATTATAACCAACGAGAACTGATAATCTATATGTATAATAAACTTATTCCATCAAGTGGCGTGTGAACCAACAATCATGGGGTGGAATTATCAACAAGAATGCTGATAATGCTGGTATCAAGCAACAGTAAATTGGCTAAAGAGCGAAAACACCTGACAATGGATTTGTAATTTGAGGAAAAAAATAGGAAGGTGGGTTTGTACCATTTCAAGTGCCATTTCAGTATAGCTTGTGAAACTGGCCTAACCCCTCTCATGAAAATGTCCGGCAGCCATGGATTCAGATGCAGGATTTGAGCCCTCAGATCGAAGATTTTCCCATGAAACACTGGCAACATGGCTATTTCCCAGCCAGCCATGTGGTTTATCTGAGTTTATCTGAATTCTCGTGACTCTCCCATCGAAATATATTAAAAGGCATTAAATTGAGCTAGTTTACTCCAGATTTATCCCCGAGGATAACCCTTGGTACAGTAGCAGGGCACCTTCATGCGAGATGGGCGCATCCAACTCATTGAAGCTGGCCGGAATAGTCGAGGCGTTCTTGAAGCTGTCAGGACCAATCTGCGTGGCCCCAGGAGGGTCGGAGGCTTTTCCTCCAAGCCTACAGGCCTTATAAGTTAATATAAGTGCCAAGACAATGGTGCAACATGGTGCAACTGTGAAACAGCAAATGGTGGATGTCTTGGGGATGAAATTCGGGAGACGTCCCAAGATTTTCGTTGTTTCTGTTGATGTATCCAACTGTGTGTTGCTCAATGACGGTTGCATACCTAGTTTTGGTTAGAGATATCCCAGTTTTGGTTGGCCAAAGGTTGAAGCTCCAGTTGCAGGGCACTGCCTGTGTGAATCTCAGGACCTGACCCAATGTGACCCCACTGGACAAGGGGGCTTCGGCCGCGGGCACGAGATGTTGGAATTCACATAGGCATTGAAAGGATCTCCGGAGAAGTAGGCATAGAACCTGAAAAAAAAAATGGAAAAAAATGAAAAAAATAATCTTCCAAAAAAAATGCTGAAGTGTTCTACTCACATCATCCCCAGCAAGTTCCTTCAGTGCCGCTGAGAAGCTGCTGCCAAAAGGCGAACATCATGATCCGCGGCATCAAGCGAATGGCCTAAAGGTGGGTGAAAGTTGGATAGCTCCTGGATGTTCATGGCATGGCATGAGTCTGAAATCTTGACCTTTGGACCTATTTGGACCTATTTGGAGCCATGGCCTATACCCTGGTAGCTCTCTCATGATGTTCGCATCAACAAGCTGAGAAGCAGAGAGGAGACATGTCGCTGTGCCGAGATCGGAGTTGCCAACTGAGGCTCGAACTTTGAAAACACCGCCACTGCCACCCAGCTTGGAAGCAGCCATCCCCAATCCACTTTTCAGAGTATCTGCATCCTTGGTACCATGAAACAGCAACTGCAAAAGTTCAGAAACTGATAAAGAAAAAAGCTCGCGGAAACGCCTCAGATTGAAGAAGTCTTCAAGCTTTGGCTAAGCTCCCAACCGCCTGTTGTAGCAGCTCCCCTTTGGCTGAAGACAAACGTAGAATCTGGGCCGTAGGAAGCTTACATCAAATGTCACTGTGAAAACATCTCGGTGTGTCTGAAAATAAGACCTGCACCCATAAAATGGCGCTTTCATGAGCAATATGAGGTTCTCAACCACGGAATTCATGGGGCGCTCAAGAAAAAAAACAGGAGCCATGCTCAGGCCATGCTCAACTCTCACATCACGTCTCCAGGGTACCCTGTCGTCGTTATCTGATGGCACACCTGGGAGGCAGGCGATTGCAACTGTGGTTCTGACCTCTGAAAATTTCTGCGATTGCAAATTGTCTAACATGAGCATGTTCAAAACCCGAAATGTCGTCCCTTTATTGGTGGTGAGTAGCAAGGATTTCCCCTAATGGATTCTGATAATCCCCAAGATAGTGGCTAGTATAACCCATGCTAAAACATGTACATTTTTCATTTAGTCCCAGAATACCTGGCAACAGCATCTGGATTTTTCTTGCCAAGTGGCGTCGCGACAATTTGGTCAAGGATGGGAACTGAGCCATGGCTCAGAAGCGAAATCCTTCACTGTCTGCGGTTGTTTTTTCTCATCGGGCAGCTATGATACTATGGCAGGAATTTCATGGAATTTCCAACATCCAGCAACATTGGAATTTCCAACATACGCAGCTACCAGCCATTCACCAACCAGTTTTGTTTGATACCTGAAAGCTCTTGAGCCAACTTCCAGTGACGAAAGGTGAGCAGTGTTCAGTATACTCTTGGTTGCATCCCTCTATACCGGTTGAGAAGGATTCCCATTCTGGTTCTTCTAATCTTAAGTGACAGATCAGTCAAATTAGATACTCAACCATGATGTATACTGTATCATACATTATCATACATTATCATACATTATCATACATTATCATACATTATCATACTACCCTCTGGTAAATAAACATAGACCCTGGCAGTCATCGGGGTTGGAAGACTAGTTTCCATTAAAAATAGGTGATTTTCAGGGTCTATGTTTATTTACCAGAGGGTATATTTTCAGGCTATATCAGATTCTATCCCCATACTCTTGGTCGCCGAGGTGGCAGATCCACCTGCAGCGCACCAGCTTGCCGCTCCAAGCAGATTCAAGCCGTACGACACAAAGAGTTCCTGCAGGTGAGCATTACTTAAAACTCACCAGGAGTTTCTCCAAAATGTGGGATTTTATCACCAATTTCTATGATTCAAGCCCACGATATGGCCATTTTGAAGCATTTTACAAGGTATTTTAATGGGGAAAATGAGGAACATCCATGATCCGTTGGATTTTGTGCCAATTTTCAGAGAGACCCTACAACGAAGTGCCAATCATATCGTTGCGCACATTCCAGACCGAGAAACATGACGTCCCTTGGCGTTTGGCCACTCACGGAGCCAAGTAAAAAGAAGGGCGAAAAGCCTTGGATGACCCTTGATCATCAGTTGAATCATCAGTTGAATCATCCAATGAATCATCAGGAATACAGTGGAAGGAAGATGAAGGAAGCAGGTCCAAGGGGAAGACATCACTGTCATTGATTCATTGCAGCTCACGTCTCTCTGGAAACAACCTCTAGCTACTTTCGCGTCTCTGCCAAGATGCTCGATGCTTAGAAGCAAATCGGTCAGTGAGTTGCTTGGGCGAGCCCCGACTGCTCCCACCATGGCTCAGGTTGAAGGGCAGCTCGTTCTGCTCAAAAAACCGATGTTACCGACTCGTCGACTCGTTACAACGTTTGGGCATATTTTGAATATGTTTGCCTGGTGAAGGTTTTTGGCTTGTCCCAGTGCTGCAGTTCTGCTGTGAAAATAGCGTCAAGATGCTGTGTACAGTCGAAGACTTAAAGTTTGAGGCGTCGAGAACGCTGGACATTTGGCAAAGCAACGCAGCAGTTCTTGCGAACAACACGCTTGAGGCACTGAGGGTTGGTCTAGAAGAGGCACATCCCCTCAGCCCAAAACACATCGATGTGGCACCCCCGAGGTGTCGGCCCCTTACTGGGTCTTCATTTGGATCATGGCCATCCCTAACCAGGCACCACAGATCACGCGTTTCATGGTCGAATTGAACACAGGGAAAGCAAAAAGTTCAGGCGCAGGAGTCAGTTTTGGATATACCATGGCTATTGCGGCTATGGGGTGTGGGTCGGATCGGGGTGGTACACAGCAAACCATCCAGACCATCCCGATCATCCCGAAAGAAACAGCAAAAGAAGACCCCCAAGTAGCCAAAAAAATCTTTAAAGAAACCCCAAACTTGAGAAACCTCCCGACACTGATCTGACGCTGATGGTCTGCCATCTGTACCGCAAGTGCCTCCGATTTTGACCCTTCAAACATCACCTGATTTCGTCTCATACCATCGCCCATTGAGCCGCAGACGCACAGGGCACGATCACATGATAGCCAACTGTGCAGCCGCAAGCACAACGCACATCCTGCATATCGGAAAGGCCACGGAGGGAAAAAAAACTGCAGGACACGGAAAAAATGTGATCTCACTCCATATCTGCCACCTGTTCCTACAAGTTTCCTCACATTTTACGGATGAAATTCCTGACTAGTGATATGATAATTATATATACTGTACCCGAAATATTGGTCATATGGCCAACTCCGAAGAAAAAAAAAACACTAGTATTGGTATGTATTGGTTGCATATCACCATTGTTTTAATATTGGAAACCCTGCAAGATTGAGGCTGTCCCGCACACAGCAGCGGCAGAGTCCATGCTCTCGTTGTTCCGCGACCTACTCAGGGCAGGGAGGAAAGTAGCCTCAATGCCTTTAAAAGGAATATCCCAGCAAAATATGGCCTTATATGGTACAGTACCTCCATTGATAAAAGGATGATAGACTTCTGATAGACCGTTGGAATTTGACAAATGCCGCAGTGCCGCATCCCATTTATGGCTGGGGCTTTCACCACAGCTACAAGTACTGTGTGGTTTGACCTCCAAAAGCGGTATGGTGTTCTCGCTGACCTCTAAGGTTCATGGCCAGGATCATCTGGCATCATGGGATGATCCCTTTAGTCAGTTGATGATTTGTACGACTGTTTCAGATCCATGTGAAGGGACCAATCAAGCTAGGCGTCAAAAACTAACATGAATACAAAATGTTGCTGTAAAGAGAGGATGATGCCAGTCCCAACTTTTACAGGCTCAAACACACGCGCCTCTCTTGATCTCATTCCCTGTTTCTGCATGCGCATACCCCTTGGATGAATCTATTGACGATAGCCACCTGGCCAACCTCGATCTGTGTAATTTTCCTCCAATCCACTTCAACCCTCCTGACCCTCCTGCAGCTGAATTCGCCTCTTGCACATCTGGCCGAAAATCTGTCGAAAAGAGGGAGATCGAAGCATCAGACACCAATCGGACGCCTCAGTTCCACGTCACATCTTTTGGAACTCACCGTTTGAATCTGGGGATGTTAGCATTTAGAGTCTAGATGATTCTAGAAGGGACCAGCAGTTTAGACATCACAAAGTTCAGATCAATTTTCGGGGACTTTGTCTCCGTGTTTGTCTCCACTGCTATTCCCTCTGTGTTGTCAGGACGATGCTCAGCTAGGTGTCCCACGCATTCCTCGCTGGGAAAGAAGTCGACTGCATTGCTTGCACTTCAGGTCCAAGACATTGTCCTGACGGCCAGGACTTGGTCGCATTCGAACTGAGCCAAAAAAAAACTGTTCCTCATTGGGGATGATCATCCTGCATTATGATTGAAAATAGAAATAGTTGAAACACGTTGAAACCAACCTGATCAAGTGTGGCCAAGTTCAACTCACAAGTAGGGATCCAACCTCTGCACTTGAAAACTTCGACTGCGAAATAGCTCAGTCAGAAGTACTTAAGCAGGTCAGCCAGTTGCGCTCAGTGGGTTTGAGAATGTGCCAAACTCAGATCCCCCTCAAACAAAAAATGGCGCGCCATCCGGGCAATGACCAGTCCATCTTGTGGTGACTGGACTTCAAACTCTGACCCACTGGGTTTAACAGGTTTACCACTGCCCGACCCATACCCAGTACTTCATTATTAAAAAACACCATTTTGATCCATTTTGGTGGATCACCATAATTACGATCCTATTGACTTCTATGTTCAACCCATGATTGCTGACAGTTTGACCCATAGCCATCTATACACTAGGGTTCCGCAAAAGGCTACAAGAGTTTTGCAAGGATGTTCTGGATGATGTTTACCTCACTATTTCCAGGGTCTCTCATTTTCCGAACCATCTTGGGTTTCTCTGAAAACAGGCTACCGGCTACCCCTAAATCTTTTCCCTAGTCAAATAGCATCTGGTTTGGCGGTACACCCATTTTCAGACAGACCCAAATGTCACATCAATTTGACATTATATTCCATTATATCCCAACTATATCCCATGATATCCCATTAATTATATAATTATCTATATATATTATGTATTATCTACTATCATGTGGTTGATAAACTCTTACTAAATCTTACTAGCTCCTTGGTTGACTCTCCGGAAAATGGCTACCCAGCTACCCCTTCACCGAGGCCCACCTGGAGCTCATCCTCCGTCAGCTCCGCTTCCTCCGCCTCTTCCTGGGAGGCTGACCAAATCTTCCATTAAATTCACGCGTTGAACCGTTGATTTCTAGACAATACAGGACTGTGTTGTTGTTTATTTGTAGGCACATCAAAAAGAAAAATTGCGCAGCACAGGCCGAATGTTTTTCATCCCCTCAGATCCCGTGATCTCAGCGCTCAATCGAATTAGTGTCGTCTGAAACTGTGGGAAATCACCCTCCTCCATTTCACAATTCAACTGGTTCGCTTCCTCTTGGCCGGTTTCTCAGTAGATGCTGGTGGCTTTTCGGATGGTTTCTCAGAGGGTGGCTTCTCGGATTTCACAGTCTTTGTCCCGGACTCTGCAGCCGGCACGGCTTCTGCGCCTGAATCCGAGATCTCGGGCACCTCAGGTTTCTTCTCTCGCAGAGCCTCGAAGGCCATCCCGGCAGAGCGCTCGTCCAAGCCTGCCACGGTAGTAGAGATTTTCACCCAGAAGAGGTTAAGAACATTAGTTTTGGTGGAGTTTCACCACAGTTCTGATATGTTTTTCCCCAAATAACCCCTTGAGATTGACGGGAAACATAGAGACCCCTGCCTGCGGTGGCAGCATTGATCTTTAAGACCACTTCAGGCCACTCCTTGCATCCGCGACCAAAGGAAGAGCTGCTGACCACTTGAGCCAAGTTGTCCTTGATGAAGGCCAAGCAGGCCTGTTCCAACTGCTTAGCCTCATACAAATGTCCTTGACACAAGATAGAGAAGGCATCACAAACTGTCAGGCACTCGCACAGTTTGTGCTCGCACCAAATGCGCAATCGACTCACCTGGTAGAGGTGGCTGACGGACAGCAATTTTTGCAAGAAAGGTGCAGGTAGTTTGTTGCCTACGCAATCCGCCTTTGTCATCTTAGCCAGCTCCTCAATGCGCTGCAAATCATCTGTGTAGATAAACTTCAGCAGAGCCTTGAAGGTCTCGAGGTCGCACTCCTCCACCATGATCTCTTTGGAAATGGATTCCTTCATGCCAGAATTCAACTGCCGTTCAAAAACACTCGACCTGGCCGCAAGGATTTGAGAGTGCGCCGGGACCCGTTCCCCCTGGACCAAGAAGGTCACGTCCGCGCCCCGTCCCTCTTCAAGCATGGCCGTGAACTCGGCCGCAATGGTGGATGGGGGCACCTCAATGGAGGCCCGTTTCAAGGGCATTGGGTCCAGCTCCACGTTGGGGCGCACCTGCCAAGGTCAAACAGGTCACCCAAAAAGGGAGAAACAAGAGCAACCAACGAACCCGAATGCAGTCACGTAAAACACTTTTGTGAAATTTATACAGTCTTGTACATTCTTCCCCTGTTACCGTACCAGTATAGACTATAGACTGTGGAGTGTGGAATGGGGTGGAGTGTGGAGTGTAAAGACAGTGGAGTGTTGAGTGGGGAATGTAGTGTGTAGGGTATGAAGTCGGGATTGTGGAGTGTGAAGTGTCGAGTGCAAAGTGTACAGTGTGGATGTAAAGTGTAAAGTGTAGAGTGTGGAGTGGAAAGTGTAAACTGTAGAGTGTGGAGTGAAAAGTGTGGTGTAAAGTGCTAAGTGTACAGTGTAAAGTGTACAGTGTAAAGTGTACAGTGTAAAGTGTACAGTGTACAGTGTAAAGTGTAGTGTGGAGTGTAAAGTGCAAGGTGGAGTGTGGAGTGTGCAGTGTAAAGTGCAAGGGGTAAAGCCTGGAGTGTAAATTGAAAAGTGTAGAGTGTCAAGTGTAAAGTGCGAAGTGTAAAGTGTAGAGTGTGGAGTTTCAAGTGTAGAGTGTCGAGTGTAAAGTGCAGAGTGTGGAGTGTCAAGTGTAAAGTGTGAAGTGTTAAGTGTAAGGTGTAAGCGGGAGGTAAGTGGTAAAGTGTGGAGTGTAAAGTGCAAAGTGTAGTGTGTGAAGAGTGAAGTGGAAAGTGTGAAGTGTAAAGTTTAAAGTGTAGAGTGTAAAGTGTAAAATGTGGAGTGTGGAGTGTAAAGTGTGGAGTGTGGAGTGTAAAGTGTAGAGTGTAGAGTGTGAAGTGTAAGGTTTAAAGAGTAGAGTGTACAGTGCAATGTGTAAAGTGTAAAGTGAAAAGTGTAGTGTATGGAGCGTAAAGTGTTAAGTGTAAAGTGTAGAGTGTGGAGTATCAAGTGCAAAGAGTCAAGTGTGGAGTGTAAAGCGCAAGGTGTAGTGTGTGAAGTGTGAAGTGGAAAGTGTGAAGTGTAAAGTTTAAAGTGTAGAGTGTAAAGTGTAAAATGTAGAGTGTGGAGTGTAAAGTGTAGTGTGGAGTGTAAAGTGTAGAGTGTAGAGTGTGAAGTGTAAAGTTTCAAGAGTAGAGTGTACAGTGTAATGTGTAAAGTGTAAAGTGTAGTGTATGGAGCGTAAAGTGTTAAGTGTACAGTGTAGAGTGTGGAGTATCAAGTGCAAAGAGTCAAGTGTGGAGTGTAAAGTGTAGAGTGTGGGGTGACGTGTAAAGTGTAGAGTGTGGAGTGTAAAGTGTAGATTGCGCAGTGTCCAGAGTAAAGTGTAGAGAGTGTGCAGTGACATGTGTCAAGTGTACAGTGTAAAGTGAAAAGTTTGGGGGGCAAAGTCTAGAGTGTAAAGTGTAAAGTGCGAAGTGTAAAACGTAAAGTGTGGGGTGTGTAGTGTAAAGTGTGAAGTATAAAGTTTAAAGTGTATAGTGTAGAGTGTAAAGTGTAGAGTGCAAAGTGTGAAGTGTGGAGTGTCAAGTCAAAAGTGTGAAGTGTAAAGTGTAAAGTGTGGAGTGTAAAGTTAAAGTGTAGAGTGCAGAGTGTAAAGTGTACAGTGTACAGTGTAAAGTGAAGAGTGTGGAGTGTAAAGTGTAGTGGAATGTGGGGTGTGGGAGGTCAAGTGTAAAGTGTAGGGTGTACAGTGAAGAGTGTAGAGCTTGGAGTGTACAGTGTAAAGTGTAGTGTGGAGTGTTAAGTGTTAAATGTGGAGTTTGGAGTGTGGAGTGTAGAGTGTGAAGTGTAAAGTTTGAAGTGTAGAGTGCACAGTATAAAGTGTAGAGTGGGGAGTGGGGAGTGGCAAGTGCAAAGTTGGAAGTGTGAAGTGTAGAAGCCAAAGTATCGACATATCAACGTGGATGATGATTGGCAAAACATGTCAGCCAAACACATTCATCTGGCGACTGAAAAAAAAAACACTATGGGACACAGTGGGAGAAAAAGAAAAGGAACACAGGCCATGTACCTGCCAGGGCAAAAGCAGCGTCGTACAACCGATGCTGTGACCATGCAGGAAAAGAAGACCCTCGTAGTCCAGGCCAAAAAATGCATTCCAACTCCCACACCAAATAAAGGATAAAACTGGGGCAAAAGTGTAGAGTGTAAAGTGTAGAGTGTAGAGTGTAGGGCATGTAAAGTGTGGGGCATGTAAAGTGTAAAGTAATGTCCCAAATACTGCGCCTGCCACGCAAAATGACATTCCACACACAACGGATCTGCACCAAACACTGCCCCTGCCACGCAAAATAACAATCTCACGAGGTCCCACACCTGCCACGCGATTTACAGGTTGTCACCACTTGACGCCTGCCACACGAAACGAGGTTGCACGACATTTGAAACCTCCAAGAGTGACCACTTTTGCAGCACTCCCCATCGGCCATAGGCATGGCCAAAGCGTCCTCATCGCGGACGGTTGCAAGCGGTTGCCAAACGGTTGCGGGCAAAAAAGCAGCGTCGAGCGAACACGTCTCAACCCCCAGACCCGAGAGTAAAACGAGAACCCTTCGCTACGCATTCAGGAAAAAATCCGGGAGGGTAAGTTGAAGGGACCTTATCCAAATCATATGTAGTTATCATTTATTATTTCGAATATATATATATACATATGTATCAAACATCATACTAGTAGAATTAAAACTATAATTGGAATCAGAATTAGAAGTAGAAGTGGAATTGAAATTAAAACTGGAATATAGACGGACGGATAGACATATAAATATGCATAAATTCAAACCGTGTTCTCTTCTCTCTCTCTCACATTATGTATATATACATATACTCTATATATATAACCTTGAAATGAAATACGTGTGGTACAGTATGTACGCATATCGCTTGTGCAAAATATATATATACATATACATATACATATACCTATACATATACATTTATACAAATATACATACATATATACATACATACATACATACATACATACATACATAACATTAATACATAACATTACATTACATTACATTACATTACATTACATTACATAACATAACATAACATACATACATACATACATACATTACTACATTACTTCATTACCTACATTACCTACATTACCTACATTACCTACATTACCTACATTACCTACAATACCTACAATACCTACAATACATACAATACATACAATACATACAATACATACAATACATACAATACATACAATACATACAATACATACAATACATACAATACATACAATACATACAATACATACAATACATACAAT
>Ga0126342_10006530_pt1 | contig 20704 bp, 17 predicted proteins | sample Cyp1metagenome_FD_92528 | JGI IMG/M metagenome (GOLD analysis project Ga0126342, IMG submission 92528) | Coral microbial communities from Lord Howe Island, Old Settlement Bay, Australia - Cyphastrea 1 metagenome | ecosystem: Host-associated > Invertebrates > Cnidaria > Coral ...
GACCTGGTAGCGAACGATTTTGTCGAGGATGACATTGTTCAGCCAGATTACTACTGCTGAACCATCCTCTGTACAGAGTAGTGCCAGGCCAAAGCGCACGACCAAGCAGGGACTCCCCTGCAGCAACAGGAAATGAAATGTCATCCTTAACCCATTGACGAACTCCATCATTTTTCAAGATGGGCACATTGCACCACCAACCAGGTAATATATAGAATCAACAAAGATGAGTATTTCATCATCACCATCCAGTTCGTGAAATCTTACGATTGGCCCAAATTTCCCCAACATTGGTTGAAGGGGAAATTCACAGGAGAGCGCGGCAATTTTTTGGGGCTAAAGATCTGGTTTCTGGAAAAAAACCGAAGAGTCAGTCATTGAACATCATGTTTCCTTCTTCATGTCCCATCCCCAAGTTCTGTTGGTTGAATTCTTAGATTTTCTGGTGAAATTCTGTTTTTTTTTTTGGGTTCCGGTCAAATCACCAGTTGTGGTGAAATCTTAACTTTAAAAAAGACGGCTTTGAAAAAATGCTAAATCCAAATGTTTGTTGGTTGGATCACCATTCTTCCGGTGAGTCCTTCATTTTTTCCGTCAAAAACAGTGGAAACCGTGGAAATTCGGAGGCATCAGCATTACTGGCCTCGAGCAGAGCTTTGTGACGCGCTGGCCGTTTGAGGCAAAGCCATGATTTGAAGTGAAGAAAAGGAGAAAAATCCAAGAAAAAGAGGGATTTTGGAGGATTTTTTTCATGATTTTGTTGCAATATCCCAACAATAAGATAACTTAAATGTTTCTGGCAGGGATTTACCATTAAAAAGAGGGTTTTATCATGATTTTGGCATATTTTGGCCACGCGAAGCTTCGGAGCTTCGGAGATACATCCAAGAGATATGAGACGGAGCCATGGCCACCTGGCAGGTGCTGCACGGGCTCACAAATGTACGAGGCAGCTTCGGCTCTGAAACTAGGCGACCTGAAAGTATCATGGTTGATTCAGGTTGATCATCATTTTTTGAAGTTGCAGGGAATCGGCTATATCATATTCCTGTCATCGATCATTGTTGTTGATTCATATACTATCATATACCTGTTAGACCTATTAGTTCTGTCGCCCCCAATCATAAACTTAAGTCATGTTCTTACTGGTTATAGTAGGTTATTGTTGTCTAGCCGTTGTCTAGTTTCTCATTTCTTCTGGGATTGATTTAACCTATCATCCCTGGTCACTAGTAGAGATGCCCCCCCCAGATTTTCCCATTTGTTTCAGGTGGCTTTTGCTGTTTGCGGCTATCCGAAGAGCTTCTGACTGCGCACCGTCTCTTTACCGAACCCTGGTGGTCAGGGCCGCAGATTGGGCAGCGGCAGATTATGCATCTCTGGGGCTGCCAGTGAAGGGCCAGTGAAGGGTAGATTTATGGGTGATCTTTGTGCTATCAGTATTAATACCTACGTACAGATATCTATACCTACAGATATCAATGTAATATACTCTATATACATGAATACATGATATGAACATGGGAATGGAAGACCCTACATGCTTTGTTTGACCATGAAAGATCAGCCCTCCCAACGGTCCGTTCTTCAGCCTTTGTGCTGCCCGTCAGGTTTGATGAGGATGCTGCAGATGTGCCAGCAACTCCCACAGGTCTATATTTCTGGTACCAAACCATCCATTTTTTAGGGGCCAAACATGTTGATCCTCAGGTGGGGATGCAGGCAGAAGCCAATGGATGACAAGAAAATTGTTTTATCCGGGACATCCTCGTTTTTTTCCTGGGGATATCTAAAGATGATGGGGATTTTCTCATGCAAAATGCAATAACCACTGCACAACCTTTGGGGGTCATGGATCCAGGTCTTTCTGTCGTTTCCACTGATTGCCCTGATTTCAGATGTTTTTTTTTTTAAACTTTGCAGCCCAGCTTGCGATGATCAATCAGATCTTGATGTATCTTGACCTGTGCGAGAAATTGTCAAACCAAGTTGGGATGATTCATTACCATTTTTTGGGGCAAACCCTCCTCAGCCAGTTCCCTTGACCAGGTCCTTTGCGGCTGGGTGTGGGTCATTTGCAACGCATCCGTTCGCCTTTTGACCAGGACCGCAGGGACCGCAGGGGCCTGGGTGTAAACATACTACTGTAACAGATATGTACACTTAGTTGTACAGTACATGTATATACATGTATGCTATAGATACTATAGATTGATATTGAAGACGTGAAATCCCATTTTCTTCATGCCAGTATCAAGACTAACCATTTGACTTTCAGGGAGATCACCTGGCTTACCTCCGAAAGTCCCTCCAGAGGCGCCTGGTGACCTGTCGCGCTTTCGGCGACAAGCGAAGAGCCGGGTCAGCGGGCGTCGCCGGGTGGACAGGTTGATTTGTGATTCCCAAAGGGAAACGAAGAAAACGATATGGATTATATGGATTATATTATATATATATATGGAAAACACCCATGGGGAAACCCGTTCAGAAAATGATTTCGCTAGGTTTTCCATATCTATCTACTGGTTATGCTTAATCTATGCTTATTCAATCACTGAAGACCTTGAAGAGGCTGTATCCCAATATTTCCTCGGCCAAATCCTACTAAATCCCTCATGTTTGTCGGTTAAATCCCTCTTATTGGTGATATCGGTTTGGGTCAAAATTGGGTACCCCATTAGTTGCCGATAATTGGATACTAAGCAAATCTGTTCTTGAGCTGTGACTTGTAGCCCCATACTCCAAAGGGGTGAGGCTCAAAAAGGGGCACCAATGAGTCCACGGCTGGTCATTCCGGGCATCTAACATCATCTACCCTCTGGTAATTTAACATAGCTATTGAAAATCACCATTTTTAATGGGAAAATCCACTATTTCTATGGTCATTTTCAATAGCTATTTTGACATAACCAGAGGGTAACCATCCGGGCTGGGAATAAGCAGAAACACCAGGAGTATTCATCTAATAGAGACCATGGAAATCCATCACAAGATGGGGAAGATGGGGATATCATGAGATGATCTCGACAACATGAAGTAAATCCAATATCCCATTGGAAACATGATGAAACATGTACAGTACCTTGATTGCTATTCTCGGATTTAAGGATGAGCCGAACAGGCAGAGATTGAGGCAACCTTGACTCGCATTTCGCTAGTCTTGGGACTCCAGGTCCTGCCAAACGCTTGCCAAATGGTAGGGTTTGTTTCCGTAGATCGATACTAAGAATGTCCCACTGCCAAAACCTCCAGGCATTGCTTTCATCCAATCCATTCCTGGAGAAATTGAGGAGACAATTGAGGTCACCACATTATATGGTTTATTATCTATATTATATAATGTTTATTAGAGTCAAATCATGATTTTGATGGTTAGATCATGTTAGATCCAAATGATTCAATATTCAGAGCATTCCCTTGGTTTCACGAGTTCTATCATGCCACCGCCTTGCCCTCGCCAGACCTATCACCAGCTTGCGGCTCAGTCCTTTGGGTCAGCTGAGTGCAGAGGGTCAAGTTACATCTTCATGTTGAGTGAGCCCCATTTCTTTTGGACAGATGCCGAAATTGAACAGGTATATATAGATATATGTGTATATATATATATATATGCGTATATATATATATATGTATATATACATATATATATATACATATATATATATATACATATATATACATATATATATATCGATACATACACATACGTTTGCCACATATTTTACAGAATGTTTGCCAGCACATTTTCCGTCCTTTTGCGGACCAAGAACCTGCTGCTTCTCCTCCCAGGTTCTTCTACATGCTGAGAGATTCGGAACCCTTCGATGTGGTGGCCGTGTCTCCGGAATGGCGCGCCCGGTATCAGCAGGGATGTGATGATGTGACCAACAAAGATGGGGGTTTAATATGATTTAACCATGAAGAATGGGGTTTGATATGGTTTAAACATGTTGTCCGCAACCTTAACGTTCGCCCAGACTCATGATTGTGACATAACATGACAATATGTTGATTGGGGAAATAACATCAACTTTATCTTCACGAGGGATCAAAATCAGGAAGGCGGGACATCAACTCCGGGCAAACGTCCAGGTTGCAGCGAACATGTGGGAGATAGTCCCAAAAATTGGATGCCGAGTCTAGACACCATCGTCCCAAGCCCTTGGTTTCGCGAGGTGCATCACCATCAACGGCCACTTCAGCAAACATTGGGCAGAGGTCTTGGCACCTGGTGAAGAGGCTGGACTCGATGAAACTGGTGAACTTTGAAGTCAATGACTGATCCCGGCATATCATGTATATCCAATTGCCCAATATATATATATATATATACAAAAAATATAATATAATATGATATAATATAATATAATATAATAGAATATTCCCATATTTCCCATGATCATCTCCCTAAGACTTTCGCTTCTTAAGGGTTCTAAAGTCTATATCTTTTCCATCGAACATATCAGCGCCAGGCCTGTGAATCCATTCAGTTCGTGGCGGGCTTGGCACTGCGTGACACCGAGGCGCAGTTTTGCTTTTCGTGTCCAACTTTTCGGCATCGACCAGACTGGGGGTTGCTATGGTAGATAAGTACGTTATGTATGTGTATATATATATATGTATATGTGTATATATATATAATATTATGATACAACCCATTTTGAAGTATTTGTCTTCCTTCTTGGGTTCCGATGATGAAAAAGTGAAGTGAGCACTAGTCAAAATCTTGTTGGTGAATGTTAAACTAACCAATAAACCAATATATTGGGGATTATCACAAGCCATTCTGCGAATCCTGCGAATCACCAGCCTAGAGTAGTCAAGTAGTCCATTTTGGAATAGGCTGGGTTTTTGGCTCCCGGTTTTTGGCTCCGTTTTTCCTGCTGGAGATGATATCTCCATGTGCACAGGTTGTGGTCAGCTATGGCATCAATGACTGCGAGTCTGATTTGCTTCCACTAGCGCTGGGAGAGGCAGGGGTCGGACTGCCATAGGCACACCTGGCAACTAGATGAAAGCATAGGGAACTGCGGAAACCCCAGCAAGTCCTCAATAGGTGGGGTATCCAATCCAATAGCTTATCGCCCAAAGTCATTTCATTTGCTACTGAACGGGTACTAGTACCCTTCCAAGTAAACCAACCAGGAATAACACTCATGCAGGGTCCAACATGGATGGTTTCAGATCCTAACATGACAAACCCTTTGCGGGCCTTGACCGCGGGTTCACCAAGGTATCCGAATGACTTGTCACATATCCAGATACTAACTGTATAATAATAAGATATACGATGATATGAGATGATGCAACTATATCATAATAACTATAACTGATATGAGATGATATATGATGCTAGATGATATACAGATATATAGAGTACTAATATGGCCATCGCGGCTATCGAGGATGCACACCCTTGGAGTACTCTTAGAGTCGAGGACTGGTCTATTGGCAGATTCTATCCTTTACATCTCATATGTAACATATAGAATCTACAATCTATAATGTGTATACATATAATACACACGTAATGTAGGGTAATGTATAGTACATATCATAGAGTATGCATAGCACATACTTGTTGTTTTATATTCATGACATATGTATCATATGTACCACACAACTACATAGACGTATACATTATAACATAATATATAGAGACTACACTGCATATACTATGCATAATGCATGATGATTACAACGTATATCTAATATATATATATAATCTAAATAATACCTGGCGCCGAGTTTGGCTGCCTTATACGGTATACGCCTGGGGCCGATGGGGGCTGCCTTGTACATGGCCTTCTTCTTCTGCCTTCACAGTGCCTCCGTCCTACTTTCTTTTGGTCCTTTTCATTCTGCCATTACATTGTCTTTCCCTCCCTTCCTCATTCTTTTCTGCTCTCTGTTTTGCCTTCTTTATTTCGATGTTCATCGTTGTTTCCACTTTTTTGTGTTGCCTTTCCCTTTTCTTCTTTTTTGAAGTGTTCTTCCTATATTACTGTTTCTAAGTGCCTCTATGCCTTCCTCTTTTTTGTCCTTCCCCCCTTTCTGTTTCTGTTTGTTTCTTGATTTCCTGTCCTTGTTCCTTGAATTTTTCTCACCTTTGTGACTCGATTGATCCCATTTCTTTGCATATATATATATATATCTATTTATTTTTTTTCGAGGTCGTCGTTTCCGTCCTCCATATTGCTGCTTTTTCTTCGTCCGTTTTCTTGGCCCCTTTCACCTTTTGCATCGTCTTTCTCTTTGGCTATTTGCTTCTTCTCTTACATTTTGTCTTTTGCTGTTCTTTGCTTGTCTGGACACAAACGATCCAAAACGCTGCTGGAGTCTGCCGCTGCTTCAAGCCGCGGTCGGCAGATAAGTGGGTATGCGGTATCCTTGTACGATTGCCCAACCGTAGTCAAAAAATGGCAAAGACACATATCGGATCATGGCTTTCAAGGTGGCTTTCAACCATGATTAACAATGATGACGAATTCAATATTCAACCCCCCAATTCGATGGGCCCAAAGATGTGATTTCATCTCTAAACCCATGGATTTCTGGGGTGTTTCAGGGCCTTCTCGGAAGCGATGAACGTCCCTTTTTTGGTGTCGGCGTGTCGGCAGGTCCTTGCGATGTTGCGGCCTGTGAGATCGGATGCGAACATCTCACTGGATGACCTCGAGATGATCTGACGACCGTTGAAAAACTACAGGATGGTGGTTAAATAATGGTGGTTTACTGGGACTTCATGGGATCCAAAGCAAATATCTATAGCACATATCTATTTATACAGGATGGGACCCCCGTTCGATAGCGTGAAGCGTTGCCTGAAAAAAGTGGCTGAATTCTATGGTTTATGGATGTTTATGGTAGATATAACTATATTAATATATAGTTCATGGGGATTATAATGGTTTATAAACCAACTTGTAACTGGGGGGCCCATCCTGTACTGCAGTTGTTGGCTTCGGGTGGTATAATTTGGATCATTGCGATCCTACAAACCAAATTAGGTAAATGGGCATGGGTCCCATTTTTCGAATCCGAGGCAATCACATCTCATATTGTGAAATATCACAATCACCATATTTCACAGCCACATATATTTCAGCGTTTTATCATCGATTTGTGGGCGCCCCAACGACTGGTACAGCACTGGTTTCCAGTAAAGTGGGATTAAGGTACCATAGAGCCACAGTTGCAGTGGTTATATCTCAATTCGTGGCGGTGATAATTACTGTACCCGGGTTGTTCTTGGTGGATATATCCTAACATCCCAATCTGCTGAATCAACTCATTAATTCATGGGCTGATACATGTGTAATCATGGATTCAAGTGATACATTTCTTCACCCCACGTCCATTCGGAGGACCGCCCCACGAGTCTTGTAACGCCTCGGATAAGGTTTCTTTTGTGGAACTACTGTCCCAAAATTGGGTGAAGGGACAATTTAGAGTTTAGAACCATGCATTTAAATGCATGAGCAAACTTGTATACCAAGCAAATCTGGGCTTTGCAGGTGGAGCAGCGCATGGAGCAGCGCATGGTGCATGGTTCTTAACACTTTGGAGTTGAATGCATGGCATTTGCAGCGTTCATATCAGAAGACACGTGCCCCGCGTGACTGGAAATTATAGGCTGGATGATCAGAGTCATTCTACTTTACATGCCCGGCATGGGTTCATCTTCACCGTTGTTGGTAACCTTATTTTAAGACCCCGTGGATCTTGCATCCCAACAACATGATTGCCTTTTGAACGCTTGAAATTACCGCGCCATGGACGACACTGGGAGAAATGACACTGAGGACGGGCCGTGGGCCAATTTCAAGGATCTCACGACTTCACCATAAATGACAACTATTAAGAAAACTATCCAAAATGGTTCATTTATGGTTCATTTGAGATTTGATGAATTTCAAGAACTCAGTCTTTTGAGGACCCTGTTCCTGACGTTCTTGGAGACGGCTCAGTGCATGAGCAAGTTCCAGCTTTCTCGAGAGGTGAATCGTGCGGTTTCCAAGATGATTCACGGTGAATTTTGCCCGGGGTATGGGTGCGAAGAACTTTTCAGCTCTACAGACCTTGACCGACTTGATTTGTCTCAGCAAGTCACATATATACCAGTGTCTTGAGTACTTTCATGTCAGTTTTTTGGGTCATGCCTGGCCTCATTTTTTTTCCCGTCAATCATGTTCCATCTACCATCCACCTGTTGACCGTTGCTGCTTCATGGCATCATGTTTCCCAAGGCCCAGTAGCTAAATCACCAGCTGATTTTTGCAGAAACTGCAGTTATTTTAACAGTAAATATTCCCCGTTTTACCAATTCATCAAATAGCTAATTTCTAGTGGTCCAATCACCATCGCTGTTGTGAAAAAACTACGTTCGTTCTATCGTTGGAAAAACCCCAGGCCTCGTGGTCCCACGTTTGGCGTCGCCAAGGACAAAGCCTGAAGCGGAAGTGTTGCGCCTCAAAGAGCAGGTGCAGAGGGGATGAGTTTGTCATCTATTATTTAGAATGTATAATTTATACTAATATAATATATAACAATATTTTAGTGGGACTATCTAATATTATGACATATCATAGGGGGAACATCATATTGTAGTAGGATAGTAGTGGGACTATCAAAATTTAATATTGTTGATGGTAGGATTACAGTCCCCGTTGATGATTGACTATATGATTGATATTATGAATATGCACCATATCATATTTTACAAATTGTTCGATATTTATCAAGTGATAGTAGGGCTATTATACTATGGCTAGCATTTTTGTTTCAAATACTCAGTGAAATACTATCAAATATTTCAGCAATACTATCAGATAAGTATAGTAGTAATAATACTCAGTGAAATACCACATACTATTATTGTTTTGGTGGACCCCCCAAAAAACGGATGGAAAAAACAAATCGACCTGATCCGACCCGATCCGAGCTCATCGATGATTTTTGATGCATGGGGGCACACATTTCGACTCACCGTGCAATGAACAGTGCTGGAGTACTTTCCCAGTGCTGGAGATTCTATCCCCAACAGTTGGGTGATGTGGCGTCCAGTTCAGGGACATTATATATATATATGTATATTATACATATACAATTGTATATATATATATTAATATTACAAAAATAACCAGACTCCAGCCTGTGAGCAGCCCACTTTGGTCGGCTCAAATTGAGATCAATGTGTAGTATGTGTATTTGTAGTGCCACCATGAGCATATTGGCTGTGGCTAGAAGTCTACCAAGACTGGATGGTTTCAGGTGCGTGAACTTCAGATTCAGCTGGACGCCAAAGAGTCTCAGAACCAAGAGTTGATGGTCATCGTGGGGCATGTGCGACAACAGGCAAGAAACTGGCCACGGTCAAGTTGAGCCAAGTTGGGTTGATATCTGCAACTGTATAATGATAATTTCTCTGCCATTCTCTGCAAGAAATCTTCATGTACTTATATATATACATATATATATATACATATATATATATATACATATATATATATATACATATATATACATATATATATATATATATATATATACATAGACATATACATATATATACATATATATATACATATATATATATATATACATATATATATACATATATATATACACATGTTTTAAATTCCATCTTTGACAGGTATACCACGTGTACTTAGTAGTATATTCATATTCACATCCATATGTCAAGGCCCATCAAGACGAATCTTCCCAGTACATGGTTTCTGCCTGTGTGACGGCAGGAAGCCGCCCGGAAGCATGCTGAGGACCGAGTCGGTGCAGTTGGTTCAAGGGAAATTGGCGGCCAACATGCTAAATTTGGCCATCGCGTTTTGATGATTTGGATGTGTTTGAATCCCGGGGAAAGGGACCCAAACCGCTTGGTGTTCCTATGAAGATAGACAATTTCTGGTTGGAATTGGTTGACACAGTGTCACCATTTTTTTTGGGCAACTATTTGATCAGCCAATGTCACTATTTGTATCTATGTTTATTGCTAGCAGAACAGGCAGAAGTTGAACAAACGAAATCGTTCCTGCAACTCCCCAAGGAATTCCATGAAGCTTCGCCAGCGCATGGTTTCGCATCTTTCTATTGCCATATTTGGGATTGTGTTCCCCAATGACCGTCAGGGTTTTTTCATATTGGGGTTGAGTTCGTAAACTCGTGGAGCCACTGCCGGTGAGTTCTTTCCCCATGTCTGGGTACATCGCTGAGGGATGGATGAGAAACTCCATAAATTCTGCCGCTATTTTGGTGACCAAAGTGGACATATTGTGGTGAGTTGGTCAACCACAGCTCCCACAAGCTCCCTCCAGGAGAAGTTGAAGATGGCCCAAGAAGCCGCAGAAGCTAATGCGGTTCGGCAACCCGAGCCGTGATCGGTGCTTGCAATATTTGTTTTTTATATTTGGCTAACTACAGATGATAGCACTATTTTAATAGGATTTTACTTTTCTATTTTTTTGGGGGATCGCTACAAAACTGTTGGTTAGCTATTTGGTTAACTATCTGTTCATTATATATATACATACATAATATATAGTTGATAGTAATATGGTACGCCCATTTGGGGAACATATTGGGCACTTGCGAACTTATAGCAAGATTCCTTAAATTTTAACCCAAACTCTAATCCATTCTGGTTGCAATTTAATATGATAACCAAGTAGCATTTGGGGATGATCTAAATCCCAAGACATTTATGATGGGAAGTCATGGGGGATGGTAAACCATTGGGGGTAGAGTAAAAACCATGGTTTACCAATGAAATCCTTGTAGAAACCATCACCAATCCCTATGGTTTTGGTAGGGCCCAGTGACCCCGGCCCAGTCGCCAAGGCGGAAAAAGATCGCCGCTACTCTGAGTTGTTCCACATGGTCTGCCAGGCGAGTTGGAGATGATAAAACCCTGGGATATTGGGACTATCCTGGTTAGTTGATGGGGATTCATAGAAGAAGAATATTATGATGATGAAGATGAAGAAGATGATGTTGATGATGTTGATGATGTTGATAAACCCATGATAAAACCATGTCTTTTTTTGGGGGGGGAAGTCGCAGATGTCTTCCCGGAGCAACTCTCAAGCCATTACCAGGTTGCATCCTCCAACGATATTCAATGGTTACAGTATCCCCATCATCTTACCATTCAGGTACTTTATCCATATCCTTCCTATCAGGGGTAACCGGAGTGTGGTGAAAAATCAAATGGTCTATCATTTTTCTCACTGTCGAATGTGAAATAATTTGAAGGCATGCCCAATTTTTGGGCGAAATACCGGGCTATATCCCATGATGTTTCCCATTGTGAGTCACTCAATACCCATTTGAATGGCCGTTATTTACCATTATGTTCGATGGCCAAACACCAATTTTTGATGGTTAATATCGTGAAATCAGCAAATTTGATGGTGCAACTGTCATTTTGTGTTGCTCAATTCATATTTCTGGTACCCTCTGGTAAACTAACATAGCTATGGAAAATCACTATTTTTAATGGGTAAATCCACTATAAATGGCAATTTTCAATAGCTTTGTTAAATTACCATCTACCGTAAGGCTCCAGTTCCTGATGGTCAAAACCCATCCAACAATGAACCTCTCCCAAGGTGGATCGAGAGGTCGCCGCCCGGCGAGACGCCGAGAAACGCATGGAGTGGGGATCCCCGATGGTACCACTGGGGATTCGATCAACAAACCTGGGAGTTGGACCGTACCTGAGATTCACCAGCTGGATAAGTGCTTCATAATCCAAAAATCTCACCGACTCTAACCCATATTTCATCCCATCAAGGGGGGATCTTCCATCAAAAAATGGAGGGTATAACCCAAGGGCCCAAAGAATTTGGGTGGCAGGACTGCCGCCGCCGCGGCGAGACAGGCACGTGGACGGAAGGAGAAGCCGTGGCGTTGCCGGTTGCGGTTGCACCCTGTTGAGCATGAATAAACTCATTTGATCAAGTTCATCTATCAAAATCGGAACATTTATTTGATTTTCTCAAACAATGACTTACCCATATTTACCCTATCAATCATTATCAATCTAAGAATCTACCATCTTGCTGGTCAGACTCACTTTTTTTGCTGATGAAATCCCAATCAATGCTTCCATTTGGCTGCTTTATCTTAGTAGCCCCTTCAATCCCAATTCTTGCGTGTAAAATGATGCAAAACATGGTAAAACTTATTTATCTCTCTTGGTGGAACTTTGCCTTTTACTAGGTGAAAAAAAACAACTTTATAGCCAGTTATCCAAATTAGCCGGTAGCTTATTGGTTTCAACATTTTCCACGGGCTTTTTGAAATTCCTTTTGCCAAATCACGAAGTTTGCTAGCACTTCGTGTTCATTGGTTAAATCATTGTATATTTTTGGTGAATTCCTCCATGTTTCATATGTTTCATGCTTGCACACTAAATCACCACCTTCTCTTTGCCAGTTGAACCAAGTTGAACCCCAGTTATAACTGGCAAAACTCCCAGAATTTGCAATCACCAACTCTCGTCAAACTGAGATTTTTATCGACAATCATTATGTTTGTTGGTGAACATCTCTACATTTTCTGGATAAATCATGGCAAATCCTCATTTTTTTAGGGGGTAAACGCTGGTAAATTCCCCATTGTTGAGAACATGCCATTGAACTTCCATTAAAATCCCATTAAAATCCCATGAAATTCCCATTGAATGGCCATAACTTCCATTAAATCCCATGAAATCTGCCATTTCTCCGTGAACATCGAGGCCGTGGCCAAAGCCTCAGAGGAGGCCCTGGCCGCCACGGCGCGGGCGAACGAGGCGGAGGAACGTGCCAAGCTGACGGAGGACCGGGGAGGGGGGGCCTGGGGCCGCCTTGGGTGGATTTTTAGGGGAGTTCCAATGGATTTCCTGGAAGAAATGGGAATTTTCTTGGAAAAAAATGGGAATCTTAGGGCTGATTGAAGATGGAAGATGATTGTGTCATGTTTCAGAGTTTTTGATGGATTTGAGACGAAAAATGGGGGGTCTAGGAAGATTTAGGATGATTAAACTTCATTTGGTGATTTGGCAAGCCCACGTTGAAGAGACAAACGGCTGCAGCAATCGGCAAACTTTCCCTCTCCCGACAGCTGTTTTCCAGCATTTTTGCTTCGAAAACCCGGTGATATGACAATTAGAAACAGGAAATGCGTAGTTCACCCCTGAGGATTGTGGTTTGATTATAGGCCTTTGAAATCTTTGTCTTCAGGATGCACGACTGCATTTGGAGGCAGGATGGAAGGGGGCTGCCAGTCGAACAGAAAAATTGGGAGGGCAACAGATATGGAGCAATCGAATGCACCTATGGTCAGTCATTGCATATAATGCATTTCCAACATGTTATAACCTGGTGCACAACAACAAGCAAATGCTTTCCCTTTGCCACGTTTGAGAACTGGATGAGAAATCCCAATGTTTGTCCGCCAAGTCCCAATTTCTATTCGACAACGTTCCCATTAGAATTGGACAATGTCCCCATTGGTATGGGATGGTCATCTCCCTGTTGTTCTCAGCCCCATCCCCATTGTTGGCAACAAATATGTGCGAATATGTGGGTGGCATAGCTGTGTTGTTTCGCTCAACCCTGATATCTACTTGACATTTTTTTTGTTGGTTAAACCAGTTTTTTTTTCCGTTCCCCTCATCTTCGTTTCTTATTAAATGGCTTTCCTGATAATTTCGGGGAAGAATGCGTAGATTACTCCAAGCCACAGTTCGAGCCTCTAAATGGGTCGAAACATTTCGTCATTCTTACTGTCAAACTGTAAGTTGGTGGGATAAGCATGAGTTATGGCCATTAAACCCATATTTTACATTATTTCATCATGATTTCATGGGGAAGATCAGATGAGTATGAAATACATCTGTGTTTTCAAAGACGGCCCTAGAAACCCCGCGGTTTAGTATTGGATCTGTTCATGTTCGGGTCCCATGTGGCCATGTGGTATTTATTAGAATTGCTGCTGGGATTCTGCTTGGATGTTGCGAATCTGGTGAACATACGTAAATATACATATGTATATATATATATATATACATATGTATATATATATATATATATATTTGGGTGTATGTGTATATATATATACATACATACACGTACGTATATATATATATACATAGGTATAATTATATATATACACATACAAACACATCCCATCATATATCCTCTACTATGTATCCCATCATATGTACATACATATATATAAGATATATTATATTATTATATTATATTATATTATATTATATTTTATATTATATTATATTATATTATATTATATTCTCTATCAATTAAACATCAACATACATCAACTACTTGCAATGGTTCGCCACAGGTGCGCCTCACTGAGAAGGAAGCGCAACTGGCGCCTCTGAGGGCACAGCTCGCCAAGGCGTGCCGGCACGTGTACTCCGGAGGCCCCACTTTGGCTATGGATCAATACCTATGAAAATACCATTTTTAGTGGGATGAACATCCATAAATCCCAGCTATGACTTGGGGTGAACAGAAGGGGTACAAGGTTTTGACCCATCCCCAAATAGACTATCAAAATACTCCGATCTTGTTTGTTTTTAGTAGTGTTATTATGGAGGTCCATATTTCTTTCTGTATTACGAATATTGATGCTTTCTTTTTTAGATTTCAAAACGTGGGTGGCACTATTTTCAACATTTGGAGTAAAACTATCAAGCATCAAAAACAGCAGTATAAACCAACCATGGTGGGTTTGCCCAGAAATTGAGGAACACCACCCACATTCCAGCGGTTTACGTTGCTTTGAACATCATTTGCCCCGTCAATAATGTCGTTTTTTTGGGTATACATTGACACGCTCAATTCTTGGAAAGCCGGCCTCATGTACTAAATTTTCACCTGCAAATACTGCACTGCACTGAGACAGTAAGATATGGGGATATTCCCAACCAGCAAAAGAAGGAATATCACCACCAAATTAAGGAGATGGGGGCAAAGTCGCAGGTTGCAGATTTCAGCAAGCGTTTAGGGTTACCAGCTGACTCTCATCCATATAGCCTCTTTGGGCCAAATTCATGTTCCACTTATTGGTAGTCCCTCCATTTGCTGATGATATCTCCATCCATAGGTGACTCAGCAAAAGTAAGTTTTGAACTTGGCAAAAGTTATGGCCTCCCAGTGGTTTTTTCAAGGGACACAACTTGCAGGACACTCCTTGTTTGGTATACCCTCTGGTAATTTAACATAGCTATTGAAAATGGCCATTGATAGTGGAATTTCCCATTAAACATGGTGATTTTCACTAGCTATGTTAAATTACCAGAGGGTACGTATAATTCTCCCATGGCTGAGAGGAAATTGGGCTTCCCCAAGTCAAAGGCATCGATGGCCAGCAACTCAGGCATCACAAGCTGCCAGCGAGAGCCAGATCTTGAGCAATTCGCTGCAAGAGCAGCTGGCGATTGCCACTTGGCTGCCAGAAGTCAACACAAAATTGGGAGAACTCAAAAATGAACAATATCAGTGGCTTACAGAGACAACATCTCTGATATAGATGTATTGTACTATATTCATGTTAAATTCGATATATCGAAATCTTATGTCTTATAACATCTATTTTGTAAATTCTTGTATCTTATATCTTATGCATTTTTTTCCTAAATAGCAACCTTTGACCTAAACCACAACAATCTGTTGTAATTATCTTTGATCACCAGCAATCTATCTACAAATCAAAAGACATGCAGTTATGGCCATTTATTAGTTATAACTTATAACTGGTTATTTCTATGGGATTATACATTCTATTTCTATGGGGTTTTCAAAAAGTACTTATAACATCTTATAACTGGTATATAACTGGTATAACTTGGGATTTTTATAAATGAACTACGTTTTCTATAAATGGGATTAGTTATAACTGGTATAACTGGGGCCATCACCATATCCCCAATCGACTCTCCATGGCCGTCGCGTCCCCAGGTTGTGAAGACCTCGGAGGCGCGCGCGGCCAACTGCGCGGATGCCAAGGCGCGCTGCTCGCGCGCCGAGCAGCAGGCCACCTTTGCGCGCGAGGCCGCCGATAACGCCGGGGGACGTGGAGAACCCCCTGGAAGTGGTAAAAGACCAAGCAGTTCACAGGATAATGTGAGAGTTAAGTATTGTGAATTCGACTTTAGGATGGTTAATTGTGGTTATAGAATTGTTATTTAAAACATAACTAGGGTTAAGTATGGTTAATGCTACTTAATTCCAGTTGATTATTATTGATTATGGTTGATTGTAGATGGACATATGACTTATAGAAACCCGAAAGAGGAGTACCGTTGTTTCTAGTTGATGATAGTTATACGGTTATACGATTATAGTTACATTTGATTTTGCCTAGAATTGTAATGTAGCGTTTTTATTCTGAAGAGTATTGCGCTGTTGCCGCTGTGGCTGCGTCAAATTGTTTACAGTAGTTCGCGTCTTCCGTCTATATGAGCCCTGAACCGTTTTTGGATACGCAAGGAAACACAAAACAGGAAACAACAGACAAAAAACAAACACGAAACAGAAAACGTTGGAGGACGCTTCAAGAAGAGTAATACTTGGTGGCGTTGCTGAGTTGTTCAGGTACTCGTGTTTTTTCGCAGAATGATGTTATGTTTTCTGAACAGGCCCAGGCCAATGTGATGTGTTTGTTTGGCACATTTTTCGAAAAAAAAACATCAAAGACCCTTCATTCTTCGATCAACCTTAGGATTCTTTGGCCAACCTCAATTTCTGGTGGTTATCACCTTACTCAGGTTCCGTTTCTCTTGGTTATCGCCCTCTTCAGACCGTCTGTGGTTTTGCTTCACATCCCAGTATTGGCACACATGCCATGGTCAAAATTTGCATTACTCACAGACACACACAATATATATATAATTATATATATATAACTATACATATTATACTGTATTATATTATATCATATTATCTTTGTATTATATTATATACTTGTACCATATATTATATATTATATTATATTATCTGTATATATGGGATGGTCATTTCACATGAATTGCTTCTTTTCCCATTATGGGATGACTTAATCCTGTGGCTAGGAGGCAGAGGTGTTCTCTGCTCGCGCGACGGAACTTGAGAAGGCGCCACGGCGTGACGCGCCACGTGGGAACAGTGGTTGGTTCAGGAACAGTGGGTTTGTCACATGCTCCCCATACTAAACCCCAAAAAAACTTTTGTGGGTTTGTTTGAAAATTTTACTAAACCCCAATTCCATCCGTTGGTCAATCATCATTTCGTTTTTTTTTTAATGTTGTTCATTGGAAGCAACACCACTTTTTTCAGACACCCCGTGTGAAAAAACTGGCTAACTGGTATACCAAAGCACCATGCGGAGCCAGGAACGGGACGAGGTTAACCAGAAACTGGAGACTGCGCGCAAGGACTACGGTGAACTGCAGAAGGTGCTTTTTTGGGCTGGGATTGGATGCCGTGGATGAAAGTGATGAAAGTGATGAAAATGATGGGTACCCTCCGGTAAACTAACATAGCTATTGAAAATGGCCATTAATAGTGGATTTACCCTAATTAAAAATGGTGATTTTCCATAGCTATGTTGATTTACCAGAGGGTATCAATTGAATTTCGGTTGAATTGTTTTGGAACAAATGGAACAAAATCCAGTTTGTATCCTACCATTTTTCGTTTTTGGTTACGTCTCCAAGATAACATTCTGCCGGTATTGGCACCTGGCACGCTACATCGCACAGCAATGCGGATCTTTTGCTTGATCCGCATGGCGCTATCCCATGAATATCAATACCCCAATGATTAACATTTGGTTTGACTTTCCCATTTATATCATTTATTGGTTGTTGATCATATAATATCATGTAATGTGGGTTAAACAATAATTAACCCAGGTGGGAATGGTGTATTATTGTTTTACCTACATTAATCATATTCCTAATTGGATTTCTGAAATCCAATGTCATCTTCCTGGTTCCTATTTTTGTCGGTCACATCGATCAAATAATTACACTTTTGTTCGTGAAACATCGCAGTTTGTTGTTGATCACATCTTGATCTTGGTTGGTTTATCCATGTTTATTTCCATTCTTTGGGTCAGTGAACATATGTGTTGGGCTTAGTCCTTAAATATCCGCTGAAGAATTTTCCGTGGAAAGTGGTGCCCAGGCCTATGATGAAGCCGGAGGAGTGCTGTGTGAACGCTTTGGGGAGGCCTGGGGATCTTAGGACATCGGATGGGCGATCGAATCCGGATAGTTTTGCACAACCAAATGGTAACATGAGCGATCAAAGCATGTACAAACACAACAAGCACACATCCATTTATGTCTGTTAAATGATGTTATTTTTTTGCATTCCACATTTATCAACATGAGCAACTGAACTCTGGCGATGATTCACCATGAGGCCAATCGACACAAAGAGATTGTGCGGGCCTCGGCGAGCCCGTCCAACCGCGGCACCTCCGCACCTCCCCGGCGTCCAAGGTGGACCAACTTCATGGTGACATCGAGGCGGATGGGGATCAACATGGAAAGTAGACAAGTTGAGTAGATGGATTCGATGGATGTTAAGGGCCCAGGTATTTCGCATGGCGCCTCTGGTAAAATCACCGCGAACTGGAAATTACACAACAAACATGAGTTTATTTGATATTTTTATTGGTAAATCCACCATGAAGTCACCATTTTTTCATCGGTCAATCCACCGATGCAAAACGCCGCGAATCGCGTTTGCACCGCCACGTCGCCGTGGCAGTCCATGGAGAAGGAGATCAGCGATCTCCAGGAGCAGCTCAAGGCAGCCAAGGTGTGGCGGGCTGGGAGGATTCACAAAAAAAAAGCTCCCAAGGGATGACATATCGAATGTGTCTAATGTTTGGAACATGTTAATGGATAACAATGGATAACCCGAGTGATGTCAATCAAATTTTGTGATTTTTTATGTTTTTTTGGTCTACTCCTATGTTTATTGTGATATATTGGAGACATGATTCAAAAACCATGGCGCTCAAAAGCAGGTCTAATATGTATGTATATATAATATACCTCTGCATGATTAAAGATGGCTGAAGCCACATTTTTGTCCGTCAAACATGGTTGAACACACCGTTTCCACTTGATGGTCAACCATTGAGTAGCCACAGCACCAGGCTGATACAGCTGACTGGTGCGAACGAGTTCCTTGCACGAAGCAGAAACGAGGATTCGACGAACAGACATTGATGGGAGTAGTTCATAAAAACCGTTGAGCTATGTTGTTTCAAAAGTAGTTGACTGTTCAACATCCACCATTTCTATCCATTTCTATCCATTTCTATCCATTTCTATCCATTTCTATCCATTTCTATCTGTGATATCTGTGGAAGTGGGTGAGCCTGGAATTCACCGCTTCGACGAAAGATCCTGAGGGTTTCCCCTCGCCGACGCTCAGGCCATGGTTGCCGCAGATCAACTGGCGCAAGGGGAAGGGAAGGCGCCGCGGGCTATGAGTAAGTATACCATGAGTACATATGTAGATATATGTAGATATATGTAGATATATGTAGTATGTCATAGTATGTCTGTATACCTGCGGTCCTTGGATTGCTAAGGAACCCTTTCTGTAAGCAAGAAAGGATTTGATTCGGGTGATGTAGAGTAACCTTAAAGACAAGAGGCCTGCCAAAAGGCAGGCATTGCGGAAAGGTGCGCATCAAGGAACAATTGAGCCGGTCTGTGAGGGTTCCAGTCCTTTTCTGAGGTTTCAATAAAGTTTCCGGTTGCAGCTTGAACATTTTAAGTTTGAAGGATTTCCATTCAAAAAGCCAGGATCATTTTCAGCACACACGATCAGAACGTACGTTCAGAACGTAGCGTTCTAGATTCCGTGGGCCGGGGATTCTAAGAAACATAGCTATACATATATATATATATATATATAGAGGTTATATATATATACATATCATATGGGGGAAATTGCAATGGTAAAATCTCCACAAAAATCATCCCAGGTGCAGCCCCAAGAATTAGAACCATATTAAATCCCCATGATGTCCCATGGTATTCCCTCCTATTCACCAGCATTTTTGGTCACATTTCCCCAGCTCCGCAAAATCCAGGCCTCCTCCACATTCCTGCGGAAGTTCCCAGCAGCTCAAGCGGTCGTGGTGCTCTTCAGGTACATGTTGTCACAAGCGGATGAGACTTTAGAGGTGCCGCGCCGCGCCGACGGTCCAAGTTGGAGAACAGCCGCGATGTTGGGTATATTGAGTATACAGCAGCTGCTAGGAGTTGTTATTGGTTTGAAGAAGAAGAAGGAGAACAAGAAGAAGAAGAAGAAAGAAGAAGAAGAAAGAAGAAGAAGAAAGAAGAAGAAGAAGAAGAAGAAGGAAAGAAGAAGAAGGAAAGAAGAAGAAGGAAAGAAGAAGAAAGAAAGAAGAAGAAAGAACGAAGAAGAAAGAACGAAGAAGAAAGAAAGAATAAGAAAGAAAGAAGAAGAAAGAACGAAGAAGAAAGAAATAAGAAGAAAGAAAGAAGAAGAAAGAAAGAAGAAGAAAGAAAGAAGAAGAAAGAAAGAAGAAAAAAGAAAGAAGAAGAAAGAAAGAAGAAGAAAGAAAGAAGAAGAAAGAAAGAAGAAGAAAGAAAGAAGAAGAAAGAAAGAAGAAGAAAGAAAGAAGAAGAAAGAAAGAA
>Ga0126342_10006531_pt1 | contig 20702 bp, 27 predicted proteins | sample Cyp1metagenome_FD_92528 | JGI IMG/M metagenome (GOLD analysis project Ga0126342, IMG submission 92528) | Coral microbial communities from Lord Howe Island, Old Settlement Bay, Australia - Cyphastrea 1 metagenome | ecosystem: Host-associated > Invertebrates > Cnidaria > Coral ...
CCCTTATTGAAAAACAACACCCAAACAATTTTTCAAGGGGGTACCTCATGAGTGGCTCAGTTACTCAATAATATAATTGTCTGGATGGTACTCTATTGTGAGCACCAACTTTTGGGAGTGAAAAAAAACCAAAACCCTTTCTCCACCTTTCTTTGGGTAAAGCTGGTCCCTTTACTTTAGAAAGCCATATTTGTGTTAAAGCTTTAAAATGCAAGGTTTACCAAATAATTAGATGCCTTATTAAACCCTTATTAAAAAACATCACAGACAATTTTTCAAGGGGGTACCTCATGAGTGGCTCAGTTACTCAATAATATAATTGTCTGGATGGTACTCTATTGTGAGCACCAACTTTTGGGAGTGAAAAAAAAACAAAACCCTTTCTTAACTCCATTCCTTTGGAATTCTCAAAATTTCTTATTAACACCCAACTAATTACAAACCAGCACCCAAAGTAAATTGAAATCACTTGAAAGTACATTAGAAATAAATTGAAATAAATTGAACGTAAATTGAAATAAATTGAAAGTAAATTGAACTCCTTACTTAAGTTGATTAACCAAAACATGTTGAGGGGGGGCAAAAAAAGTGCGAGTTATAGAGTATACTCAAATTGTTTGGGGGGGGAGGCCGGTCACACAAATCAGCAGCAAACATTATTGTAGGTATTGAAGGTATTTGTAGGTATTGCAGGTATTGTAGGTATTAAAGGTATTTTAGGTATCTTAGGTATTGCAGGTATTGTAGTTATTGTAGGTCTTGTATTTGTCTTTGTCTTTGTATTTGTCTTTGTATTGTATTTGTCACATCCTACCTCCCCTTTCATGCTTGAGCCATCCACGCACGCATGGCTCTTTCAATTGGATAAGATCAAGTTCCCATGTGCTCAATGTGCATGGATGTCAGTTCACTTCTGAAGTGCTTCCCATGCGGAAAGTCTCAAGAACCCTTCAGCAAGTTTCTGAATCTATCCATGCAAAAGCAAACATCGACAGATGAGAGGTGTGGAGTGAATACCGTCGATTCAGAATTTTCAACAGCTTTCAGTCTTCTTGTGTGAACACTTCCATACCTGTATGTATGTAATTGTATGATCGTATGATCGTATGAATATATGAATGTATGTATGGATGTATGTATGTATGCATACATGCATGGATGGATGGATGTATGGATGTATAGATGTATGGATGTATGGATGTATGTCTGTGCGTGTCTGTGCGTGTCTGTGCGTGTCTGTGCGTGTCTGTGCGTGTCTGTGCGTGTCTGTGCCTGTCTGTGCGTGTCTGTCTGCCTGTCTGCCTGCGTGCCTAGCTGTCTATCTGTCTGTCTGTCTGCCTGGCTGGCTGGTTGTCTGTCTGTAGGTAGGTATGCAGGTATGTAGGTATGTATGTATGTATGGATGGATGTATGGATGTATGGATGTATGGATGTATGTATGTATGTATCTATCTATGTATCTATCTATCTATGTATGTATTGTATGTATCTATGTATCTATGTATCTATCTATGTATCTATGTATCTATGTATCTATGTATCTATGTATCTATGCATGCATGCATGCATGCATGCAGGTACGTAGGTACGTAAGTACGCAGGTACGTACGTAAATGCGTAATCGACGTAATACGTAGGTAGGTACAGTACGTACGTACGTATGTATGCATGCACATATTGTATGTATTGTATGATGCCCTTAATGCATGATATGAAATATCATAATACATGCATATATATATATATATGTATATACATAATGTAAGTGTGTGCGTGTGTGTGTGCGCGTGCCTAACCATAATTACACCAATTTGATCAAATAGCAATCCCGCTGAGTTGCGCCTTCACTTTCTCACGTTCCTCGGGCGTAAAGTCGGCAACAACCTTTTGGAGGTCAGCAACGCTGGCCTGCTCAACTTGTGCGAATGATGCACCAGACCCCATGGTATGCGAATGGGGGAGCTGCTGGTGTGCTTCTAAAACTTTGAGCCAAACCTGGCGCAAGGATGCGCAAGGACCCAAAGGATTCAAAGGATCCACATGATTCAGCATGCGCACCAGTTAAAGATAGTGGAAAATAGTCGAAGTGAGTGCAAGAGCAAATGTGCGGTTGGGAACCCTCCGCAGCAGCAAAGCACCTTTTCTGCACTCGAGGAGCATAAGGAGTGCCGACGTCTCAAACGCTGGCTATAAAACACGCCCTCAGCTTTGTAGCCAACGCACCCCAACACAAGCCGCACAAACTGGCCATCACGACTCTGATAATTGGCGAGTCATGGCCATCCCGCTGAGACTTGTGAAATCGGTCCTACGGGGCCTTATCTGACTGTCTCAAATCTTTCAAATACTTTAAAAGTCCCGGTCAATTCGACGCACGGGACCATTCACCACATGCTGTCCTGTCAGAAACAGCCTCACTGCGCCAGAACACGAGAAGCATCTCGAGATAGCTGGGTAACTCGGGGAACCTATGGTAAGGACGTGTAATTAAACGATGTGCAAATTGCACCTTGCAGGCGAAACTGGTGGGGCACGTGACATTCGTTCATGATGACAATATAATTTATATATATATAATTACCCAATTTGCAGCACTTGCAGCGGTTGTACGCACTTGTATGCATTCAGGACTGGACATTGCAAGTCCAGCATTTGCGCATTTGCTGCTGCCAGCACAGTCAGAACAAGGCCCAATTCCAGGTGTCATCTTAGGCCGTCTTTGGCTTCTTCGCCCTCTTCAGCAATGATGCCTCGACCTCGGCAGCCGCAGCTGTCACGCTGCCCTTGCTGCCTTGCCGTGGGGTGTCGGGACATGTCGAGGCAGTTCTTGGCATGATTCCTGAACTGCCCGCAAACAAAACAAATCCCCAAGTTTGTGGCCTTTGTGTTCCTAATTGGCCTTCCGACAGTCGTCTGAAAAGGGTTAGTCTGGAAGTTTAGGCTCGGCTTATAGTATGTTATTTAATGTTATTTAATCTGATTTCCGTGCCCATGACATTTACATCATTTACTTGCCATGTCGCATGATTGATTCGCATGTGGTGCCATGCCCGGAGAATTCCCCGGCACCTGTAGATGGCACCTCTGGAGATTCTCCATCGGACCGGCGCTTCAAGAAGCTGGGGCGGCGCTGAGGGGTTGCCAATGCTTGTGCCTAAAGAGAGACCAAATAAGATCAAATAAGGTGAGAAACATGGCGTCCAACTGGCAAACTGGGTCTAAACATGTCTAAATTACCATAAAAGGTCCAGTTTACATCACTCTGATGCTGGGAGTCTGAGATCAACATCTTCAAACATTTGAATCACGGCAATGTCCGAGCGACCGCGTGAGCTTGAACTGCCCGATTGGTCCCATCTGCCTCCAGTTTGAGGGCAAGGCCGCTCCACTAATGCAGTTCACCAGTGATTTGGGCAGTAAACCCAACTGTGCGGCGTTTCTGTCAATCTCACGCCTCTTTGACTTTGTGGGGTTCCACGCTTGCATCCTTGAGAACCTTCTCGGGCAGTCTCGCATCCTGCGTACCGCGATGATGGCTCTAACTGTTGGCTCTAACTGGTCGAACAGGCACTGGCCACATGCATCCACATGCCCTCTATTGATTTCCATCTCAAATGTGACTTGGTTAGACCTGTTCAGCCTTTCATATCTTTCATCGCCGGCTGCAGCTCCTGCATGGTAGCATCAGGGAGCGCAGGTGCAGCTCCTGTAGGTTGGCGTATGGCAAACAGCTGTGCTGGCATGCTGCCTCGCGCCTGGGTTGCGGCCAGTCCATCCCCAAGCACTGTCCCGTTGAACAAACAAGAAACAAAAAGTGGATTGGATTTGGCAGGCGGTGTCAAAATGGACCTGAACGCATCCACACCCCTTGCCAATCACTCTCACGTCGCATTGACAGCTGTAGGAGTTTCATGGAGTTTCACTACTGTGCATGTTGATGACTCAGAAGTCCCGTGGCTGGTCGTGTGGCTGAGAGAGAGAGAGAGATTTTCAAAAAACCAACGGGCAAGGCTAATCAGGCAAGCATTTCTTCACCCAGGAGCTGCTCCGTGCAAAAGTGCAGCACCTTTGATTGAGTCCAGGGTTGGATTGGAGATGCAACCATGAGACTGGAGCCAAGAAGAAAACTCCAATCCAACGTCTAGGGGATACATAGATCCAGTCGAACATGCAAGTGAATGTGGTGATAGGACCATAGAGCCTGTCTGCACTACAACAACCCGTTAGGCCACAACAAAGCTATTTTGTTGGGGGTTCGGAGCCCTTTCCCAACACTTTCAGTGACTTTCAGTTTGGCCATCCTTGGGCTCACATAGCCACACACGTCAATCAATTTACTACTGAAATAGGCCGTGGAATAAGCAATTTTGGAGCTCAATAAGCAGCAATCTTATGACCTGTACACCCTGGGATCATGTTAAATCACTAGGACTATGATGCTAAAATCATCTAAAGTCCTTTAACATCCTTTAACTATAATAATTTAACTACCAGATTTATCGTTGAATGATTCGGCATCTATCATACCAAATGGTCCATACCTCACGAGTGGATCCATCGGTCATTGCACCTTGTAGGCCCAGCTCCGGACAGCGCTTCTCTGCCACGTAGCGCAGGACGCTGCCGGCACGGTGCACTGCATCGGAACTGGGATCCTCTGCAGGTTGCGATGCCCAAAAGAGCAACCAGGATACGACCAGTGCGGAATGAAATCATGCCTACGATGCATCATGATCCGTCTCCTCTTACCCTTCTATGATCTTCTATACAGGTTCGTTCATTTGAAAGGTCCTCTCTATCCACGAAGTAACGCACCCGATCGCACACTCGCAGTGCAACACCCAAAAGCTCCGCGCTGTGCGGCGCGTCACATCGTAGGAGCGCTTCGCAGAAAAAAGCCGCGACCTGTTCTAATTTGTACACTCAGTGCACTCTGGGCCCGTGTGGCCAAAACACCTTTGGATTCTGAAAGGGTCCAGCAGCCCAGCAAATACAGAGAGTGCCAAGGAGTGGAATGTTCCAGAAGCATCATCATGGTGATGATGATGATGAAGATGATGAATATGATGAAGATGATGAAGATGATGAACATGAATATAATGATGAGGATAAACATGATGACGAATATGAAGATAACGAAGATAACGACGATAACGAAGATAACGGAGATGATGAAGATCACGTGTTCATAACCATCTTTATTCTTCAATGACCCCACTGACTTGGCATGGAGATTCAAAGGGGCACCCAAGCTGCTAGGCTACCCACTGCCCACCTTGCTACTCTCAGGGAAGGCTGAAACCCTGGCGGAGACCTCCTTCTTGAAGATATCCAGCCTACAATTGATGCAATTGCGGAGTCGCATCCTACCCTACAAATCGCACCCTTCCATGGCGGACTGATAATGCCATGCATGTGGAAACAGGCTGTTCAGATGAGCCTCCAATTGTCAACAGTCACACACAGGTCAATACTCAAGCAACTGTTGGAACTTGCTTTGCGTAGTGTGGGGTCCGAGAAAGCCTATGGTCAAGTGATTGGCACTGTACGGCCAATACTTCGGACATATCAGCAAGACAAAAGGTATAAGTCCTAGCTCCCTGCCTGGAAAGGAAATGTACAAAGCAAGCGACCGCGAAATCCAACAGCTCCAGTTGGGAGCCTGATGTGAGATATGTGAGAATGACCAGCGGTCAGCTTGCAAAGGACTTTGCGGGCCAAGCACATGATCCAAATCTGATTGATTCTAAAGGTGTATTTGGGGAGCAGTGTCAGTGTTCAGGGCTAATGCATGTACAAAATTGCTCATATGCGCAAGCGCGGAATGCCACCAGAAATGAGGCATTTCTAAACTGCCATGACCTTTGCAAAATCTTCAGGGATTGCCTTTTGACGGGGTGCCATGGCTTGGATCCTGTAAATCAAACTCCATGAGGTCTATATCCTAATCTTGGCTGTGGTCGTCCTGATCATCACTCAACCACCGCACCTTGCCATGCTGCTTTCAATGAGCCCTGCAACATCCGTTGCGCAGTGTCCCGATGTTTCTTCAAGGGTGCCAGCGCAAAAACGGTGGGCAAAGCAGTGCAGACGCGAAGGCCTCAGATTGTGAGTGCAACCCTTTGCTCAAAGAATTTGTGTCTTACGTCTGGTAATGACGGAAACAAATTAGTCTAATTAGATCTCATTATATCTCATTGGTACTTTAGGGTCAAAGTCACTAGTCACTAGTCAGCACGACCTGCTTCAACGCAGCAGGCCCTGTTTCAATGAAGGTTGAGAAGAGGAAACCTTCATTGTGGAACGCGGCACAAATAGCATCACAGGCATTATAAATATCGTCATTGATCTGATACCGATCATTGATGATCATTGTGGATCTGAAGATGATCTCAAGTTATAATGATCAGCTCTATGTTGTTGCCAAGTTGCGTTCAGCGGGCTTCAGTTGTGATGCAATGGATGATCTCTTCATGGTGAGCAAAGACTCCAACAGATTCTCGGCATCGATGGTCGGACGATCACAGGCCATGGAGGCCGCAAAACGTCCAGCCAAGTTGGCCTCAGCCAGACCAAGCAGATCAAGCAGTGGTGAGCAAAATACAATGATGATCAATGATAGGCGCCAAAAAGTTGGGAAGCGTTGGGAAAATATGGGAAAATACATCAAAATACATCAAAATCATGAAACAAAATGCATCCAATTTGTTAAGAAAGAAATCTCAGAGAATCACAAGCAAGAAGCGCTACAATGAGGATGAAGGATTTGAGATCAATAGCCAGTCATATACTGCAGGTTTTCCAATGACTAAAGATTATATACGGTGCCTCGACACTTGACACCGCCTATGACCTTGCAAATCTTGCAAAATTGCAATGAATGCATGAATTTGCTGCTTCCATGTCTGACAGCTCTAGTGATCTGGCCGTGGCTTAAACTTGGGGCATTGTTGGGTCCATTAAATGTGATTCTTAATTCTTAAGATTGAACCATATTGTCATTGAACCATCCATTTTCCAGGGTCAGTAGTTCTGAGATACATCATTCGCATTCGCATTGGGAAACATCTGATAGCATCGGCTAAGTGACTAAGAGCTTAGTGGAAAGCTGCACGCAGCCAAGGCGAAGTGCGCGCAGGGAAGCGCAGCACGCGTGAACGGGTAACGGATCAAACCATGCCCACGCACCATCTTCACCTGGCAGGGTGAAGTTCCGGGAAAACAAGATCCATAGACCATCCATATACCGTCAAAAGCAGGCTAAATATGGCTAAGTAGGATTGATAGATATTGATAGAGAAGCTTTGAGAAGTAGGGGATGGTGGTTGATGTATAGTGAGGGAATCAAATTCGTTCCAAACTTTAGATGGTTCCGTGTCGAAACTCACCATACGCCAGCCACCCAAACACCGATTGCCTGCAGAATTGGTCAAGGCCAGGGACTCCGAAACAGCGGATGGAGCAAGGAGCACATCGGTCACATCATCAGCTGACCCAGTCACCGCCAGCAAATCTGCAGCGGCACACTGGACATCCGACCTCCGATCATCGCGTTGACTGTTGGGGGTGGCCAGGACCTTTTTGGCATCCTTCAACCAGTTTTGGGGCTCCAGCTGAGGGAAGTCCTCCAAGTGACGCTTGCTCCACTCCAGCAGGGCAGCTGCCAACTGCAAGGCCATAGCAGCTGCATTGGCCGAGGCTTCATCTGCCGCGACGTCACCTGACACGTTCTCCTCCGCCCACCTCAGAAGGTCCATACACACCGTGGACCTCTCAGCTGAAGGAAGAAGTAGCAAGATCTTGGCCACCTTTCTGCTCATGGAAGCCCTGCTTTGAGAATCTCCGGCCACCGCGAGAGCATCCAAGAGCATCTGGGAGAGCCCTTCTGTACTCAATTGCAAGGAGTTCTCGTCCACAGGCTTCTGAAGGACTCGTTTGGCAATTGCAGCCAGGGTCTGAAGAATGACTTTTGCATCTTCTGCTGAAGAGTCTGGCAATTGTTTGGCCAGTTCCCCTGCAAACGGCATAAATGCACCTGGAAATGTTTTGGACAAACTTGAAATGGTGGTCCTTGCTGCGGCCACCAGCTCAGAACATGGGGCTTCATCTAACACCTCAATGGTTCCGCCCTTCCAAATATCTAAAAGTTGGGCCACCTGATCTGGGAGGAGCCAGGTGGAAAGCAGGGCCCTTCGCACCAATGGGGCCAGCTCACTCAAACGATGGACTCGCAATAAGCGGTCCAGCTCCTGTAAGGAGTCGCCCAGTTGGCTGGTGTTCTCCTGCGGCGATCAATGGCCAGGTGACTACATGGCTCGCCCTTCCTGAAGAGAAGAAAACACTTACCTACTGTACCCAAATTCATTGAATCGTCCTGCAATTTTTGCGGTGATGGTTGCAGCCTTGACTACGCACAAGCTTACAATAGCTTGCACCATCACGTTGTAACAACTACTACAACCAACTGCTCAGAACAAGCTCTATGGCTGTAATACAGCTGAGAATCCACACAATTGGGCCTCGCTTATCACTCATCAGCAGAACCCCTGAATATGTTGACACTTCTTATTTTGGTGCAAACTGCTGAAGCCATTGTCCATTTGATTAATTACTGTACACCCTTGCTAATCGCCATGTGCATCATATAATACATAAATGCGATATTCCATGTGCAGTAACAGGTTCCCCCAATTCTGAATTTCTTTCCCAGGGTCCAGACACATCCTGGATCCAACCCAATTATCCCAACTATCATTATTATAATTGGGTTAATCATAATATAATATATAATGATGACATAATATATCATAATTATCCCAATGTCATCATTGTCTCATCACCGTGCCTGCACCAATGGGTCCAGCAGCTTCTCCAGCTGCTTCCACAGCGCCTTGTCTCGAACTGCGTCAAAGGCGCGAAGGTGCGCAGCCACGGCCTCTGGGCGGCTGTACTTGTCGTCCATGCTGGGGCTCAAGCGCCCCAACCGCTCCAAGATCTCCACCTTGGACCGTTGGGAGATGACAATGTGATGCGTGGGGTGACAATGACGCAATATGACGCAATAATACAATGATGCAAATCTATGCAAATCTACCGAAAACATCCGAAAACATCCGAAAACGATATGGAGCCGAGAAAGGTCGCACTGCATGCATGCAAGCGCACAACATTCAATGCGTGAAAGATGATACAAACACCGTAATTAACCAATTGTAAAGCCGCATAATCATAGTATCGATTGCTATGCTAAACAATCGGCCGTGATCTTCTTTGGCTCCTTGGAACACCGCAACCCTGCAGTCCCATCCCAGGCAGCATCTAAAGGAGACCTCACAACTGAGGTGTCCATGGTGTCCCGCCTGTGGCTGTTCCTCATTGTGTGGTACCAAGGCCATGGATCCAGCGTCCTCTGCTGCCAATGGGGCGCCCTTGGCGATTCTCAGCTGAATGAACTGCCAGAGCAACTTGTGGCAGTCTCGCTTCTTGGAGAAGACCACGGAGAGGCCGTGTGCAGCAGCTTCACCTCCTTTTTTGGGGACTGGAAGAAAATTAGTTCTAGCATGGCCCCTCCATAGTATGACCATGTATGACCATGTATGACATGTCTAATTATCTCCTGTTTTGGCAATGTTTAACTACAGTGTTTAGCTGTAAGACACATACAACATTCTGGCCTTGGGCAGCTGAAGTGTAGAATCCCAGCATGGCCAATGCCCGTTGACCATCTGAAAGACCAGCTCCACAGCCCAAGATGTGCTGCTCGATGTGCTCCTCCAATTGAGCCACATAGCCCAAGCGCGAGCTGCAAAATGCGGCGTAGGCCTGGCGGATGCCAACACCAGCTGAGTACTGGCAGTTTTTGCTGCAGACTGCTGGGCACCGGTCTAGCAGTTTTACCCCATGTTTTACCACATGTTCTACTGTGTCGCAGTTTACTATAGTTTACTGATTGAGTAGGAGATCCACCATCCATCACCCGCCAAACTCCACGCAACACCCTTCAACTGCCCACATTCCCCAAAACATCTCCAAACAATTCAAAACCCACCACAGCCCTCTAGACTGGCACCTCACATAGCAACTGAGGAATCCAATTGAGCTTTTGAGCTTCCTGGAATCGACCCTCAGTCCACCGCCAGAGGGCATGCGTCGCATAGAGATGTGCTGAGGCTTCAGCGCAGGCTTCGCGCACCCGGGGTTTCTTGTCCAGGATGCGGCGACAAGCATCTGGAAGGATGGGCAAAGTAAAGGTCAAACCAGCTTCCTTAGCCGATCATGGGCTAGCCACGCAAAAGAAAAAACAACAATCCCCGCAAAACTTCAAGCCAGCCGTCTCCGAACTTTGGCCCTCGCCCAACAAACTATATGACTTATATTGACTTATATACTGCTGGCGTCTTGTTTATCTTACGCTTGCGGCCAACAACTCACCACACACCAGAAGCCCTCAGAAACTCGTCGAAATTCCACTAGTCTTCGGTTGAGCTTCAGATTCCAGTGCCACCTCGGTGATAATCTCCACGGCCCGCAATCGGATGGCATCATTGGGGTCAAGGCATCGATCTGCCAGGCGCTCCCTCAAGGATTCAGCAGCAACCACAGTGGGACGCAGGTCTGCAACTTCGCCTGCAAGACCCTGGTCCCCCATCCCCCAGTTGGTTTCTGCCTGAAAAAGATGGTCGAAGCGTCCCTGCTTCAAAAACGACCAAGATTCATGCTGGCCCTGCTGGTGAAAGAGTCGCGGGGGCACATTTTCTAAGGATATCCATATCAATGATTCATTCATCATATTCATCCCAAGTCCCACCCGATTCCCTTCATTTACTCAGCATATTTTTTCGCAGCCCATCAATTTGCCTGCCTTGTATGGCCGACTGCATGATGGCACCGGTTCCCTCCAAGGCGGTCATGCGCACTCCGTCATCCGCATCGCCCAGGCGTTCTCGGAAGCGATCCACCAGGGCAGCATTGGACGTAGCCAATGTCATGGAGTCGATAGCCTGCTGATGGCCTGGGATGCTCATCGTTTAAAAACCATGCAAGAACAGCATTCAATAGCGTTCAAGGTGCTTAGGAGTGCTGAGGGGGAAGGAAATGGAGAAACAAAACTCTGGCTAAAAAGCAAAAAACTCGAGATACTTAAGCTATGAAGCGACAGAACAAGACTAGACAAATGCGAGTGACAGTGAGCCAAGATTTGACCAATGACAGCAGTGGTGGCTCGTCTCCTGTCTGGATTGGCGTTTTGCAAATCTGCTTGCAAGTTTGGCAACACTCGTGCCACCAAGGAGGGATGAATGGAGTACAGCTCATAGGTGGCGTACAACAATCCCTCCAGGCGGTCTTGGGCCATGTTGTATCCCAGTGCCTGCACCTGTTTGGCTCCTTTCTGCTCATCATCCGCAAAAAGTGCCTTGTTCACATAGTCATTGATGGGAGCTGCCGCACTCTTGCTGGCCAAACCAGCCAGAACTCTTCGCACCAAACCTGTGGCATTTTGGGCTGCTCTCTTCTGATCGATGATGAGTTCTTCCAGTAGCTCTGTCAGGGCCTTCTTCGGGATCTCATCTGCCTGGTCCATGGTCACCACATCTCATGACATGTATGGGGAGAACATAGGAGATTCATGAGAATTCAATCTGGGATCCATGCCAAATTATTCTGATCTTCACGAGTCATTGGATAGTGTTGGAAATCTCTTGCGCATTTATTGTCTCTTGCGGGCACAATGTACCTTCCACAGCTGAACAATCCATCATTTTGAGTCTCATTGATCTTGAGCCATTTGCGCTTCAAACTTTGCACGGGGATGCACGGGGTGCCTCTCCAAGAATGTTGGTCAGCAATGGTGCCATAAGGTTCTCCAGCTGGTTGTAGGTCTCGGCCTGATTCTTCCCAGGCCGGGCAGCTGACACACAGGTGCTCACCAACGACACAATGATGTTCTCCGGCTCTGGGCAATCGAAGACCAACATGAAGCCCCGAATCTCGGTGAGACGCTCCAAGAGGCCGAAGGCGTCCGTGTAACTGGGGCCACTGGGGTCCTTCAACAAGGCCAACTGTTCCAAGAAGAGCTCTAGGATTGGTTGCATCCTGCCCAAGATCCATCAAGATCCATCAAGATCCAACAAGATCCCAACATGCAAAAATAATGCTTGCCATAATGTTACCATGTCATGTGCTGTCATGTGTTGCTTAATGATAATGAATGCCAGATTTTGTTGCCCTCCAAGTCTCCCGAAGTGTGATCCATGTTCCATCTCTCAAATACAAGTATGTCGGCTATCTCTCTCTATTGACACGCTGTTGCTATTCGACAGTCTTGTGGCTACCCAATGCACCTCTCTTTCTCAAGGGGTGGAGATGGCACGAAGATGCGCAAGACCTCTGCAAGACACTTGGCTGCCCAGCAACGCACATCTGCTGCTGGGTGGCGCATCAAGGCATCAGCACCCATTGCTCGTGCGCAATCCTCCAGGCCACTCCCTGGCATCTGGAAGGTTCTTCGGAAGGCCGGAAGGTGGGTGGGATCAAATGGGATGGGATGGGCCAATTGCAAAATCACCATCTGATCACATCTGATTTACCACTCATGATCCACAGTTCTGCAGCACAGTGTCCTGTACGCAGGGTCCTTTTTGCGTCTGAATAGTGAGCGTGATTACTTGGGTAGGCCACACTTGCAGTGACCTGAGGAAATAAGGCCCACTTTTCTTGGGCATCATGGGAACTAACTAGTGAATACTAATGACGCCATTAAATGTTTCAAAGATGGAACCGAAAGAGCTGACATCCATCACACATATGGCAAGGATAGCTGCACCTTCACTACTTGAGAAATGTTGAAATATGCAGGCCGCGCTCCAACGGACTTGAGATCCAATGAAAAGTAACACATCATGCCGACAATTTTCAAAAAAGTCTTGCACACGTGCAAATGTGCCTACAGCAAGCCACATTTTCACAACATGTTACAACCATCCCGTCACGCTCGCCCGCACAATGCATCAGCCCTCAGCTCCGCTTTTGGAAAGCCGCAAGGCGGCTCTCCATGTCCTTCAAATCTGGATCCGCCTCGCCCAACGTGGTGTCACCCAACCGATGCAAAGGGAACACAACTGGCTTTAAGATCCTGCAAACATAGCAAACATAGAGGCTTACTACCTGATATTACCTGATACTACCTGACAAATGGGTACAGAGAGGGTCTACACTGTCCCATCCATCCCAAGTGCCAGCCCACTGAGCCTTGATGTCCTTGTTGCTGTAGCCAAACTCATTCCGCAACTTGGCCTTGTACAGTTCGATATCATTCTGCAGCTGGGCAAAGTCCTTCTGCTCCTCTGCGCTAAGCGGGGTCTTCTTGTCCTGAGCGCCAGGCGGCCAGGCACCCAAGAGAATCTGGAGCTTCTGCTCAACTACTGGAGAAAAAGAAAACCAAATTGAATCACAAAATGTCACTGGGAATGATTCGGAATGAGTGTGCAAATCATGAAGCTTTAAGCAGGCTATGGCAAGTCAAGCTGGAACATAAACTTCCTGCTTGCAGCAAACTGCTGGGCTGCCGGTCCTTTTTTCCGTCCTTCTCCTTCTTGGTGCTGCCTGGTTCCTGCTTCTCCTTCAACTCATTCATACGAGCCACCATCTTCACGATCTCTTCGTCCTTGTTTTGCTGTCCGCCGCTCATGCCTTGCTCCTTAAGGATGGCCTTTCGCTCGATGATTTGTTGCTTCAGGCTCTCCAACTCCTTTGTCTCCGCAGGGCTGAGGCCAGCACTTTCCTTCTTGGTCTCCTTCTTGGTCTCCTTCTTGCTACTCACCACCTTCGTTTCGTCTTCTTCTGGCTTGGAAACTGGAGCATCCGGCAACACGGCTTCTTTGGTCACGAAGTATCCAAACTTCGGTTCCAAACCCTTCACGATCTTGCAGGCATCCACATATTGTTGCCCAGCCTTCAGTTCAGCCACCTCCTTGCCCTTGGCAGCGCGCTCCTTCTTGTTGTCCTTCCCAGTCAGCAAGGCAGCTTCATTCTCCAAGGTCACGATCTTTGCCTCGATCACGGCCTGCATCGTTGAAGAGCCAGCTCCATCCAGCTCCCCAAAACATTCCAAACACACCATGCCAACACCTGGATCCGTCAGCCTCACAATGTCCCATACACGGGAAGCATCTCCCTAGTGGAAACGTTATTCCCAAAATTGTTCCCAAACAAGTCTAAACAGCTAAGTCTTGGATCACATCTGCAGACGAAATGTTCCCTGGCCGCCCTGGCCTTATACTTCTCAGCCTCCGCCTTGTCATACTCCGCTGCAGTGCCAGCCTTGGGCCGACGTTGTGCAATTCACACGGCTGCTTTGGTGGGATAAAGTGGCAACCCTGACCCTTGCCAAATGGTTGGAGATTGTCAAGTTCCATATGGAAAAATGAAAATATCAACATCCCATCATCATCTGCTAGGTTGAGATGGCCCGCCTGAGCTTCGAAGAGCTTCAAGCCTTGCTCGGCCTGACTCAGCATGCCGGTGGTTCCGCGGATTTCGGCCATGATGAGACAGAGAACGGAAGTGGATGAAAGCGGATGAAGGCGGGCGAATGAACGTCAAAGGCGATCCAGTTGGTGCTTGGACCGAAAAAAGGCGACGGATTCTTGAGCGATTGACTTACTCGTGCATCGATAAAAACACACAAAAGTGGTATGAGTCAAGAAAACCGCTCAACAACCCGAGAGTGTGTTTTGGGATCCTCAACTTCGGAACCCATCCCGCCATATCAGATCATGCAACGGGATAGCTTATCCTTGACCCCCCACTAAGAATATCAAAGATGCGATATTTACAGTATCCTAATTATATCTATGATTATCCTATGATATCCTGTACAAATTGCCAAAAACCGGTGATCCCATTCTGTTCCCATTGTGGTCCCATTGTGGTCCCATGGGCAGTCAATTCCAGGCACCTTGGCCTTGCTTCGTCTGCCGCAACACGTTGAAGGCCTCCTGTAGCCGCTCCAGGGCCTCCTCGCGCGGCACTGTGGCCGCCGGTGCAACCGCAGCCTTTGCCTCAATCTCAACGGGCTGGAAGCGGCTGGAACCAGTTGGCAGGTGCGTCCCAGTCCCCTTCATGAGGATAGCAATGGATAGCATGCACTTGGAACAGCACTTAAAGATACTTAACATATCATATCTTAAAACCTATAAAACGATTTAACGATATTGAAATATACTTGGAATGTATCCCATAGGATCCATGTATGGTATATATGCTAGCATTTGGGGTATATTGATGGTAAATGTTACCATATATAGCATACATGGATCCTATGCGTATTGGCTTTAAACCAAATATCGGTTTAATGCCTCCAAGTTGCAGCAGCGCTGCGCTGGGATCGATTCATTGGTGCTTTGCGACCACCCGCCATGTTCTTTTGAGCTTGAATGCTACTGGTATCTACTGAGTCCACAATGGTCCACACCAACACTGCAACAAACAGCAACAAACAGCCACAATACACTTCAGGTTTGCAATCATCAGCCTACATCAGCCTTCTATATTCAAAATGTCCATCAAAAACGAGTGAGTGATCCACAGGTCGTGATTATGAAGTACCCACCATAGATCGACTGCGAAGCCCTTCTGAGTAGTACCCCGCCTCACCAGTGCAAGGGCATTTCCCCTCAGCTCCAGCGAGAAGTTGTACAAGACGTGATCGTTCAAAGACCAACCCCTGCAAGGAGGCTGATGACATCTGATTACTATGATGAAGCTGACAAGGGAAGAGACTTTTGGGAGTTCCAATTTGTGTTATCTATGTGTGTCTGTGTGTGTGTGTGTTCGAGCAAAGTTGCACAAAACAGTACCGGCGCTGTCCATGATTGGATGCCGTCCTTCCACAAGAGAGACGTTCCGGCAGTAGCCTAACGGGTTTCCTTCATGCCGCCAACACCTGCTATACATTTATAATCATTTATCTAGCCATATTGAAGTCCTGGTGCCTCTGGTACTGTACGTGTCATGCATGAGCCTTGTAGCCAAGCCTGTGGAGTGCGCACGGGATCCATCATGAGTTGGCCATCAAGAGCGCAACGAAATTGATCTGGCGCATGGAAAATGAGGTCCTGAGCAACCGACATGGGATTGGCCATTGCTCTCTCTCTCTCTCTCGCTATTCTGTGCTATGGAATCTCCAATCCAAACCCAACTATTTGGCCATTATATACAGTAACTATTCTTTCAACATGTAAATAGTCAGAGAGGAGTCCCTTGTGGCCTTACGTGCAATGGCCTTGTGGCCTTACGTGCAACTTGAAGAAGTTGCCAATGGATCTTTCATGCCAAGTATCGGATAAGCCAGCAGGTTGTGGCCGAGGTTCGGCCTGCAAATCCAGTCGACATATGTCGACATTCGGGGTGAATAAATGAGACAGCCAGCAAACAGCCAGCGATCCATGATATCCATGACCGATCACAACAAATGGATGCAAATGGATGGTGATATATGGTGATCTGTTACCCATCCAATCAGCGACTGCTTCCAGGCCTGAACTTTGCTGCGTACAACAGGGGTCATTTCCTTGGATCACCAATTCCAAGCTGACAATGGCTGTTGACCAAGAAAAAATGGATCTTTTAACAGGCAAGAATGAACGACTTGATTTGATTTACAATATATATATATGCATTTGATTGAACTTTTATGTCTTTGCAGCAATACTCTAAGCAAATTGTCGGGTGATTCTCCAATACCAAAAAATCCAAATAATATATATTTGTGACAAGGATCATCTCCGAATAGAGCAGCCCACGCAGGGCTTGCATGGTTCTCGCAGTTCACCGGTCCACGCCAAAGATGCCAATGTCTTGCCACGGCTTCACGGTCGACCTGTGGCAATCGCTGAACCTGAGGATCTGTTCTGGAACCAAGGCCTGTGGAATGCCAGCTGCTCTAAAACTCTTTCATCATTTTTAATCTCCCAGGTCTCTTAGGAGGCCCAGCGATACAAGCCTCTTCCAGATTGGCTAGAGCAGCTTCCAGTGGAGTTTCGCTCGGGGTGACTTGGGCATTGGCAGCAATTACCTGGCAAACAGCACCATGTCCCGCTGTTCAAACGATCCAAAAAGGGGTATGTACAGGGTCCATCCCCAATGAGCACGAGCTCCTCAACAAACAAATCACAACTTTGTCAAGTGCAAGGGACACTAAGAGCTGCCAGCATTCGGTGGTGCCCTGGCGGGACCGTTGCCAAGGTTGTGCTGATAAAGCCGGACAAGACTTGCCTGCAACGTTTTGCAAAGCTTTGGACTGGGGTAAGAAGTGCTTCGAAAGTGCTACGAAAACTCAAGGATTTGATTCGGCATGGTTAAGCCATGTTAAGCCACTTCAACTGTCCACACTGTGCGCCAAGGCCTGGGAGGAGGAGAGAAGAATGCAAGATCAGCTGCAGCCCTCAGAAAGTGCAACGGCACTGGAAGCAAAGCAGGAGCATTGGCCAATAGACACCTCAGTTTTCATAGGCTTTGCCGATGCGGCAATAAGAATGGCAGCTGCAAGTCCATTGGATCGGGTCCTATAGCATCCTATAGCTATAACGAAAAACACTGCGAAATGATTGCCTCACCAAGATCTCTTCACTACTGTAACATGACTTTTGATCCTTTTGGACTCCCAACTTTCCATTGTGCAAGCCGAGAGAAGCACCACAACTGCAAGTCAAAATCTTGCAAGCTTTGCGTCAGTGAAGCGGAAGTGTCAGCATGAGCAAGGCCATAAACCTGCAGCGACATCCAGAAAGGTGATGCGGATGATGCACCCAGATGCACCCAACATCATCAAACTCAGAACTAGGGTGGATTCCAGGTGGAGCTGTTGAAAGTACCCCCCAGTCTTATAGCTGAAAGTGTTGCGTAGTTGCATGATGACAGTTTTATGACTGCTCGAACCAAATGCCGCTATGACTCCTTTCTTCACATCTCACCAGGTTGTTTTCACATGTTTTGCTTTTCTAGCGAACACCTCCACAGCTGTTCTTCCCCGCCTCGACGTGCTTCACTTGCAAGTGCGGAGCTGGATGATGCAAACAAGTCAAGAAAGTGACAAGATGCAGCAGCAGGTTGGGGTCTTCCTCGGTCACTGCCCTGCCAGAACCTGCTTTTTTCAAACGAAAAGGTCGAAACTTCAGCTGATTTGCTGGCAAGTTTCTTGCATGAAGCGACCTGTTGCTCGTACCAAGGTGGGCTGTATCTGGCCTCTGCTCACATCCAGGAAGGTGATGGTCATAGTGGCGCTTGAAGTGACATATGATGCAACCATGCCATGGCTAATTGTTCAGTAGTTTCTGGTGATTCAATAGATTCAGTAGATGGCAAGTCTAGCATAGCCTACCTGGTGGTTCCAAAAATGGGGGTACCTCAAAATGGGCCCTCCATACAAAATATCAACTATCCATGCTAAATGAATTTCACAGATAGACACACCATGACAATCCATGACATACAATCCCCTTGTTTCTCAAGATTCCGGTTTCTGGACTACGAAGTAGGGGGGCTTTGCATCCAAGGGTCATGCCACGGCAGCTTCAGCTAAACCATCCCTGTGACGGACCAGCTCAGCGTTTCGCTGTTCCAAAGGGACAGCACCATCAGACTCCTGGAAGCTGTGGACAACTTGGTTCGGATGTTCGGGACATGGCATGAGCTTTCGGCCCTGGCCTCATCCCAAAAGGCCGCAGATGGGGTCACTAGCCTCAGACATGGGCCAAGCCGTGCGGGACTGCCCCTCTTTGTTTGCTGGAATTAGATGCTTCCTTGTTCAACCGACTGCATACTGCCGGCATCACCAGCTCAAGGAACCTGCTCCAGTAGAAGCAGTGGACTACTCCAAATCACAATAATGCTGATAGCCACCTAAAAGTATTGTAAATAGAAAAATGGTAAACGCTTCCAGCACCACCATTCAGCACCAACAGGATCTAAGTTGCTGCAGCACTGCGTTCAAAATGGCTCGTTGCAGCTGAGGGAGCCTCAAACAAAGCAAGGAGCTTTGGAAGCCTCCTTCGGTTTCCCTGCAGTAGAAACAAAGACTCAGGGCTCCAGCTGCTGAACCATGCTGAACCCAGCCCTTCCAACTTCAACTAGCTACTTAGCGCATAGGTGATCAGGTCAGAACAGGTGATGCTGGCCTTTCAACTGTGTCTTTTTGGGGGCATGTCTGGTGAAACTGACAATATATCTTTCCAATCCGACAGTCCATTTTCGGATATCCTATAGCTGTGCCCAAACCGCGACAGTCCTGAGGCATCCCATTGTTGGCAAAGTGCAAACGCCAAGTAACTCCTGTGGTAAAGCCACATCATCTGTGGACCATCCGTCATCATCGATGGATAAGATTCCCTTGGCCAAGACCTTAGCTGTGTAACTCCGTAGCCTACTCACCGATACCAAAAACCTATCAGTTGGATTGGTTGATGCCACAAATAGGTGTAGTCTTGTCTGGGTTGCACGGGCAGTACGGAAAAGTAGGGCGGGATTACGCTTGGCCAATTTCTTACAATTAGACTAGCTCAAAATTGAACAAAATCCAAAAGACTGGGGCGTCTTTCGAGTCCTCATATGCAACTCCGGAAATTTCTGGACAAAGATAAAACCAGCCGGGTGGCAAGTGCCCACAACAAATCTCCACCAGTCCAGTCAGAAAGGACTGAAGGATGTTCCAACTGTTTCTGCCCGACGGTCCGGCTCAGCATTGCTAAAATCCATGAACACCTAAGTTGACAGAAAATAACAGTCTACTAGTTCCATCCTTCCACAACCAGAAGACAACCCTGCATGAAAATGCTGGAATAGCAGAGGGAAGGATTTCAGTAATGTCCCTGTTCCTGGTGATTCCTGGTTCTCTTAGGCTCAGGCCTGACATCATGAAATGGCGAAAGATTGGCGAAAGATTGCGAGTCATTTTGTTTGCGAAACACACCGAGCAAGCCATTCAAAAACGTCCCCTGCAGCCAGAATTCAAGGCTTGAAACGCCCGCAGCATGCGGCTATCAGCTCCTGCCAGCTGATCCTCTTGCCCGACGTGGCAAAGCCGAAGGAAGATGTGAGCAGCGCAAAGGTCCAGTCTTGAACTCAAGTCCTAGCAGTTTTTGAGAGATGCAATTTTAAAATATCTTGAAGTGCTGCTTTGCAAGGCTCACCCTAGATTCAAGCCCAGGCTCTGTCAGGTCAATCCATCAACCTTGTGCGTGCTGCCTAATTCATGATGTATATATATATATGTATATATATATATGTGTATATATCTATATATTGTGTAACATCTGAACAGATGTAAAACTTCTTTTGTTCTAATCTTCTCACATTTGCAGGGGGCAGTGACAGAGTCTGTGGGATCACTGCCAACGAAGACGCCCACATTCTCTGGTGATGCATCGGGAGACGTCCTGATGTGTACCTGCAGAACTCAGGTTGAACTGTTGAACAAGCTGTCCTGTTGTTGCACTGTTGTCGCAATCTGAAATCAATTTTGGTCACTTACGCTTAGTTCAGCTGCATCAGAACCCTCCTCAGAGCAAGAACGTAGAAAGCATTTTTGTAACATCTTGTTTACATGATCGCCGACAACATCGTCGCCGACAGTTATTTATTGGCTAATCTTCGCCGAGACATCGCCGATGATATTATTGCTGGTTTATTTATTCTTTTTGATGTCG
>Ga0126342_10006532_pt1 | contig 20702 bp, 24 predicted proteins | sample Cyp1metagenome_FD_92528 | JGI IMG/M metagenome (GOLD analysis project Ga0126342, IMG submission 92528) | Coral microbial communities from Lord Howe Island, Old Settlement Bay, Australia - Cyphastrea 1 metagenome | ecosystem: Host-associated > Invertebrates > Cnidaria > Coral ...
ACCAATATCAGCCGATATCTTGCTCGCTTCACTTCGTCAGCTTGCTGATCGTAGTATTGATTGGCAATTGCGAGGGGAGGGTACTCCCAGGTTGGTGCCGAATTGAGTGACCACCGGCTTAGCGTGTGATGAGTCAAGGCAGGCGAAACAGGCAGGCGAGTCATGGCAAGGCGAATAAAAAGATACGCCGAGTGGAGGGTAGCAGTATAAGTGCCACCCCCCGCCCACCTCCCAAGTGGAAGAGGGAGCAGGACAAGTGCCACGCCCAACGCACAAAAAAGTGGAATGTCAGCGTGTGTGTTTTATTCCTTTTCTTATGTTCTCTTTTGTGTTCCTGGGGTCGCTGACGGAATGAAGCAGCAAAACAATTCTACCAGCGAGGTGATCACCCTCCGTGCTTGGCGACAAAAGTCGCGTTCCTCGTGGTGACACAGCAGAGGGTGACGCATATTATGTCAGTGTCCCTGATCCTTCAAAACTTCTACCTCGCATGCCCTTTCTAGCAGAGGGACGCAGCTCAAAGCTGAGCAGGCATATGCAGTGGAATATACAGCGACCTGGGCATCTCGTTGCTGTCTTTTTGACAGCATGCATTCAACGGCGCGCAACTGCGACGCAGTGAGTCAGAAACAGTTTACAACAAGGTTGCCACAGAAGCGATTGGACACACACACACACACCAGATGGAAAGAAAGCACATGACAGACAGATTTGGATCCAAAGAACAAAGCAATGATTACAACAGGACACGAATGGTGATATGCCTGGCCTGAGACCCTTTTCATGCTATCTTGTGATGGTGACTTGTTCTCTGGGCGGGGGCGGGCTATCTGGCCTCTTTGTTGAGGCTGTCCTCCCTTGCCTGCTGACTTCTGGAACCTGCAATCCTCTCATGCGCCTCTCCGATCGGGTAATGGGTTTTTTGGCCTTGGTGGAGAACGTGAACAATGATGACTTTTTGCTGGTGGAATGCAATAAACTACTTTGGGGCATGGCCTGCATCTGGATGTTGCTGCAACTATTGTGGTTTTTGGCTTCCGGTTTTCGTTGTTTTTTCGAATTGCAGCTGGGATCCTTGTTTCGCCCTTTTCACGCCAGTCGTGCTAGACCTCTCTCTGACTTGGGTTTGGAACTCGTTGGCAGAACCAGTGCAAAAATAAAATTGGTGGGCATGACGTGCAGTGTGACATTCAATAGGCAGAACTGAATCTGGAATGCCAAAACTGTGGGGGTATCACTTGAGTCTGTCTTAAAGGCTGCAACAGTCCAAAAAAGGATTTCTTCATATTTTGGGGAAACGTTGTTTTGTGCGTTTTCCTTCGTGCACAAAATCATAATTGTGCTTTTTGGTGTTGTCCATCGTGCGAAAAATCGTGCTCTAGATCGTGCTTTTTGGTGCTCTCCCCCGTGCAAAAAAATGGTGCTCTAGATCCTGCTTTTTGGTGCCTTCCTTCGTCCAAAACATTGTGTTTTTTGGTGCTCTCCCTTGTGCCAATATTGGTGCTCTAGATCGTGCTTTTTGGTGCTGTCCTTCGTGCTGAAATTCGTGGTCTAGATCGTGTTCGCTGTTACAGCTATATTATTAGGCTTGACCCAAGGTATCACTATCAAAGAATCCATAATGATTCCCACTTCCCGGTGTAGATGGTCGTTTGAATCCATGTGGACAACGTCAAACTTATTCGGCAGAAACTAGTCGCTTGGTATGAAAATTTCCAAGTAGCAGTCGGTGTGGCCAACTGATTGCGAGACAAAGTGGGAACTGAATTCAAAGAAAATTGAGAGGAGGAAAAACAAAGTTGATGATTGTACAGTGAAACTATCCAATATTTTGAGGATTTGATGAACCATTTTTTTTAACAATCACGTTTCCTTTGTCCAGTTGTTTTTGCGTTGGACATTGGACTGGGCGAATCAAGTATGACAACGAAACTGGCAATGTTTCCTTCCTGCGTCCGTTGCTGTTTTTTTAGATCTTCACATCAATCAACATGTATGTGAATTGCAGTGATGGAGTCCCCCACTGAAACTTGTTCATTTTTTGTTATGTTTGCACACTACAAAGACATGGAACCACTAATTGGGAAAGTCTCCTGCCCGACATGGCACGAAAACTTATTCCACTCACTTCATACTAAAAATCATTTGGTGCAGTCAAACAAATTGAAACTGCAGACAGGATGCGAACATACTATTTAAAGTATCCACAAACTGGAAAAGACAAAGGGACCTGAGGAAATACCAACATCAGTTGCAGAATTGTGAGACCACAGCCACAGTGGCGAAACGCCCACGCCCCAGACTCTTGACAGTGTGAACAGGTTTATCCCGTTGGCAAAACATCACCGGATGCATGTGCTAATGTGAAAACAGGTTCAAGAGGGTGAGAAACATTGTTCAGAAAATTGGATTCAGAAACATTGCTTAGCCCTGTCTTAAAGGCCCTGATGTCATTCAAAGGCTATCAGGCGCGAATTCCGGTGCAACCTGTTCCTTTTTGGCAATTGCATTTGTGGCCGCTTTGGTTTCAATGGGATAGATGTCAATGCGATAAATGACAAGTCTGATGTAGGAATCATCACCTGGTGGCACTTTGCATGGGTTGACCGTCCATGCGACTGACTCGTTTCCAACAATAAGAATGTCTTTAGGACATGTTTCTTACCGAAGGTAAATATATCAGCGGTAAATCGATGACTCATGCTGTACAACCAAGTCTGCTGTGGCAACGTACATGTTGATGTGTAGCCCACGAATGGCAGTCTAACAGATGAATCCGCATCATTTGCAGCACTTTGTTTCCACAAAGATGTCTGGAAATGATAAGACCGCCACATGAGTCTCATGTCTCCCGAAAATATCCACGATGCCTGACTAGTCCTGGCTATTTCCCCACGACAGCCACCAGAGAAAAAAACATAAACAATCTCAGCGACCCTAGACGATTAGTTCAACTGATCGTTTTGTGGGTCAGAACGAAACAAAAAAAAATCATATCAAAACATATCAACATATAATGTGCTTTTGGGTGTTCCAGCATCTCATCGATTCAGTAGTGACAGCTGCCAGGGAAGGCAAGATGGGAGGCGCCAGCAGCTGCTCCATGCCAGGAGTTTGTCAAATACAATATACTGGGGACAAAATAGGGATATAATAGGGATATATAATCAACAATATATGCATATAGACATGTATATGGACAGTGTATATATATATATGATTATAAATAAATAAATAAAAAGTAAATATATATATATATATACTGGGGATATAATAGAGACATAATAGGATATGTAACCAATGCAATAACGTAACCGACAATACTGCACCGTCACCATGGGGATTGGAGCTTTCTGCCACGTCTGATGACCCGTACATTTTCAACCAACGGTATCATTACTAATTGTAGCTGCAGAGACATACCGACACGCATATATGTAACTATCTACAAATGGGTATCTCATGTTTAGAGTAGTCCGACGGCAGGTTTGAAGAGCCTGTATTACCCTCGAACGGAGGTGCCCTGGGATCAGTTAATCAGTTAATCCGAGTGTGCCCTACTTGATGACTGAGGGTTTCCCATAAGATGCCAATCCTGGGAAACTTTGGGCACTTTGAGTATCGATCATCCAATGTTTTTGGGTTCCTGCTGTTGGCCATAATAGATCTCTAGCACCTTTTGTCAATCTTGCAATTCGTCGTTGATGGAGGCCAAGGTCTGCATACGATTGGTACCAACTTACGCAGTGTGCATGCTGTTTTGTCGCAATATTAGAACGATTATGAACTCCATCAGAGTGTTGTCCGTTCACTTTGGCGAAACAGATTTCCTGCAGAGGAGTTTGGTTCATGAAATTGCCAGTGAGATGGCATAAGTTTTCAACTTGCAGTATGTACCTATCAGAACTGCTCCCATGTTTTTCGAGCCCCCTGGAGGTAACAGTTTTTCAGACTCCCCTGGCCAATGGTGCCTCGGTGACAAAAATCAATGCGTTTATCAAGGTGAACAGCTGAGTCTAGCGGGTGCCACATTTGAGGTTTAAGGAGAATCCCCTTCTCCAGAGTTGGAATGCTTCAGCGCAGGACAGTTGTAGCTGGGGATGTTTATGACCGGGGTGCAGATGGAGGTACTGGATGAGAGGGCAAAAAATATGGTCGTGGTCATTCTATTCTTTGAAGTATGTTGGTCAGAAAAAGATGAAAACTGTTTGACTATTCAACTATTTCCTACCGTTTCAATTGCTTTTCAATCTCTTTTTACAAGTCGGGAGTCAATCTATGGAAGATCCCACGCGCTTTTTCGGACCCATGCATGACAAATTCCAGGATGCCTTGGCTGGCGCTTTGCCAGGTGCAGGGCTGATCAAGGGTTTTGTGCAGCAATTGGGCAGGTCCCAAGAACTACACGGGGTAATTATAGATAATGGAGGATTTCAGCCACAATCATGGCTACAATATAATATAATATATATATATATATATAATATACATAACTATCTATCTACGTATCTATCTCCGAACTGGGTCTCCAAACTTCTGAGCCTCATTGTGGGTCACCTCATGGACATGTGACTCGAATGGCACCCTACCTGTTGATGGAGCCTGGTCCCACCATGCGCCCCGGCCAGGGCAGACAAGTCAGCTGCAGACTCCTCGCTCTTCCATGTTGGGACACCCAGCTCTGCTGAATGACTCAGTGGACAGCAGAACTTGGAGAGTGTGTTCCATGGTCAAATCGGCATTGCTTTCCTAAGGTATAAGGTGCTTTGGCCATTGTAGACATAGGTATGAGTCAAGATTCAATCTCAATGCAATCTCAGTGGAACCCTGGGTGTGATATGGTTGTTTCCACACAGCAGGGAGCTGCAAAATAATTTTCTTCATTTGTTTGGAGAGAGTGCAACCCACTCATTGGTGAGAACATTCGTTGATTTGGAACATACCCATATATGATCCATTCTTCATATCGAAAGGTTATCCTAAACGACTTTCAGATTTTCTCAACATTGCATGTTCCATTTTGGCTTGGACGCCCAGGTCAATCCCTAGAGCCGACATGTCGCAGGTTTGGGCATGCCACTAGTCAAGTTTTGTCACCGCGTGGGGCAATGAATCCCTGGTGAAGATGGTTATCCCTCGATATATTGCAGAAACTTATCGCTTCGTGAAAGACTGTACAGTAAATTTGGTTTGCGACGTCGTTCCTTCGCAATCCTCAACATGTTCAACATGATTTGATTAAATAAGTAAATAAATAAATACATAGATAAATAAATAAGTAAACATATACATACATATTATATTCCAGTAAAGTCCAATCAATTGAAGATTCATCTACCAGTGACATCCACAGAAACAATCTCGGACGTGGAATGTCACGACAACTTCATAGTGTTGTTTTCTTTTGCTTACATCCATCGAAGAGATCACTGGTAGTTGGTGTGACACCATCTTACATAAGTAGACTGAATGTGCTTCTAGATGTGCTGCCAATCGAAGTGGAAACACACCGTGCAGACGGAGTCCACACAAAGTGAAGATGTGTCATGCGCCCCATAACCAGGGCGCTGAGACACCGACCCAATAGAGATCCGAAATTGGACATCAAACCGTCAAACCTTTTGTCATTAACGTTGGACTATATAATATATACCCCATATGGGGGATTGGTCATACCACCATTCATAGGGAACTAGAGTGGCCAGAATCTGCCAATTTCCATAATGACCTCAACCCTGCTGCAGGGAGAAGTGTTGATCGAGGTTCCTCAGACCTTATTTAGAGAAAAGGTCGTGGAGGCGCACAGCTGAACCCAGCGGTTTTTACCTCTGGGGATGTCTTTGTTGCTGGGGAGGTACTGTTTCTTCGTTAAGCAAACAAGTCAAACAAGTATTGTCTTGACACACAGCTACAACCAGCTTGACATTCCTTGTATAACCTGAATTCAGCAGAAAGTAGCTGGCTGTATGAAGCATCTAGTGATCCCATGGTCAGTTTCACTTGCAGGTGCCCACGATTTGTACCCAAGAGTTGGTACGAGCTGTCCCGAAGGTGGAGGCACTTGGTGTGGTCGGCAGTTTGGGAGCGAGTGCTTGGATGAATCGCGTCCTTCCAAATGGGAACTGGAATTGTAAGGATGAATTTTGAACCAAAAAATCGGACAATTCTGTTCCAAAACTTTTTCACTTTTTTGTGTTCCATCCGAACTTTGAGGTGTGTACATCTGGTGAATTTTTATTGGGTTGAACATATGGGGAATGTGCGGACATGTCAACAGCGCTTGGATGAGCTGAGTCTTTGTGGGAGTTGTTGTCACGCTCGGGACACATAATTCAGTCTGTATGCAAATATTTGAATTTTTATTTTCACTGGATCATACTATCATTTCTATCTTTCCAGAATTCATATGCCTTCATCATGGAAAAAACCCTAAGTCATCAATCTTGCTTGGGACCCCTTCGCAGGTGCACGAGATCATCAAGGAAGTTCCAAAGATCGAATATCAGGCCCCCCATGGTGCTGTGGATTTCATGGGGGTTTTCTTGGGATTTCATGGGGATTTCAATGGGGAGTTTGGAGATTACACTGAATTATGGATGATGATGTAGGGGTACATGAAAGATGGTAACCTCTATCAAACTTAGTGGATTTAGCTTAGGGTATGGGTCGAAATTGATCAAAACCTATGATCCAGTTGGGGCAAACCTATGATACCTGGGGGGAAATGAACACGGGCAGCAAGGCAAAGCACAAATCCGCCATTGAAATATATGGGTGTCTGATGGTGCCTGAAAATGTATACCCTCCAAACAAATTTTTCTAGGGAAAATGATGATAATCTATTGGGTTTTGGGGCACCCTATGTTGCTGATTCTCCCTCATCTGTTTGGTATTGAGTATGTGTTCGTTGCAATCCTCCATCAGCCTGCTGTGGGGCACCCCTCCAATCGGGGAAAAGGTCACAGAGCGCGTGGTGGAAGTGCCAGAGGTTGCGAGTCCCGCTGTGTTGTTGCTCACTTCCTGTGGTGAAGTGGAAGCTGGGAATGGGTCAAACCCACGGGTACCGTGTAGCTCACATCCCGAAAACATAGCAGGAATGGCCGGAATGGCCCATATCAGGATGTTCATCAAGCCAGTTCCTGCGGAGAATGTGGCATTGACCCATGCCCAAGCGGGGATTTTAAGCAACTGCTACTTGTGGGAAATGTTTCAAAGACAGTTGGTATGCTTACATACTAGTACAACCCAAATTCTTGTGGTTCACATTGAAACGCATTCAGCGCAAGTGTGCATTTTTCGGCGGCTTGCTGAGGACAGACAAATCACCTGTTCAACCTAGACCCCCCACTCCTTGTATGTAGTTTATACATGTTGTGATCGCGTATGCTCAACGCGCATTTGTGTTGGCATGCCATGCCAACCACATTAATGAACCTTATCAGTTTTTTTAGGGTTGGCATCGGTTCTCAAGCATCTTCACTCATGGATTCCGTGTTTGCAGACTGCATGTCAGTTGGTTGCCAGTTGCCTGCAGGTCCGATATGTGGAAAAGATTGTGGAAGTGCCGGAATCAAGGATTAGCTTAGCATTTTTTCAATGTCTTTCAAATCTGTTCAGTTGCCCAGGGGAAAGGACTCTTTAGTAAACAATTATCGCCAGTCTTGCCGTAGCATCTTGCCAACTACCTCAAATCTTATCTTATTATATAGTAGTTTAAACTTGAAACCAGTAAAAAACAACCCAGATGTGGTAATTCTTGCACAATTTTACCATACCGAACGTCTGGTAACCTTACCATCTGACCATATACGGTACTCAGGTACTCCCGGGTTCATTCATTCTTTGGTGCACTGCATGTGTTTGCTTCCTGGATCCGGGCTCTTAACCAAGGAAGTGCACACGCAAGAGATCGCAAGGAACCCAGTGGTAGCTGGTAAATTACAGGAGAACAGTTTACAACAACAACCATTTGGACCCAGTTTTTTTTGTCATTTTATTATACTTATTGCTAAGTATAAACCATCATTTGATGCCTACATTGGTGGATGTGCCAGAGATTGTAGCCGTTTGCCAGCAAGCCATTCGTCGGGAATTCCGTCAGGTTAGAACAGTTCCAAAGATCGAAGTGCAGGAAGTGGTGGGGTCCTCAGAGAAACAAACCGCTGCGGCTATGACCATAGCGTGGACTTTGGAGGACTTTTTCTTGTGGAAACTTGAGATACTTTGGTCCAATTTGGTGAATATATCCAGATATATGCCAAGAAAGTGAAGGAGCCCAATCAGACTTGATTGTTTCGTGATTATCTTGATTGTTTCGCCTTTATTGGGGTGTGGTGCAGCCGTGGCTTGTGGCGCGAGGTCAAGACTGTTCCGAAGGTACAGGTCCAGGTCCAAGAAAGGATCATTGAGGCCATTGGACTGGGTGCGGAAAATCATAGCTGGGCTGATATAATCCAGTTAAGACTAGTGAATACCAGTTATCCAGTTATCCATGTATTTTGTTGATTCCTTGTTCAATTCCTTTATCATTTCTTCCTTTGATGATAAAGTTTTGTCCCACCGCTGGCAGGTCCCAAAGGTGTGCCACGTGGAGCGGGTCGTGGAAGTGCCACAGGTGCAGGTTCAGGAGGCGACGCGTTTGGAGGTATATGGGTATGGATCAATACCTATTAATACCATTTTTAGGGGGATGAACATCCATTTACCAGCTATTTTGATGCTCACCAGGGGTACAAGGTTTTGACACACTGCCATATGGAAGTTTCCTAAGTCATGGGTGTACCCCCATAAATCATCCGAGTCATTAGACCATAAATCAGCACCCAAGACCTATGGCCTTAAAGGATCCACCATTCTAAGAAACCATCATGTAACGGTAATTTCTGGTGGTATAATGGGGATAGATATATATATATATATGATGGTTATACGAATTTTGATCAGGGTATATTGATGATATTGAGAATATGGGGATTCAACCATGAAAGAACATGGTGGTATGATTGATGGGGTAATATTGGGGATATGACGGACATATCATATATACATATATATATATATACACACACATATATATATATATAAATGGATAAATGATATGAGACAAATTATCCAGATTGATGATATTGGGACATCTTATGGTTATAAAATGACAAGAGCAAACATTTTTCCGGGCAAGTTTGATGGGATATAACAGCCGTGTGGGTATGGGTCATATTTTAGAATCCAAGGGACCACACATTTGCTGGTCAAAATTCAGTATTAATCATCAACTTTGCGTACCTCAATTTGGATCCATACCTATCATATTGATTATATTGGGATATTGATATATGATATATAATACTAATATTAATATATATATATATACACATAATGGGTGTAAAACCAGCATTTTACGGGAATATTTGATGCGATACAATTGTTTGGTACACAGCTCCATTCTATGGCCATTTAGTGGGACATATCATGATAGACCTGTGGATTTGGGGCAGACCCCATGGTCATACACATTATTAGTATTTTTGTTGCTGTTCTTCATATGCTATTTGATATATGTATATGTACTATATCAATGTATATATATATATACATATCAATCTATCTATTCACCATATGAATATGTACTAGAAATAAATAAATGAATAAATGAATAAATAAATATATATACACACAGCTATACATATCCACAGCAGCCAAAGATGACACTCTCTCCACCTTCTCTTGTCGGTGCCGCAGGTGGTCCGCACGGTGCCGCGGCTGGAGGTGCAGGAGGTGATCCGAGAAGTGCCCAAGCTGGAGGCGCGTGCCATTGCCAGCGGATGGATGTGATTTTTCTACTGAATATGATGGAAAAACAGAGGGGATAAACTTTGGTAAATTGGGGTTGTTGAACCATGAATATTGGGGTAAAAGTGAGTAGCCATGAATAATTAGGGGTTTTGGGGGACTTAACGGGGAGATTGGAATCTACAGTAAGATTTGCAAGAACAGCCATTTTGCAGGGATATTTGATGGGATATAATGAACTTTATTATATCATTTGCCCAGCAAAGGATGATTATACCTCGATTCATAGTGATGAAGATTAGCCACTGGACTCTGGAAGCATGCCATATTTTTGGACAAACTAAGATGATGGGGCAAGTTTGACCGCGAAAAACAGTCCATCACTTTTCGTTATGGGAAGAATGGTGGTTTGAAGATGTGTTATTCATGTTTGCACGCTGACAAGTCGCTGTTGACAATTCAAAAGGAATGTGTAATGTCCCATTACAGTATCCAAGACTTCGGACCTTGAAATGGCTCTCGGTATATGCACAGGCTTGTCACGTGGGTCCCCTGGACAGGTGCGAACCGTGGAGAAATTGGTGGAGGTACCGCAGGCGAGGGCCGACTATTTAGATCATTGCCTGAAGTCTGCAGGGACAAGGTGCTGCTCAACCTACCTGAGGTGAATCCTGATGACTCATATTTTCGATGGTGGGTTGTTCAATCATCAAGGGCTGACATTAACTATTAACTGTTAACCACTATTCACCATCATATCATCCTACCAGCACCGGCACTTTCAGGTGGCCTTCGTGGACAAATTCGTGGAAGTGCCTCAGGCCTTTTGTCCGAAGGTTAAATTCCCCAAAAGTCATGCTCTTCCCTTCCAAATCCCTGTTCTGGGGGAATTTTGGGAAATTCCACTATTTTCCGACAGAATGTAAACCGAGGAGTAAGAACCCCCATAAGCGGTACCAAATAAACAGTCCTTGATCCCTCATGGAGTTTTTTTTGTCCGCCACAGGTGCAGGTACAAGAAGTCCTGCGCCATGTGCCGAAGCTGGAGGTTCACGAGGCTGAGTCAGGGAACTGCTGCTGGGTTTAACTGTCCCTGGTATGAGTTTGTCTCAACATGGGGGATCTACTATATATTGGCCATTTCAATGAGGAAAAATGAGGATAAACCATGACAAACCATGGGACTTTATCCTATGATACCCCAAATTTGCCAAAATTTGATGATAAACAGATTAAACATCCCATTTTTTATGGGGTATCCCATTTTTTTCGGACAGACCTGTATCATTAATTTCTTCCATCACGCAACGATGCAACCGGGGGAACTGGGGTGTCAGGTGATCAAGGAGGTGCCAAAGATACAAATGGAGTACAGGGAGAGGACACGGCATGTCGTTGATGATTTCGGGAGTCCCTGGTTGAGGTTTGTAGAACTTTTTTCCTTTTCATCCATGGTAAGGGAAATCTAACCTTTTGTGTGAACCTTTCGGAAGCTCACTCTTCTCCACAGAGCCCGGACATGTCCAATTCATAGTCAGCAGAACAGTGACGTTGAGGGTTAGATCCAGGGCTACCGGAAGATTCCCAGATTTGCGCAGGATCGTCGAGGTCCCACAACTTCATTTGCAGGTGCAGCTGGTGCAGCTGCAAATGATAGAAGAGGATGGTCATCCCCATAAATTGATAGAGCTTAGTTAGTCATTGCGAGGAATCCCTAATGATAGACTCCTATGCCACGTTTTGATGCCACGTTTTGATGCCACGTTTTGACTATGGCAGCCAATCAAGGGCGGATTGAAGTGACAGTTGAAGACAGAAGGATCATGCTTGGAGGAGATACAGGAATCATGTTGGAACTATTGTTTGGGAAAGAACGACAACTTTCAAGGACTAAAATGTCAGCTTCTATTCCACTCAAGGTATTGCCTTTGTTCGGCCCATAATTTTGGCATCCATGGTTTGTCATTTGTTTAAAGCGTTTCCGTTCTTGTCCCCTATGTGATAAGCTCTCATTCTGCAACGGTTATTGGTACTCAAAATGTTAGCCAGAAAGATGCTTTCTACCCTGCCACTTCACAAGATGCTATGGGACCCTCGAAATTACATGTTGTTTGCTGTTCTATTTCTCCTGCCTAGTTCCCCTGAAGTTGGCGAATAGCTGTGCCAAATCATAATTATTATTCTATTTGATGGATCTCTAAGTTCGTGAATGGTAAACAAATCTAGCTCATAATGGCCGCTTGGAACTTTGTCAGAAAATCAGGCATGATTTACCATCAACAACAGGGTTTTGGTCCATCGACACAGGAGCGCCTCGTCGAGGTCGAGGGAAATGATGAGAACCCCCCTTTCTGGTCATTAAGAGTGGAGAAAATTAAGAGGTTTGAAACCACTGAAGATAGAATGGACCTTTCTGGACAAACCTGAATGGATGGCGGAAATATTGGATGGTGGATGATGCGTTACCTTTTGTTCAATGGGGATTGGAATTGGCTGAAAAAGTATTCAATTGTTGTATGTAACTGCTTTCAGGCATTCTAGTCCCACTCAAGTTCTTTTACCGAGAATTATATGGTTGACTGACCTGGGGAATTCCGGCTTGAACACATTGTACTGCATTGAAACCAAAAGACATACCAATAGGCACACCAATTGAAGGGGACATTGTGTGGGCCAAACAATGGTTTTGGAACAAACATCTTCGGTTTCCAACAAGAGGCCATTGTCATCAGGGTCAAGCAGTGATAGCGCACAATTGTTTCTGGCGTCAACCGCACTGTCCGTCATTCCACGTCATTGCACATTTTCACAGGTTGTGGATGTTGCCAAAGGGAAATAGATTAAGTGCACTGGGAGACTTTAAAAACAAATGGCTGATTTGACTGATTATCATCATTCTTGTCATTCTTGTCGAGCAGCAACGATTTCTATGTGGCTAGGAATGAGGAAAGCTGTTTTCTGATCATAAGGGTGTTTTCTTTGTGGTTTTCCTATGATACATGGATTTCCAATGGAAAATGGTGAGTCAGCTTGCTGTTTTCTTTGTGGTCATCATGCTGGCAGGTGCCAAAGATCGAGGTTCAGGAGGTGGTTCGGCACGTGCCGAAAGTTGAAGTGCGAACCGTGGATAGAGTGGTGGAGGCAGCTGACGTGTGACCTGTGGACCACAGGAGGGAAGAGTTTATGTCAGACGATACGAAAAGAAGGGGCAGCTGTAACACAGAAGCTTGACAGGGCTACATGTTTTTATCTTTTGGGGGGTCCCTGGTTTGTGGCAAGGGGGTTACCTACAATCTATGATGACGATGGAATTCAACAAAGAGTGAGAAGAGATGCAAAGCTCTACCTTCTTGCAATGGAAGCTGACTATATGGCTATGGTACAGTATATGTCACTAAAACTTGTTTACTTCCACCAAAATTACCAAGGAGAAAGCAGGAAACCCCAGTAGGCCCCGGCCCACAACTTACTACGTTTGCAGCTTTCAGCACCGTAGGTGCCACAAGTGCAATACGTGGAGAAGCTGGTGGAGGTGATTTGATTCACTTGTATTAGGTCTTGCATGACTCCAGGCGTAGACCATGGCCACCCATTTCTGCTTAAAGTGGGGGTGATTGATTATTGGGTTTACCACATTAAAAATGATGGACTTCTTTCAAACTGCTGCGCCTTTCTTAGGCTGTTATTGCAGATGATATGCGACCACAGCGGTGTTTTCTTCCCCTTGTCAGGTGCCAAAAGTGGAGATTCAGGAGCTGATGTGGCAACCTGCTAGGTGTTACCCAAAATTGCTACCTGGAAAAATGATGATCAACCAGTGCATGCAAACCCAAGTTCACCGGACCTGGCAGCGTTGCAGTGAAAAGCACCAGTGTTGTGCTGGTTGCAAGATCCGGTGATTTTTGATTGTTACTGTGAGACGTGCTGATCAGCCGGGAAACTTCAGAATATTTGACATTCTTTGTATGGCCCTTTTGAGAAAATTGGAGAATTTTGAAGTAATCTATTTTTCGGATGGAAACATATTCCAAGCATTTATCCCCAATGGCTTCAACCGCAGGAGCGATTGCATCACGTACCGAAGTGGCCACAGACATGTTTTTTGTCCGAGCAGTTTCAAAGTAGGCGTATGAGCCTAAGCATTCCAAGTCTTCAGCAAGGCATTGAACTCGGTCAGAATGATGGACAGGAACCAATATATACCGAAAATAATGTAAATCAGACTAAAACTTATTCCCTTATTGCTATGGGTAAATCAAGGTCTACAGTCTACAGCTTGTATGTCTCACTTCCAAGCAGTTAAATCTAAACTATTTTCTCAGAGGCAACCATCGCAATAGCTGTACGTAGTGTACGGACACACATAGCATGCAAAGCTGCTGCCAGTATCCAAGCACCTCTTATGGATTGGCATATCTATGTGATCATTGTGATCCTGGGTGTGATGAATGCCAGGATCCACACACAAGTTGTGGAGAAGCTGGTGGAAGTGCCACAGGCGTCTGCCCTCGCGGCCCTCGTGGCATTCTGATAGCGGTGGTTAAAGCGATGGGTTTTTCAATATGGCTTAAAATGATCTCAAAAAAAATGGATACTAATATGGTAAAATGGGTTTTTCAATATGGCTTCAATGAATGGTTATGGTTTGATACTCAAAATGGCCATTTCTGCGTCCATACTGCAGCTCAGTGCAGGTCCAGTTCGTGGAGAAGTTTGTCGAGGCCGTGGTTTGGCTGTCCTTAATCAAGGCTTTGGAAAGAGCTCTTGGGTGCTTCACAACTTTAACCAATGTTGTTTTTCAATGTTTTTCATAGGAACTATAACGAAGCCTCAGCATGTCTCTAGACTCGAAGATTTTCTGGCATTCTTCGACGCTCAAAGGGGAAGAATTTCTTTAGCCGGAATTCATTCCTTGCCTTAGTGGGCATGGGTCAAAATTTCCAGCACCGCCCGCTGGCTTGGCAACGTCGCTCGGAGGTGCCACAAGTGCAGATTCAAGAAGTTGTGAGGCCGAAGGGAACTGCCGTAAAAGTCATTTCCCAACTTTGGAGATTCATAAAGTCAGCCATGAAACATGGCCTATCGGAGTATTTTGAGTGGAGAAATCAAGGGTTTGGGGGATGCCTCATGCTCAGGATGTTCCGGATTCCAATTCAACTGCTGTCTCTTTCTCTGATGGGTTTCCAGCTGCCAAAGTAGACCAGTCTCAATCTTCGGACCAGGCACGTTCCCAAGATTGAGACCCAGGACCGCAGAAACTGGGAAAGCATTTTACCAAGATTAGGAAGGATATGTATGGGAATTGAGGAGGGATCGGATCAACCAAACTAGTGAATCGAAAAAACACGATTTCAAACTTCTGACAAAGTCAAAGGTTTACAGAGTGGGACTCTGTGGAACTTCCCATCGGAAACAGGAGATTGTTCGGACAGTCCCAAAGGTTGAGATTCGGACGGCTCGCATCTCAGTGTCATTTTTGCGGACTGGAGTCCTCTAAGAGCCAGCAACTTCAGAATCCCAGTGATTTGTCTCCCTTGAGCGTATGAAGCTGTTCCAAAACGGGTTGGTTTTGAAATAAACAGGCGGAGCGAGAAGGGTGCACATTAATCCTTCAAAAAAAACAGTAGGCAATCTGTATCTCTTCATTTTTGACAGCCTGGGCATAGATCGTTTTAAAGTGCAGACATTCGCATGCCATACGTTCTGAGGTTGAAAAAATTGTTGAGGCTCGCTTCGAAGCTCCGAAATGGACAAGGGTTCTGTTTGCTGATTGATATGTCAAACATCTATCTATCTGTCTGTCTGTCTGTTAAGCTGTCTGTCTATCAAGCCATTCCTCCATTCTAGATGCAGCTATATGGGAATTTTCCAGGAAACATCCCATGTTATATTGATATCTACAGATTCGTACAGATGTCATCGGGAAAAACTCCTCTGCTTTCGTGCCTGCATGGGATGGTGCTGAAGTCTGTCAGGTGCCTCAGGTGCAGTTCGTCGAGAAGATCGTGGAAGTCCCCGAGGTTCGCATCCAGGAGGCCGGTGTGCGGCTACTTCAAGTATTTGTAAGAAAAACAAACAGCTATATACGGCTATAAACTTTATAGACATATAAACACATATATGGACAAATAAACACGTACAACCACATTTTGTCGGGGATGCATCCTATAATTTGTTCAGCCTCCAAGACTCCATGTGAGTTTTCAGCCAACATGTGCCTCCTCTCGTGCTTTGGTTTGAAGGAACACCTGGCCCAGGTGGTGAGACACGTTCCCAAGATCGAAGTGCAGGAGGTGGTGAAGCATGTCCCAAAGATCGAGGCTCCGACCTATCCAACCTATCCTATGGTGATTTGTGGCCCCAGCACTTTCAGACTATTTTCAGATAAAAATGGGAAAGGCTGCCCCAACAGTCTTGCTCGAAGCTGTCAGGTCCAGCTTCAAGAGCGAATCGTTGAGCATCCACAGGTTCATCAGGTTGACATTTGGCAGCAGATGGGCTGATCCAGGTGCTGATGTGCAGCCCATGAAAGTGTAACCCACAAAAAAGGGGGAATCTGACGTGTAAGAATGGGATGAACGGGATTGGAGACATCAACAATCAACAACCATCCTTTTAGCCGCTAAGCCCACTGACTTGGTCACGTTCCCCAAGGAGAAGATCGTGGAAGTTCCTCAAACGGTGATCCAGACAGTGGATCGACACGTGCCGAAGATTGAAGTCCAAGAGATTGCTGCTTGGCTGTAATGGGTCTCTGAAACAGTTTTTGAAGATTCCCAAGATTCACGATGATTCGGGCAAATTCAGGATGATTCATGATGCTGATTCAAGACGATGTAAGACGATTTGAGGCAAACTTTGCCGACCTTGATGTGTTTCGACATGTGAAATCCAATTTATTGGGCACCACTGGGAACGCACTTGATCCACTGAGCCTGGCCCACTGGCCCACGGACGCAGATTCATGGTCCACTGCTAAGGTGAGACATGTTCCGAAGATCGATCCTTGCCTTCAAAACAAGGGGACAACTGGGTGAGAAACTACTATGCTGATGTCAGAGCAGTGAACCAACACTAATGGCAAGTTGTTGTCATGATCTAAGAGTTGGGTAGGACCAAAAAAATCCCAAAGAAAGGATAATACCACCTGAGTGACAAAAACGGGGACAACACAATAGTAATTTCAAGGTAAACAATCGAATATGTCCAGCAATTTTGGAAATCGTTTTGTGTGTCCAGGGATGACCCCCAAGTCAGAGTGGATTCCAATGTCAAGATCAGCTAGTGCTACAGAACAGAGTTAATACATGCTCTCCGCAACGCTGAGGATGTGAAGATCCAGGAGAGGATTGTGGAACATCCCCAGATTCATCAAGTGGAAAAGGCGCACTGAACCTTCCTGCGCCTTTTTGGTTGTTGGCTAGGAACCTTTACGTCGCGCAACATTCAATTCTGTACCGAAAAAGGAAAAACAACTTTCGACTTGGATGTTTTCATGCTTCAAATTGCGAAATTGGCAGTCCCTTCGGCCCTTATTTTCAAGCTCTACCCGGAGCTCAAAAGTATGGAAGCACGTGGATGACCCCAAAATGTGTAGAAGATAGACATTCTTCTGAATTTGGGGTTTGTCTGAAACTGGTGTACCCCAAAACTGCATAGTTTAGAAATCATCTCTTCAAAATCTAAATGGCCATTGAATAAATGGGATGACTTCCTCATTTTGAGACAAACACCAATCCATGATTCCGTAGTTAAGAGTCAAGACCTTATTTTTCATGGTAAGATCTCCATTTTGGCTGGGAAAATCCAATATTTTACGGTCATTTTTAGGTTCCAGAAGTGACAGTTCTGGACTTTTTTCTGCATCACCAGGTGGTGGAAGTTCCTCAGACCGTGGTGCAGGAAGTGGTGAGACATGCGCTGCTCTCAGGAACCAAAGCTGGGATTTGATCATCATAATTTTCCGCCCAAAAAAAAACCTTTTGTTTGGGACATCCCATTTTCAGACCCATGTGGGATGGTATAGCAAAAGAGTTTGGAATGTAGGAAACATGGAATTTATATATAGACACATAACCAGTTTCTACCCATTAAATTAAGCGAAATTGATGTTACATAGGTACATATTTCAACCTTTGCAGAGTGTGTTTTCCAGCCAGCCTGAGATTTGAGCTCGCGGAGTTGCAGACAGGATGAAAAAGGGGGTTGCATTGCAACTTCTTGCAACGAAGTTTCTTCAGAGTTTGGTGACATCCTTTTCTAGTGGCAGATCTCAGAGGCATTGCATCCAGAAAAGGTGAAATTGACCATTCAACCTGCCCACCTGGTTCAAAATCATGTACCCTCTGGTAATTTAACTTAGCTATTGAAAATGACCATTTATAGTGGATTTTCCCATTAAAAATGGTGATTTTCCATAGTTATGTTAGTTTACCAGAGGGTATCAGCTGTAAAAAACCGCAAGCTTTGACTTGGCGCTCAGGTGCCCAAGATCCAAGTGCAGGAGATAGTAAAACACATCCCAAAGATCGAGGTGCAGGTTCAGGACTCTAAACCCTGTTTGCCATGCGAGGAATTAGGGGGTCCCTAGGGGTCCTTACATTTCCTGATATACATATATACAGATACATTATATATATATATGCCTGATATGTTGGGGTGTGAAGGATCATTTTTTTGGTGGGCAGATAGTGGTTAAGGCGATTTATGTAAAATAAATGACAATAATATGTATACATACAGCATATGTATTATAGAATATATATATACATGTGTAGATGTACATGTATGATATATTCAGGTATACGCATATCTATGTGTATGTGTGTATATGTATATATAGACATGCATGCATACTATAAATCCATACGCGAGGAAGCTTGTTTTCCCCCTTGGAAACAGGAGAAGATCATCGAAGTACCACAAGTTCAAGTGGTGGAGAAGATCGTGGAGGTACCACAGAAACAGGCGGGGGGCACAGCCCACAGCCTGACCGCAGGGCGTTGAGAAATGGCCAGGGTAGAGGGATTGCCACCATGGGATGGATGAGCATACCTCATATCTCATGCTTTGAACATTGCACATGTTTGTCCAAAATAAAGGGCCAACTCTTGTTGGAATATATATATATATAATATAATATAATATAATATAATATATATATAATATAATATATATATAATATAATATATATATAATATATATAATATATATATAATATATATGTGTATGGGGGATGTCAATGTCTAGTTATTAACCCAACGGCGTTGGTCAAATTCCGTCATGGTTGCTTCAGTGACAGTTGTTTTTACCTCGATTTCCACGAATTTCTGACCCTAATCACCCCTAACCATTGCCTGTGACACATGTTCCAACCTCCCGACCTAGAGTTATAACCTATAACCCCCCTTTTGTGGTTGCTTGGTAGCTTGAATCATCGAATTCCAGCCGTTTTTCTCCGACTTTTTGCAGGTGCACGAGGTCATCAAGCATGTGCCCAAGCTGCAGATTCAGGAGGTGGTACGCCATGTGCCCAAGGCGAGCTTCGGGATATGGCGATGGGGAAAAAACACGAAAACATGATGGGAAAATGATGACATGATGGGAGTAGGATAAGTATGAGACATCATGGGAGAATTTGAAATGCACCCATCGAAATGCACTTGATGATAAATGATGAATTCTGGGAACATCAGACAATTTTTGGGATAGTAGTGGGAAAACATGGGATAATGCAAAACAACCCCAATTGCGGTTTGCGGCATTGCGTAATGGGATGACACAAAATGACCCCCCAAATGGTTACTGGGATAGTTCCGGGCATCGAGTCAATTCTTGAGAGTCAATATAGTGAGTTGGCAGATAGTTGGGTAAGTGCCTCGGTTGTACACGCGAAACCCGACTCGGCTGTACACGCGAGAAACCAACTCAGTTGTGCTCGCGGATGCTGGTGCTCTTCTGATGGTGATGACGGTGACGGTGACGGTGACGGTGACGGTGACGATGATGATGATGATGATGGTGGTGATGATGATGATGAGGAGGATGATGAGGATGATGAGAATGATGATGATGATGATGATGATGGTGGTGGTGGTGATGATGATGATGATGATGAAAATGATGATGATGGTGATGGCCCGTAAGGCCCGTAAGGCCCGTAAGGCCCGTAAGGCCCGCAAGGCCCATAAGGCCCGTAGAGCCCGTAGAGCCCGTAAGGCCCGTAGAGCCCGTAGAGCCCGTAGAGCCCGTAGAGCCCTGATGATGGTGATGGCCAGATAATGATGATGTTGATGATGACGATGATGGCCTGATGATGATGATGATGATGATGATGATGATGATGATAATGATGATGATGGCGATTGATGACGATGATGATGATGATGGTGATGATGATGATGCTGCTGCTGGTGATGATGGTCGCGACCCGATGCGACTGTGTGTTTGTAACGCGCATCGGTGGTCCGGTACTGACCCTAGTTTCGGCTCTCACTCCTCAGTTTCTCTACTACTCTCCCCACGCAGTCTCTGCAGTGATGTCCTTGGATTTCAGCTGTGCTGTGTTTTCATGTCAGTCGTTTTGCACTTTTGATGTATATATATATATAATATATATATATATAACGCGACGGTTGATGTATTGGTTATAGATACCCTGGCGATAGCCTCACGTTAGGTTATACATATTACCCGACCCCACCCCACCCCACCCCACCGGTAACTGATCATGAAAGAGCAGTGCCTGTGCCTGCAGGACAGCAAGAAAGATGATGAGGTTGCTGTGCCTGTGTGTGCACAAGAACATGAACGTTTTTACCCCACCCCACCCCACCCCACCCCACCCCGCCCCACTGGAACATGAATGAGAGATGATCAGGGCAGGCGTGGCACTTTTTGACATCGACCTTCAT